>JAEEGF011165890.1_pt1 | contig 10179 bp, 8 predicted proteins | sample 9134171 | NCBI WGS metagenome assembly JAEEGF01 (sample SAMN16246542, study PRJNA631951) | gut metagenome | biome: gut microbiome; feature: rumen; material: AP-attached | host: Bos | place: Iran: Karaj | collected 2018-10 | reverse complement strand
CAACGAGTCCGTCGAGTACCACCCCGAGTTCGGAGGAACATCCGTCCAGTGCTGGTTCGGATCCATCGGATACGAGGCAGCCCTGATGAACACCGCCATCCAGCTCAAGCAGGAGAAGACCCTCAGAGATCTGTACATGTACGCTGACAGGTACAGAGGACCCGAGGCATACATCCTCGCTTACGACCACGCATACGAGATCGGACAGGCCATCGCCGAGAACGGAAACGACCTGTACCTCAGGTCCAAGGCAGCCGGAGTCAAGGCAGCTGAGATCCTCCTCAAGGGATACGAGTCCAAGGAGCTCGCACTCACTGTCAAGCAGCTTGAGACCCTCCAGGACATCCACAAGAAGCTCACAGCCCTCCCCGACGATACCGACAAGTTCGTAGAGTGGGCAACCAAAGAGTTCAAGGACATCGTCCCCAACTTCAACCTCAAGAACTACGACCTCTGAGTCGTAGCTCACTAAAACCACTTACCTTCCCCTTTCAAACGGGGAGGGCTCCTTTTCCCAAAATAGTTCGAATGAACATACTTTTTCGAGCAAAAAGTAATACTTAACAGACAAATTTTTACGTTACCTTTTTTAATGGAGTTGTCCTAACAGTATTAACGGCATATGATTCCATTAAAATGAACGGGTGTGCCGCGTCATTGAACTGGCCCTACTACCACAACTTGCCTTGTCGGGACAGATCGGTGAAGGCCTCATCTCCACCCTCCTTCGGAGGTGAGGCCACCCGCATTTCTGATTTTTTACTTACAAAATCGATTGCCATTTCTACATATTTTATCAGATAAGATCAAAATAATGCATTGAATGGGCAGGATTGCATAGAAGCCTGACCAGATATTGCCTGGTTTATTCAAATGCTGATTAAAGATTGACTTTGTTTAAATAAAATAACGTCTCTTAAAGTGATTCAATACAATGAGGGGTTTGTTTGAAGATACCGTGCGTCGAACAGCATGATTCTTCCGATTGCGGAGTTGCTTGCGTAGTAAGCATATGCTCATACTACGGCAAGTATGTCACAATCGCCCAACTGAGAGACATCATGGGTACCGATGCTTACGGAACCACGATCGATGGACTCAACAAAGGGCTGCAATCCCTTGGGTTCGATTCCAGACCCATCTACATCAGTTCGGATTCTTTTGCCCATGACGACTTCACACTCCCTGCCATCGCCAGACTGGTGCGTGAGGACGGAACCGCCCACTATGTGGCCGTTTACAGCATAAAAAGGAACAGAGTCTTCTACATGGATCCGGACACGGGTAAAGTCGTCAAGAAAACATTGGATGAGTTCAATGAGGACTTCGACGGCGGACTCATAATGATGGTCCCGAAGGAAGAATTCATAAGGACCAGGGAGAAGAGCAGAACGCTGTTCGGCACATTCTCCAAGATGATGAGGGCACACAAGGGTCTTTTCATCATGGCCATCATCATGTCCGTCCTGATCACTATCTTCGGTATCCTGATAGCGATGTTCAACAAGACTCTGGTGGATGAGATCATTCCCTACCAGGAGGACAATCAACTGCTGCTGTTCGGTGTAGTTCTGATTGCGATTGTCTGTACGAACATCATCGTTTCTGCATTTAGGTCGCACATGGTCCTCTACCTTTCGCAGAAGGTCGACATCCCTCTCATGCTGGGATACTTCGACCACGTTTTCAAACTCCCTATCAGGTTCTTCGAATCCAGAAGGACTGGAGACATCGTCACCAGATTCCAGGACGCGGGAACCGTCAAAGACATTCTAACCAACACTGCTCTGACGGTCGTCATCGATGCCGCCATGGTCATAATTGTCGGTGTGGTGCTGGCCGTCCAATCCCTAGATCTGTTCTGGATTGTCCTGATAATGGCCATCCTGAGCAGTCTTCTGATGTTCGCGTTCAGGGCACCTTACAAAAAACTGAACAGGAAATCGATGGAACAGAATGCGAGGCTCAACTCCCAGATCATCGAATCACTGAACAATGTCGCGACGATCAAAACCAATGTCTCCGAGGAGCACTCGATGGAGAAGATCGAGACTGAGTTCATCAAGTCACTCCGCATACAGTTCAACGGAGGTGTGCTGAACAACATCCAATCATCCCTTTCAGGTGCCATAACGAACATAGGCAATCTTGCGCTGATCCTCTTCGGAGGATACCTTACCATACAGGGTACCATCACACTCGGTACTCTCATGGCATTCACCTCACTGGCGGGATACTTCATCGACCCCATCGGCAGGCTCATAGGGATGCAGCTGAGCATCCAGGAAGCGGACATCTCGCTGAAACGTCTCTCAGAGATCTACGACATCGACGAAGAGAACGAAATCGAAGACGGAAAGGACCTGCTGGAGGACCCCATCGAGGATGTCGAGGTCAGCGACGTGACATTCGGGTACGGAACAAGGCCCCCAGTACTCGAGGGTGTAAACATCCATATCGGCAAAGGCGAGAAGGTCGCGATTGTCGGAAGGTCTGGATGCGGAAAGACCACCCTATCCAAGCTCATACTCAAATTCTACAGCCCGCAGTCTGGTACCGTCAAGATAAACGGACGCAACATAGAGGAGATAGACTCGTTCTCCCTCAGGAAACGCATAGGGTGCGTCCCCCAGGACATCAGGACATTCAGCGGTTCTCTGCGTGAGAACCTGCTTCTCGGAGGGTACTCCAGCAAGGAAGAGATGGACAGGGCGTGCGAAATCGCGGGCTGTACCGAATTCATAAAAAGGCTCCCGGCGGGATACGACACCTTCCTCGATGAGACGGGCGGAGGACTGTCGGGAGGAGAGAAACAGAGGCTGATCCTGGCAAGGGCCATCCTCAGAAACCCGGACTTCCTCATAATGGACGAAGCCACCAGCAACATGGACTACGTCACGGAGAAGACGACCTTCGACCTCATATTCAAAAAACTGGCGGACTGCCCGATGCTCATCATAGCCCACAGGCTCAGTACCATCCGCAACTGCGACAGGATCTACATGATGGATTCTGGAAAGGTTGTCGAATCTGGAACACACGATGAACTTCTGGCGCTCCGCGGCGCATATTACGAACTATGGTCCACTCAGACCGGCGAGATCAACGTCGGAGAGAAGAAGTCCGGAGAGACCAGGATCATGGAGAGAGATGAGACCACGGTCGGATACGAAGAACCTTCCGTGGATGAGGCTGAAAAAACTTCAGAAGAAAAGAAAACAAACGATTTAGACGAAATAGGAGAAATAACATATGAATGAGATAAAAATCGCAGAAGACAAGAACGTGACATTCAACAACGTCATCTCTAGGATACTGGAGGGCATCGACGAGGATACCATCCAGAAATCGGCCAAGATGTTCGAGTCCTACCTGAAGAAGGAGAACCTGAAGCCCTACGGACCCCTTATCGTCCGTGACACTACAAAGATCATGGGCAAGGAGTCTACCCACGACTCCGAAATGCTCATCCAGCTCAAGGAAGCCCCCGCGAATGTTGCCAACCCCTACAGTTTCGAACCCAAGATCAGGCTCGAGAAATGCCTCATGGCAAGATACACCGGACCCATTGACAAGATGATCATGGCATACTCCAAGATGCAGGTCTATGCATTCGAGCACGACCTTACCCTCGGATCGGTGTTCTACACTGTTCTGAACCCCGCCGAGGAAGGCAAGGAATTCGTCGCCGACATTTTCAACGAGGTAATCTGATGGCAACTTTGGGGGATTACAAGCTTCAGGGACTGAAGGACAGCCGCCTGTTCTACATGCGCAATCCCCCGAAGTTCATGTACTATACCATACTGATCATAGTACTGATCCTCATAGGGGTCGCGGTATGGTCGTGTACGGCCATCAAGGCCGAAGAGGTGGAGAACTCCGGGATCGTGGTCGATTCCGGAGTGAAATCCATCTCCAACGATGTCGCAGGCACCATAATAGAGGTGTATGCGAGAGAAGGGGATCTCGTAGCAAAGGATGGTATCCTCTTCGTGCTGGATTCTTCCGTCGCAGAGGCGGAACGCAGGAATTACGAGAATTCGCTGAAGCACTATGAGAACAGACTGTCCCTTATCAGCGAATTCATGGATGCGGTCGAGAACGACAAACCGAATCCATTCGTCAACATGGGAGACGAGAGGGAGTTCTATGAGATGATGAAGTCGTACGAGAACGAACTCGAACAGATGACATATGCGGATCAGAAAGAAACTGTACGCATGAAATATCTCAACAATCTGTATTCCCAGAAGACCTCTGCAGAGAAGGACATCAAAAGCGGACTCATGTATCAGGAGCTATACGATGCCAGTGCAGAAAGGATAAGCAAGATCAACAGACTTCTGGCCGCGGCCTCTGAATCGGGGGGTCCGGGCAACAATCCGTTCGTTAGGTCATCGGAGAAGGACTTCTATGAAATCTATGCCGAGTTCTATCAGGTATGTATTAACGCTTCGTTTATCTCTGGATACGGCGACTATTACAAATCGAGCACCATTAAGGACTTCTACAATACTTGGTACAACACGAAGGCCAATCTGGAAAAAGAGCTCATACAATACGACTCATACGTAAAACAGGGCGAAAAGGCGGAGGACAGGCTTGAGAGGATCGATACCATGATCAACTCCCTCAATAGGGATACCACTTCCAATCCTTTCATAGGCAGTTCCACGGAGCCGGTAGAAGTCGAATTCTACGATCTGTTCAACCAATACCTCTCCGAATACAACCAGAACAATCTGGACAACAAGCAGGAGTCCGTGAAGCTGAAGTATCTTTCATCGATTAGAAGCGAGAACAGCAATGCCAAGGACCAGACTGTCCAGCTCAAGGCGCAGATCGCTTCGGCTGAAGCGAACATCGCAAAGTATACCATCAAGGCGGCGAACACCGGAACGGTCCACTATGACTTGGATATCGAAGTTGGTTCCTATGTGCAGACCGGAGCGGCCATCGGTAACATCAACAGCGGTTCGGACAAGCAGATCGAGATGGTCGTCAACGCCCATGACAGGGTCAGGCTTGCGGTCGGACAGGAATGCAGATTCACCGTCGATGGGCTCCTGCAGACCGAGTTCGGATGTATTAAAGGAAAGATACACTCCATCGCGGACGATGCCACCATTACCAAAGAGGGTGCGTTCTTCAAGATCAGAGTATCCTTCGATGATCAGGCCCTGATCGATGACAAGGGCAACCAGATCGAGATACTGAACGGTATGTCCGTAAAGACCTGGACCATATATGAGAAGAACACATATATGGACTACTTCCTGGACGGATTGGGATTCTGAGGGGCTGAAACATGAATGAAAGAGTCCTATCGCACCTGAAAAGGAGAACCTCCGGGGAACTTGGCGGCCGGACGGCCGCAGAGTACAGGCGCATTCTGGCAGGGATCGCGATCCTGGCGATACTTGCGATGACCGTATTGTCTCTGGCATACCCAGAACAGACCGATGCGGACGATCCTATAACAGGTGCCTGCGGAGGGCTCCACTGGAAACTCGAAGCAATAACTACAACAACAGAGGATGATTACTCTTTAAAAATAACGAAGGAAGAGGGGGACAACGGATATATGGCGGATTACACCGCTGACAACCCCGCTCCGTGGAAGAGCGACACATACAAATCAAAAATCACTGAGATCAAAATCGGAGATGGAACTGTCACCATAGGAGCGTATGCATTCTTCGGACTCGAAAATGTTACAACCATCGCGTTCCTCGGAGCAAATCAAATACAATCCATCGGAGATTACGCATTCAAAGATTGCGTACGTCTGAATAATCTACAACTACAAACCCTCACTAATCTTGAGTCGATAGGAGCGTATGCATTCGCCAATTGCAGCGCGTTGACCGGATCTCTTACTTTCCCACAGAACATTACAACGATCAGCCAATATGCATTCAATGCATGCAGTGGATTGAACGACACCCTCAGTCTTCCAGAGGAGTTGATCAACATCGAAGACAGGGCGTTCGAGAACTGTCACTTTACTGGTACGCTCAAGACGCCCTATTCTCTCGAAAAAATAGGAGCGTATGCATTTACCGGCTGCAAATTCAATAGTCTCACTCTTTCTGATTCAGTGGTGTATATCGGCGAACATGCATTCGAGAACGTCCCTTTCTCATGCGAATTCAAATTTCCAGGGCACATCGAATTTATCGGCGCACATGCTTTCAATGGATCTACTTTCACAGGAACGCCAGTGATACCAGGAACCTTGAACAAGATAGAGAATTATGCTTTCTACAATTGTTATAAAGCCGAGAATAGTCCGCCCGATCTTGTGATACCGAATGGTGTGCAAAGAATGGGCGCTTCCGCATTCGGGAAATGTGTATTCAATAAGCTGACAGTGTATGCCGATTTAATAGGTGTGACCGAGCCTTTTTCCCATAGTGTATTCAAGGGCGGTTTGGAAATACCGGATAGCACTAAAAGAATCCAAAGCAATCTCTACAAATATGGCGAATTCCACGGGGTACTGTACATACCCAGCAGCGTAACAACGATCAGCAGTACAGCTTTTCAGTGTAGCACCTTCTATGGACAATTAGATGAGAAAGGAAATAGTGTGAAGCACGTGATCTCTGATTCCGTTACAACCATCGATGGTAGTGCTTTCAGCTCTTGTAAATTTTATGATGGAAAAGGTACAAAGACTGCGGGAGAACTCGTGATTTCTATAAATTTAACGACAGTGGGTGGTTCTGCGTTTAGAAATTGCACAGCGGTGGTGGATTACTTGATCCTGTCATCCAATGTAAGCAGTATCGAAGGGGATGCGTTTAATTTCGATCTGAAAAAGTTGACGGTGAGTAAAGAGTGTAAGGGCATTTCCAACACTGCCTTCCAATTCCCCTACCCCCAAAAAGACTATGAGTTCTGGACTTATAACAAGACAAAACAGATCACGGACTTTAGCAGCGCTGATTTCCTGGGCCATACTTTTATAATGGAGGATCCCGCCAATCGCGTCATGGTTGCCGAACAGGGAGAGACCAAGGAACACAAGGTCACATACGATCAGGCCGAAGGTAAGGGCACGGTCCCCATTCCAACATATTACTTTGAAGGGTATGAGTTCGCCGTCTATGATTACACCGGGACCAGGGAGGGGTATCTCTTCAAAGGATGGCTGTGGGATGGAAAGGTCTATGAGAAAGGCCAAACCATCACAATGGGCGAATCAGACATCACGTTCGTAGCCCAATGGAAAGAGGGACACTATGTGTACTACGACATAGACGGTGGCAGCGGAAAAGCTCCGGATAGCGACTATGTGGACACGGGAAGCAGTTTCACCGTCAAAGGTTATACCGGTACGAAGACCGGGTACTCCTTCGAAGGGTGGACCTGCAACGGGGTAACTTACAAAGTAGGCGCCCATGTTACGATGGGATCGTCGAATATGGTGCTGATCGCAAAATGGATACCGGTGCATAAGGTCTCATACGACATCGACGGCGGATCAGGTTCGAAACCATCTGACTCATTGGTAGAGGAGGGTGCGGAATTCCATCTGAAGAGTTACTCCGGAACAAAGACCGGATACCTCTATGAAGGATGGATCTACGACGGGAAGATCTACAAGGCTGGCGACACCATCACCATGGGGAAGAAGGACATAATCATCCTGGCAGTGTGGACGGAGACTCACAGCGTCACCTACGACCTCAACGGAGGAACAGGTACCGCACCTACCCAATCAGATGTCGCCAAGGGACACTCGTTCACCGTCCAAGGCTGTACAGCCACCAAAGAAGGCTATGCATTCAAGGGATGGTCCTACGACCGCCTTACTTTCCAAGAAGGCGACGTCATAACAATGGAGCTGGAAGACATCACCCTCACGGCCATATGGAAGAAGGGTCAGCCTCTGCACAAGGTCACGTACGACATCAACGGCGGTTCAGGTGTCGCCCCGATCCAAGCAGATGTCGAGGAAGGGGCTACATTCACAGTGAAACTCTACAGCGGAACGAAAGAGGGATTCGTATTCAAGGGATGGTCCTACGATGACAAGACCTACAACATGGGTGCGACGATAACGATGGGATCCAAGGACATAGTTCTCACTGCCATATGGGGGTCCAACGAGCCCGAGAAAAAGGACGACAATACAATGATCGTCCTGATGGCTGCGGCCGCCGTGGGAGGTTTCGCAGCGATACTGGCCATAGGAATCACAATCATCAGGAGGCCATGAAAACAGATTGAAGGGGCTTGATCGGTGGTGCCTGAAGGATGTCAAATCATTCAAGCATCTACCGATTATCTTTATAAATCACTTAGAACTGATAAAGTTTGAAGAACAAAAAGCAGGAGGAACGCAGATGGAGAATGCAACGCATGGAATGAAGCTGCCCACAAATTACGTGGACATGAGCGAGACCGACATGCAATACGACGGAGGGTGGAGCTGGAAAGCGACTCTGTGGACCTGCGTGGCCGCAGCGGCACTGGGAGTGGTCATAGCCGCAGCCGCCGCAATGCCGCTGGCTGCCGGTATCGTAGTCGGGACCATCGCTTTCGGTGTCGGATGCTTCGCAGCAGCAAAACTCGGAATGGAGCTACAAAAAGAATGGAACTCACCCCCGTCGGGATCGGAGGTTTGAGAATGAACAATGCTGCGTACGCGATGAAGATGCCCACAAGCTACGTGGACATGAGCGAAAGCGAGATGCAATTCGATGGCAGTTGGAGCTGGGGCAAGTTCTGGGCGGGCGTTGCGATCGCCGGACTGGCGCTCGCTGTCGTAGGAGGCATCGGGATGTTCGCGGCAGCCTCCGTCTCGATAACTGCCGCTAGCATATTCGGCACGGGTGTCGCAATGGCGGTGGTCGGAGACATCGCCATGCAGATAGGTGGCTACTGAATCTGGATCGTGCTGCCGGTCAATCCATCCGACGATCCTGCACCGCAGTGATCACACAACATCCGCCGGAGTGGCACGCCCCGGCGATCTCTTAGAACACCGAATGATAGGTCGGCGGGAGCCTGTCTCCCGCCGGCTTTCCAATCCGCCCTATCCAAAACTTTATAAAGAAGTACAGAAATGGAAATTAAATCAAGTGCGAGCGAAGACCCCAATGCCTGTGAAACAGTACAGACCATGGGAAAAAGATCGCAGAAAAGAGAGAACTGTGATAATCAGGAGGAACGCAGATGGAGAATGCAACGCATGGAATGAAGCTGCCCACGAACTACGTGGATATGAACGAGACCGATATGCAGTTCGACGGAAGCTGGAGCTGGAAGAAGTTCTGGTCCAGTATGGCGATAGCGTCCCTTGTCGTCGCAGCGGTCTTCGCACCGATGGCAGCCGTAGGTTACTATGCAAGCCTTTCTACCCTGTTCACTGTGGGAACCATAGGAACGAGTGTTGCCGCAACAGGCCTATTCGCAGGGATCTGCGGGGAGTGCTACTACGAGAACCCCAACCACAGCAGCTGAACTTCGAGTAAGTAAGGGATCAGTCTCAAAAGGATCGAAGGAGGGATCGGTAGGATGTACGCAACAAAGGAAATGAAGATGCCCACAAACTATGTGGACATGTCTGCAGCTGAAATGGAATTCGACGGCGGATGGAGCTGGAAGACATTCTTTACGGCAGTAGCTATAGTCGGAGCTGTTGCCATCGGAGCCGGTGCAGGACTCTTATTGGCGGGGAGCATTGTCGGTCTTGCCGGAGGAGCCGCGGCATCAGGTTTGGTCGCAGCAGGAGGCATCACCCTGGCTGCTGGAGCGGCCGTAGGAGCAATCGGATTCTTCTCCATACCAGGCAATTCTGCCAGCGGCCCAGATGAGGGACCAGGCTATTAAGCCTAAGCTATGCAGAACACCAACAACCAATCTGGCGTTCGACGCTGCACGGAGCTTGGGTAAGGTCTAGGCTCCGGTATGGGCTGACATAGCAGTTAAATGCTGATTAAATGGTGAAGATTCAGTTCCCACCACCTTTATCATCTGTCCATCGACAGAACCGATGGACAGTATTATATACATCCCCGATATCCCCTGTATTGGCATGACGGCCATAGCGGAGGAGTCACACCCGGTCCCATTCCGAACCCGGCAGTAAAGCCCTCCCGCGTACCTGTCTGTACTGTATTGCGCAAGCGTACGGGAACTCAGGCACGCTGTCAGCCACTTTTC
>JAEEGF010883436.1_pt1 | contig 10180 bp, 10 predicted proteins | sample 9134171 | NCBI WGS metagenome assembly JAEEGF01 (sample SAMN16246542, study PRJNA631951) | gut metagenome | biome: gut microbiome; feature: rumen; material: AP-attached | host: Bos | place: Iran: Karaj | collected 2018-10 | reverse complement strand
TTCGCCTCAAACCATGGCCTGTTGTTGTTTTCCGAAAGTTCCTGAAGAAATTGCAATACCTCTTTCATGTTGTGTACGAAATAATAATCACGCCTCCATGACGCGGAGTCGTATAGTTATGCCCGAATTACTTCACCATCTTGCAGGCCACGCCGGTGTAGTTCTGCGGCGTGATCCGTTTCAGTTCGGCCTTAACAGCGTCGCTCACCTGCAAGGTATCGATGAATTCGTGGATCACCTCCTTAGTGATGTGGGTTTTGCCTCGGGTCAGCGCCTTGAGCGCCTCATAGGGCTGCGGATATTTTTCGCGGCGCAGGATGGTCTGGATGGCTTCGGAAACCACCACCCAGTTCTTCTCCAGATCCCGATCCAAAGCCTCCTCGTTCAGCAGCAGTTTGCCCAGGCCTTTTTTGAAAGAGCTGAAGGCAATGATGGTATGCGCCAACGGAACGCCCAAATTACGGGTCACGGTGCTGTCGGTCAAATCCCTTTGCAGCCGCGACACCGGCAGTTTGGCCGCAATTCCCTCCAGCAGCGCGTTGGCGATGCAGATATTTCCTTCGGAATTTTCAAAATCGATTGGATTCACCTTGTGCGGCATGGCCGAGGAACCCACCTCCCCCGCCTTCACCTGCTGGCGGAAATACTCCATGGAGACATACATCCAGATGTCCCTGTCCATGTCCAGCAGGACGGTGTTGATGCGCTTCACTCCCTCCAGATAGGCGGCCAGATGGTCGTAATGCTCAATCTGCGTGGTGGTCTGCAAGCGCTGTAACCCCAATTTTTCCGAAAGAAAGCGATTTCCGAACGCTACCCAGTCCAAATCCGGATAGGCCACATGATGCGCGTTGAAATTGCCGGTCGCACCGCCGAACTTTCCGCAGAACGGAATCTGGTCCAGCAGCTTTTTCTGCGCCTGCAACCGCTCGTAAAACACATAGAACTCCTTGCCCAGCACCGTCGGTGAGGCTGGCTGCCCGTGGGTTTTGGCCAGCATTGGCACCTCCTTCCAGGATTCGGCCCGTTCCAGCAGCGCATCCGACAGCTCAGCAAAGGCCGGTTCCCACACTTTCTGATGGAAACTCCTCAGCAGCCAGGGCGTGGCAGTGTTGTTTATGTCCTGCGAAGTGAGGCCGAAATGGATGAACTCCTTGTATTCGGAAAGCTGCAGCGCATCCCATTTCTCCTTCAGAAAATATTCCACCGCCTTGACATCGTGGTTGGTGGTCTTCTCAATCTCCTTAACATGCCGCGCATCCTCCACCGAAAAGTCCGTATAGATTCCGCGCAACCTTGGGAACAGGGAGGCATCCACCCCTTTAAGTTCCGGCAAAGGCCATTCGCACAACGCGATGAAGTATTCCACCTCCACCAGCACACGTGCACGGATGAGTGCATATTCCGAAAAGTATTCCGAAAGCGGCCCCGCCTGCCTGTAATAGCGTCCGTCTATCGGGGATATTGCTGTCAATGTATTCAGTTCCATATCTTTATTGTTTTATCTTCACAAATTGTCACAAAATGCAAAGATAGTAAAAAATAGAACACCCAAATTCAACAGACAGATGCAAATTTCACGAAGAGAGCTGCGCAATACTGAAAAAAATGTAAAAAGCAATCTTTTCCGCTTTTCCTGGCAATAATCCGTCCGCATATACGTTAAAATAATTCGGATTAAAAAACAAGAGATATGCTTACAGAAACCATCAACGAGGCCATCAAACAGGCCATGCTTCACATGGAGAAGGAGAAACTTGACGCTCTGCGCGCCATCAAATCGGAACTTTTACTGCTCAAGGCGAACAATCCCGGCACGGAAATCACTGAGGAGATGGAGATAAAGATGCTGCAGCGCATGATCAAACAGCGCAAGGAGGCGGCTGAGACCTACAAGTCACAGAACCGTGAGGAGCAGTACACCGAGGAGATGCGGCAGGCGGAAGTGATCGCCGCGTTCCTGCCGGCACAAATGTCCGAAGCTGAGATTGAGGCGGTCATACGCCAGATTATTGCCGAAAGCGGTGTGACAGACATCAAGGGCATGGTCAAGGTGATGGGGCTGGCCTCAAAAGCCCTGGCCGGAAAAGCCGAAAACAAGACCATCGCCGAAAAGGTCAAGGCACTGCTGAATCAAGCCTAAAGAATTTTTGATATTTTTTCCGCATTAGGAAAAAGGATATTACGGTTTCCGTTGGTACACCCGCCCATCCATCAGGAGCCGCGGACGCTCCCGACGGTAAGCTGGATGGAACAGGCTCCGCTCCGGCTGAAAACAAGATGTGGCAATGCCGTCCAAATCCAACAGCAGATGGAACAGGTCATCTGACATGAATGGCCAGGAAAGCCTAGCCTGCAAGCGGTGATACAAGGCCGTGTCGCGCAGCGTGTCCTGTGCGGACAACCACAGCAAAAAGGGAATCTCCACATTAGCGTAAGGGATGGTATCGGCAAAATCATGGCCGGAGGTCTCGCCTGCATCATACACATTCTCCCCATGATCGGAAACATATAGCGAATGTGTGCGCACATGCGGATGGTCGGCGGCATACTGTGCCAGCATCGTGAAAATGCTGTCCACAACAGCATCATTGTAAAGGATGGAGTTGTCATAAGCATCAATGGTGCGCTGACGCTTGTCGGCCCCGCCGCAATAACGGGTGTATGCTGCCGGATACCTTTTGTCGTACTGGGAATGGCTGCCCATCAGGTGAAGCACAATCCATTTGCGGGATGCAGTGTCCTCATAAAGCACCCGGTGAAGCACCGGCAGCAGCACTTCGTCATACACGGCCAGCTGCGTGCTTTCAAACGATGAGTTGGCGGCACGGTTCACAAAAACAGGATGGTCCGCCACCCTGGCGAAATTGAACACAGCATTGTCCCACACCCCGATAGGCGACTGGTTTGAAATCCAATATGTGACAAAACCGGCAGAGCGGTACACATCAAGTGCATGGAAGCAGCTGTCCGGTGATATTGGCGCATCCATATTGCTTTCGGTAAGGGAGCCAAGCACGGAGTTCAGAGTTGCGGAATATGGCGTCACCACATCGGTGAAACAGAGTATGTCGCCACGGCGCGACAATCTGGGCGAGGTCTGCCGGTGATAGCCATAAAGCGACATGTGGTTTCGGTTACAAGATTCCCCTATAATCAGTACAGAGACACAGGGATCCGGATCCGCCACAGCCTCAACCGGCCTGAACTGCCGCTGTTTCAGATTCCGGTAAGCCTTAATTTCACCGGAAAAAGAAAAGAGTGTCCGCTCCGTGTCGGGCAAGGCAGTGCGCACAAGCCTGCCGTTCCAAGCCGCCTCCCCGTAAAAAAGCAACACAAAAAGCAGCAAAACTATACGTACAACCCGCGAAACACCTTTTTCGGAAGAAATATCAGGCACATGACGGAATGCCATCACTGCAAGAAACAGATACGGAAGAAGCAGCAGCCATCGGAGCGAGGCCTTGAGCGAAACGAACTCCATCGCCTCACTCCCATTTGTGTTCAGCAGGACGAACAGGGACGAAACATTAAGCGGACATTTGAGCACCAGCCAATGGGCAAGGTTAAGAAAACCTCCGGCAAAAAGCACAGCCACTGCCGTCCGGTAGCAGAACTTCCGTGGAAAAAAAAGAAAAGGGAGCATCCACAGCACATACCACGCGGCCAGAATAAGGAAAATCCTCCCCACAACAAGCGGCGGATTGACGCACAACGCCACACATGGCACATAGAGCACCATTGCTACAAGCCATACAAACAGATATACACTTCTATTGTTTTTCATGTCCATAAACATGCTGCAAAAGTACTCATTTTTCGGTCAACCATCCACACCGCATGAAAAAAAAAACTGGAAAGCTGCTTTTTCCATTCAAATTATGGCTACTTTTGCAGATTGAAATCCGATTGCCCATGAAAATATTTGAATTCATACGGAGACATAAGTACATCCTGACCATCGCACTGTTCGCCCTAATTCTTCTGTTTGGGAACGGGCGGATTTTCACCAACAGGGAAATGAAACAGAAAATCAAGGAAAAGGAAAAGGTGATTGAACAGGAACGCGCCAAAATCGACAGTTTGGACCTGTACATTGAAAATTTGCAGCAGAACCCCCTTCTGCAGGAGGAATATATACGTAACCGCTACCACATGAAAAAGCCGGACGAGGACATCTTTTTTGTTTCACGGCCTGACAATCGCGACAAAAAAAAGGCCAAGCAATGAGAATAGCCATCATCAACGGACCAAACCTGAACACTTTGGGGAAACGTGAACCCGCATTGTACGGGAACACCCCTTTCGAACCCTTCCTTATAGAATTGCAGCAGCAATATCCGCAGCACCTGATAACCTGTTTCCAGTCCAACGATGAGGGGGCGGTTGTAACCGCATTACAACAGGCCGGTGACGAATGTGATGCCGTCATACTTAACGCCGGAGCCTACACCCATACCTCACTGGCCATCGCAGATGCTGTCCGCAGTTTGGGCATTCCAGTTATCGAAGTGCACCTGACAAACATTTTCGCCCGGGAACAGTTCCGTCACCACTCCTACCTCACCCCTGTCTGCAAAGGTCTCATTGCCGGATTGGGATTGGACGGGTACCGTTTGGCCGTAGCACATCTCACCGTCAAGCCATGATCCGCAAGACCATCAGTGTCACCATGGTGTTTCTCGGCACCTTCGGTGTCTTCTATTCCGCCAACACCGGCGACTACGGATGGACACTGCTCTGCGGCGCATTGGTCATCCTCGGTGCGCTCATTCTGAAAAAGAAAAACCGCTGACATCATTCCCTGCCAGTCCCTGCTGGAGCAACTCCACCAATTTCCGGATGGAATCGAGGCCGATATCGTCCGGTTTCACCGATGAAAGCGGCATCAGGCGGCATTCCGCCGCATCATCACCGGCAGATAGCAGGCTCCAGTCCCCAACCTTGCAGCGGAAAGCCAGATCAGTTGTATAATATAGCAGACCGTCATACAGATAAGTGTTGGGAAGCGTCGTCAGGAAATCGGCCCCGACAACCTGTAACCCCACCTCCTCCAACACCTCACGCTTCAGAGCATCCTCAGCCCGTTCGCCACAATCCACAAAACCGCCGGGCAAATCCAACATGCCTTTGGCCGGATCATACTTCCGGCGGACAAAAAGCACCTCCCCACGTTCATTTTCAATAACAGCAATGACCGCTGCAGCAGGATTTGTAAAGAACCGGTGTCCGCAATCGGCGCAAAGATGCGATTTCCTTCCCTCCCACTCAAAATGAGAACCGCCACAAAATGGGCAGAAACGGAACCGTTTGGCGGGATGGCAGGGATGCATCAGAATTCGAAGCGCAGTTTGATGTTATACAGGCGTGGGGTCAGATAATTCGGGGTCAGGTATGAATTGCCGTCAATGTCGGTCACCGCCGTGTAGGAGATGATGTTGTAATAATTGAACATGTTCAGGATTTCCAATGTGACATAACCTGTCCTGATCAGGGAAAACGGCTTTTTACGCTGATTGTTTTCAGAGAGGAAGCGCCAGGAAAAGCCGACATCAGTGCGGAAATAGGCCTTGCCGCGCCGGTTCGCCCGCTGGTATGCCGGCGTGCCCACAATGCCGTATGGAAGCGGAGTGGAATATATCAGATTGATATGCGCCTTGAAGTCAGGATGGTGCGGAATCTCATCCTGAAAAAAGAGGTTAATGGAGAACCGCTGGTCGGTCGGTCGGGGTATGTAGCCCGGATAAACCGTGTCAACACGTGCCGCACCATCCGCACCCCGCTGCTGCTGCCCCAGACTGTCAAAATATTGCAGATAATAGTCGCCATGGATATCCTCCATGGTCTGCATCAAGGAAACCGACAGCCACGATTCCAGCCCCTTCACCACTTCACCGCTCAACTTCAGATCCATTCCTATGGCATATCCGTCGGCATCGTTGTAACCGGAATAGATGGTCCGGACATTGTCCAGCTCATAGCTGACCAAGTCCCAAAGATATTTGTAATAGGCCTCCCCACTCAGTTTGAACGGCCGTTCCGCCCATTTGAAGAGCAGGTCGCCGCCCAGAATGAAATGACAGGACTTCTGGCTGCGGATATCGTTATTGATTTCACCTGAAGGGTTACGCATCTCCTTGTAGAACGGCGGCTGGTAATAGCATCCGCCCGCCACGTAGAATGAAAGGTTCTGATTTGCTAAAGGCTGGATGGTGAACCGCACCCTCGGAGTAACGAACCATTCACCATTCATCGTAGCGTAGGAGAAGCGGACTCCAGTGGTCAGTTTGTACCGGAAACGGTCCAGACCGAAAGACCACTGGTCCTGCAGATAGGCGGTAAGCCGTTCGTTCCCGACATTGTTACGGCTCTGAAGCAAAGAGGAGACCGTCAGCAGCCGTGCCGTATCGGAAAAAGGTACCGTATCGCCTGGAAGCGTATGTGGATGCGGCAGGGAATAGAAGGAGGAATCATACAGATACCACTCTTCCAGCCGGTCACGTATCAGTTCCTCGCGGCCGGAAAGTCCCCAACGCAGTTCATGGGCACCCAACGCATGGCGGCCTTGGACCGCCAGATTGAAAATGTCGGCATCCAAAAAATTGCGTCCGTGACGCAGTTCCCCGCCGACCGCCCGGGATGAGACGGACTCACCGAACGATTCGGATCCGTTGTCCAAATTAATGTCGCTGAGCCAATATTCCGCACTGATATCAAAAGTCTCCTTTTCCATGGTACGGAAATATGTGGCGGAAAATGTGATGTCAGAAGTGCGGCTGAACATCCTGGTGGCGGCTACAGAAGTGAATAACGTCCGGTAAGCATCCACCTCCTGCCCGTCATAATAGATGTTCAGACGCTGGATTGTGGTGAGAATATTGCCGATTGTGGCTTCACCGGTTTCGGGAGCCAACCTGTATTCGTTGCGGGCGAAGTTGCCGAACATCGAAAATTTCCATCTTTCGTCCGGTGTATAGCGAAGCAGCAGCTGCACATCCGTAAAATTGGGCTGGTAGTTGCCATGTGTCTGCATCTGCTTGAGCATATAGGCGTTCGACTGGTATCGCGCCCCGGCCAGATAGGAAAACTTCCGATTCTTTGAACAGCCCCCCACATGGGCGGAACCACCCAAAAAGCTGCCGGACACACTGCCGGAAAAACGGACCGGCTCAGCATATTCCACATCCAGCACCGAGGCAGTCTTGTCACCATAGGCGGACTCAAAGCCACCGGACGAAAAGCATACGGAGGTGACCATGTCCGGATTGATGAAGCTCAACCCCTCCTGCTGTCCGGAACGGATCAAAAAAGGCCGGAAAATCTCCATGCCGTTGACATAAACCAGATTCTCGTCATAACTTCCGCCCCGCACATTGTACTGCGAACTCAGCTCGTCGTGCGAATGCACCCCCAGACCGGATATCTTTATAAGCCCTTCAATTCCACTGCCCATCGTCGGAAGATGAGTTATCATCTTCGCATCCATATATTCCACACCGGTATTGAAGGTGTAGCGCTCCCCGCGTGTCACCACAGGCTTCAGCTGTATGGCATCCGGTTCCAGCTGAACCAGCAGAAATGGATTCTTGCCGTTCCTGACAAATAACTTCCTCTCAACAGTGACATATCCCACACAAGAAAAGAGCAGCACCACCTCCTGATTGGCCGGAACAGACAAGAAAAATGCACCGTTTTCATTGGTAGTGGTCCCCTTCTGAGGCATATCTTTCAAAACAACATTAACCAATTCAATCGGTTGCCCCAGTGTATCCGTCACCTTGCCGCTGATACGGATTTCCTGCTGCGCCCGCACTGGCGGCAGGCAGCACAATAAAAATATTCCGATGACAATTCCACGCAACGTTGGCATCTGCATTTTTCAATCAAACAATATATGGAAACGTGGCCCAAAGCAAAAAATTGTCCCTTCCTGCGAAAAACATTTCCGAAACAGCATTTCCATTAATTCTCCTTCCGCCGGAACACAATCCAATTGGTGCAATAGGGATGCCTGTACGGATAAATCTCACGCAAGGTGCCATCAACTTCGCGGTACCAGGAATGGTTCCAACCGCTACCCATATCCATATACAGGGCATTTTCCACACCACATGCGCAGAGCAGGTAGAGGAAATGTCCGAAAGTGACCGTATCCTTTGAATCTATTACACAGAGCTGTCCCTGCCGCTCGCAGAGCGCCCTGAAATGGGCGACCTGCTTCAAATTGCGCACCGGCAATAACAGGGCCTTATGGTAAATCAGCATGGTCTGTCCGAAACCCATGCCGCAGGAATCGGTGGCCGCAGAATCCATCACCGCATCGTTCGCAGGATAGACAAACTGCCACGCTCCGCCATGCCATACAAACATGCCGGTGTTGTCCTTGCAATCCGCCCCAGTATATTTCACACCGTCGCAGACATGGCATCCATCAATGTTGTCATGACTGAACTTGCGCCGGATTGCGTGCGTGTAAGCCGCCTCCGCACAAAACACCACCGACGTGTCATTATAAGGCATTGTGCCGCACACCAGCCCGATGGAGGTGAACTGCGGATAGTAGAAAAACAATTCATCCGTGGAATCCCGCCCCACTGTACACGAAAAGAGATTTTCCTGTGCGGTCAGCGAGCAGGAGGTAAGCGAAAACAGCAGACAGACAAAGAAAAACCTACGCATCGGCCACAACCTCCTTTCTCTCCTTCCTGCGGTACACCGTATCCACAATCAGAGCTATCGCGCCGTCACCGGTGACGTTGCAGGCGGTGCCGAAACTGTCCATTGTAATGTAAAGCGCAATCATCATTCCGAGCAGGGTCTCGTCAAAACCCAACATGGATGAGAGCAGTCCCAAGGCCGCCATTATTGCGCCTCCCGGCACACCCGGAGCGGCAACCATTGTGATGCCCAACATGAAGATGAAGCCTGCAAACAGCCCCAGACCTCCGGGGAGCCCGCCCATCAGCACGATGGCATAGGCGCAGGCGACGATTTTAAGCGTGCTTCCGGACAGATGTATGGTGGCGCACAATGGGATGACAAAATCGGCAATTCCCTCACTCACCCCGTTTTTTCTGGCCTGGGCCAAAGTCACCGGAATTGTTGCAGCAGAAGATTGTGTGCCAAGTGCGGTCACATAAGCGGAAAGCATGTTCCAAAGGCAGCGGAATGGATTTTTCCGCGAAACGGCTCCGGCCACCAGAAACTGCAGCAGCAGCCAAACAATGTGGATGGCGAAAATGACCGCAATCACCTTGATGAAAACCTGCAGTATGCGCCCGACCTCACCTTCGGCGCAAAGCTTCATGAAAATGCCGAAGATATATAGCGGGAAAAGCGGAATCACCACCTTTGAGATGGTAAGGGTGACCACCTCACGGAATTCTGACAGCACATTCTTGAAGGTCTCACCCTGCACCGCCGCCAGCCCGAGTCCAAGGACGAAGGCAAGCACCAAAGCGGACATCACACCCATGACAGGAGGCATTTCAATGGTGAAATATGGAGCTATGGACTCCGTGCCCATTTCTGCCTGAGAGGAGACAAAATCCCCCATTTTCAGGAAAGAGGGATAGACACCCCTGCAGATGCCATAGGAGAAAAAACCGGCAATCACGGTGGAGAGATAGGCCAAAAGCGCGGTAAGCCCAAGAAGCCGGCCTGCACCCTTACCCATCTCGGCGATGCCGGGGGCAACCAGACCGACAATGATAAGCGGGATGATAAAGTTCAGGAAATTTCCGAAGACAGCGTTAAAGGTGAAGAAAACGCGCATCACCCCCATCGGCAGAAACCTGGAGCACACCACACCCAGGACAATGGCCAGCAACACTTTGGGCAACAAACCTAAATGTATCTTCTTTTTCATTGCTGCAGGCTTTTCATAAAATCAGTTCACTTCATGAAACAGTTGGCGGTGTATCGGAAACTCCTTCGCAAGCACACCGGAATAGAAAAAGTCGTTCCCGATCACCCCGAAAGTATAGTTGCGCCCGTTCACCTGGATGTTGGAGCCGCCGCACCGCGGGTCGGCATGCGGTTTGGAAACCCCGAAACCAAGGTTGAAAAGCGTGAAGAGGATGTCAGGACGGTCGGAAATGTCATACCCGCTGCGTTTCCACTGCCACATGGTCTGCTTCAGGATACAAGCGGTATAAAGATAGGAATAGAAGTGGTTGCG
>JAEEGF012206933.1_pt1 | contig 10181 bp, 10 predicted proteins | sample 9134171 | NCBI WGS metagenome assembly JAEEGF01 (sample SAMN16246542, study PRJNA631951) | gut metagenome | biome: gut microbiome; feature: rumen; material: AP-attached | host: Bos | place: Iran: Karaj | collected 2018-10 | reverse complement strand
ATATTTTGAATGATTTTAATAAGCATATAGAGCTTATTGAAGAATATAGAAAAAATATTAAAGATAATTCAATAAATAAAAAGGAATTTTCTAAAATAGTTGCAGAATATGAAGAACAGGCAAAAGAAAAATATAAATTCTTTTTAAATTTAAATAAATTATTGATTTCTTATTCCGAAATTCTGAAAACTCTACCTGATTATAATTCAGAAGAAATATATCTAGAGTTTAATAATTTATTTGAAAAATTTCAGTTTAACGAAAAAATAGAACAATTAAAAAATAATATTCAAAGCATAATTTTTAATAATGATACAAAAATAAAGGAAAAATGTTTTGATGAAATTTTATTAAATATGGTTTTATGCCCATCTGGAGAATTTTTAATGGGTAGTCCAAAAAATGAATTAGAAAGAAGTATTGATGAAAAACAGCATAAAGTAGCTTTTTCTAAAGATTTTTATATTGGCAAATTTGCTGTAACTATCGCTCAATATGAGACTTTTGTTAAAACTAATGTTATCGACCAAGATGTAATTTTAAACAAAACTTCTGTTCCGATTACCAACATTAGCTGGTTTGAAGCAAAAGAATTCTGCAATATTTTAAATGAATTATTTCCAGATAAAATGCCAAACGGCTATAAATTTGATTTACCGACAGAAGCTCAATGGGAGTATGCCTGTCGTGCAGGAACTACCAAATCTTTTAATAATGACTGTGATTTAACAGATAATATTGAGCAATCTGAGAAATTAGATGAATTGGGTTGGTATGATTGTCGTAAGAATTTTAATTTCACAAAAGTTAAGCCAAATGGTTTAAAAAAGCCAAATTCCTGGGGAATTTACGATATGCATGGCAACATCTGGGAATGGTGCTGTGACTGGTATGATGATTATAATTTAGTTGATTATATAGACCCAAAAGGAAGCGAAGAAGGCAAGTATAAAGTAATTCGAGGTGGCTGTATTGAAAGCTATGCCTGCGATTGCCGTTCTGCAAAAAGAAATTATGAAGAACCAGATGTAAAAGATAAATGTATTGGTTTTCGTCTAGCGCTCGTGGCAAATTGTTAGAGGGAGAAGGGATTAGGGAGAAGGGGAAAACTCTAGTTCTTTGGATTATATATACGCTATCGCTAAACAGGGTTTACTCTAGTTCGGTCACCACTTCGGTAACGCAATGTTTTGCATTGCATCCCCTTAAAAACAATTAGAATAAAATCTAAAAAAATTAGCTGTTTGATATACTCATAAATTAGTTATAAGATACTAATTAAGGAGAAATAATAATGGATGATATTGTAATACATATTTTGCTTGCTATTTTTGTCTTTTTCCTAAGTCCTCAAGACCATCGCAATAATTTAGAAATGAAGCATTATTATTTGCTTTCTACCAATTCCCAATATAGAGAAGAATTTTTAGGGGAAGTAGATGATGTGAATACTCAAACAAAATTAAGTAATTTGAAATATGCTTTATTGGCTTATCAGTCAGATGTAGGGCGTATGCCTTATATAGGTGATGATAGCAAAAAGAAATCTGCTTATAATCAAGAATTATTGTTAAACATCTTTGATCCAGAAAAGAATGTTCTTTTTAGCGATAATAATAAATATATTCAAGTCAAAAACTATGAAAAGAGATGGAAAGGACCCTATCTTGAAGGAAAACCTTCAAAAGCCATGCTAGATACTTGGAAAACCCCAATACAGTATGTTCCAGAAGGGAAAAACCTTTATTTATGGTCATACGGTCCTAATAAAAAACCTGATTTCAGCACTGCGCAGGAAGCGTTTAGAAAACAAAGTTCTAACGAAGTAGACGATATTGTTGTAAGTGTTGCGCGTTTTAAACATAGCTTTGAAGATTAATTTAAACGGAATAGCATTTAAAATGCTTGTCTATTCCTGTTTATCAAAATAAATTGCAAGCTATTTAAGGCTTGTGTATAATATATAAGGTTGCAGAGTAGTTAGGTTCTACAAATCTTCTTATTCTGCTAGTTATATTCATAAGATAGACAAAACTATTGAGTTGATATAAATATATAGTTAAGGATAGGACAATTTTGAAAGATAAAAATGTAGTTAAAGACAAAAAGGGAAACTGGTATCTTTTTGTCAATCTTGTATTAATCGTAGCCCTTTTAATAGGAATCTGGACAAAAACTTCTGCTTGGGAAGCTAAGTTTGAAGTTGGAAATCTCATACTCTTTATTATTATAGTAAACACAATTTTGCTATTTAAAGATTTTATACTTGTTAGCTATCCTTCAAAAAAGGGAAGAAGAATTAGAAAGTTAAAAAGCCTAGCATCTCTCAGAGCCTATGTTAATTCTACTACAACCGTAGATGACAAAACTCTAGCTGCTTCTATAGAAAAACTTAAGGAAATTAGCGAATGTGAGTATTTGGAAATAACGATACTTGATAAAGCTCAATCTACACTTCTAGGCTCTGCTGGTCAACAACCGCAAACTCTTGCCGGAACACGCTTCGTTTATAATGAAGGTGTTTTGTCTATCAAACATACTGGGCAGCTTGGCATTGAAGAAATCTGCAAGATTTCAGACAATTTTAAGCCTGTAAAGTTTAAATCTAACTTGACTAGATTGAGAGTTGCCTTGGTTCCATTGAATTTAAGCAATGCTAGATTGGGTATTTGTCTATTCTACAATAGTAAAGCGCCATTTATGCCTAAGATTGCTTTAAATAACACAGGCTTTTTCTTGGAATCATTGATTTCTTTGGTTGAAAACAGTAAAAATCAGGTTGGAGGCTACAAAGATAAAGCTACTGGTCTCATTCTTTATAAGAACTATGAAGAATTAGTCGATAACGAACTTGAAAGATCAGAACGCTATGAACAGGAAATGAGCCTTCTAACTATTAAGATTACTGATTTTGATAAGCTTCAAGATAGTGAAAAACCTTTAATAAGCAAGAATATTGCTTCTGCAATGAAGCAGTCTCTTAGACGTTTCGATTTGATGTTTTATGGGAAAGAACCTGGTTCTTACTATGCTCTTCTTACAGAAAGCGGTGTAGAAGAAGCAGAAGGAATAGCCCGCAGACTTCAGAAAGAATTTAACAAGTTAATCAAGAAGCTTCAGCTTAGTACAGAAAACAAGCTTACTCTTGTTATTGGTTCAGCAACTTATCAAACAGATGCTACTCATAGCGTTGGTCTTATTGAAAAGAGTGCTGATGCTTGTGCTACAGCTATAGAAAATAAAATTGATTTTAAAGCATTTTCTATCACCCAAAAACAAAACAAAAAAACGGAGTCAAAAAAATGAACGCAGACGAAAAACGGATTGAAGTCCAGTTTAATCTGAATGGTCAAGATGTCAAAACAGAAGTTTTGCCAGGAATGACTGTTTTGGAAATGATTCGCAGGAATTTTAAGCTTACAGCTACTAAAGAAGGCTGTGGCAAGGGTGAATGCGGAGCATGCTCTATATTGTTCAATGGTCATCCTATTAATAGTTGCTTGAAATTAGCTGCTACTTTAACTCCTAAAGACAGCATCGTTACTGTTGAAGGTTTGGCTAATGATGAGCTTATGCAAAGAATACAGAAAGCTTATGTTGATGAAGGTGCTGTTCAATGCGGTTTTTGTATTCCAGGAATGACAATCAGCACTTATTCTTTATTAAAGAATAATCCAAAACCAACAATGGATGAAATCAAATTTGCCTTGGCTGGCAATATATGCAGATGTACTGGTTACAGAAAAATAGAAGCTGCTGTAGCAAAAGCAGCAGAAAGAGGTGAAAAACAAGCATGAGTTTTGAATTTTACAAGCCATCAAATATAAAAGAAGCCTCTGAATTACTTAAAAATCCTGGATATGTCGCTGTAGTAGGCGGAACTGATACCGTTGTTAAGGTGAGAGGTAACTTTTATAAGTCACTAAAAGCTCTTGTTGATTTAAACGGTTTATTTAGCAATGAAATAAAGGTTGAAGGCGATAAGTGTGTAATTGGTAGCGCCTGTGTAATGAATTACATTGCTCATCACCCAGTTATTGTTGAAAATTTCCCTGTTCTTGCTCAGGCTACTATTTCTGTTGCAGCAGAACAAATAAGAAATGTTGCTACTATTGGTGGCAATGTTGGCAATTCTTCTCCTGTTGGTGATACAATTCCTGCTTTATATGCACTTGAAGCAGAAGTAAACATTGTTAGCGGTGACAGCAAAAGAACTGTTCCGATAAATGAATTTATTACAGGTGTTGGTCGCAATGTTCTTCAGCCTGGTGAAATGATAGAATCATTTGTTATTCCTATGCGCAAAACCAAAGGTTCTTTCCAGAAACTTGGCGAACGCAAAGCTCTCTCTATTTCAAAGATTAATTTAGGGCTTTCCTATTGGAATGACGGCAAACCTCACTATCGAATCGGCATGGGAGCAGTTGCAATTACCGTATTAAGAGTTACTAAGGCAGAAGAATTCCTCGAAGCTGCTGCTCATCCTCTTACAGACGAAACAATTAAAAAAGCTGCTGAATATGCGGTTGAAACAGCAAAACCTATTACCGACATCCGTTCTACTAAAGAATATCGGAAACAAATGGCTGGAGTTCTATTAAAAAGAGCTCTTGAAGCTATAAAATAACATTTTATTATACAGGTTTTTTATTAATCACCTTGAACATAGATTCAGGGTGATTTTTTACTATTAAATATACTTTATATTTATGGTTAAAAAAGCATGAATCCATGTCGATAGCACAGAACAGAAAGAACATCCAGGCAGTGTCTTTCTATTAAAGTCTTTTGTGTGTATAATTATTAAGGGAAATAAAATGTTTAAAAAAATAGTCAAATACTCTTTAATATATATTCTAATAGCTAATGCCAATCTTTTTGCACTAGCCCCCTTAGATATGCTTGAAAATGGGAAAAGAGCATATGACTTAGCCAACTGGGAAGAAGCCAGAGAAATCCTTAATAACTTCATGGAAACCTGGCCAGAACATGAAAAATATAGTGAAGCTTTGTATTTCTACACACTTGCTTCTGCTAAGACTATAGATAAAAGAACCGAAGATTATCGCTCTGAACTTGGGAAAGAGTTGAAAGACGCTGTAGCAAGCCTGACTCTTGATTTCCCTGATATGGATATTAGCGAAGCCAAAGCTGCTTATATGATATCTCAGAAGCCTACTAAACCAGAACTTTGGAATGAACTAGTAAAGCTTACTCCTCAGGAATTAAAACATTATTTAGCTAGAAGATGGCACCCCAAACCATCTGAAACTCCATTTGAAACACTTGAATGGGTTAAAACAAAATTATGTAACGACATAGATTTAGATTCTGAAACTATTTCAAGCATAGCTTTGATAAAGCTGAGTGCTTTGTGGAAAATAATTCATTCTCCTCTTGTAGTTGAAAGCTCCAAAGAAAGACTTGAAAAATGTGGTTGTCTTCCTTTAGACAAAGTTTTTAGAGATACTGTTCAGAAAGCTTTTAAAAACGGTAATCCAGAACAAAAAAGAAATGCTGCAATGTTTGGCTATCATTTCGATTATTTTAATACTAATAGTTTGAATTCTAATAAAAAAGTAAGAAGTTCATGGCTTCGGTATCTTAAGTCGAGAGGTATTTCTACTCAAGAAGCTTGGAGTCCAGAATGAACGATAAACTACCTCTAAAACAGAATCTTTCATTCAAAAAAATATGGCCAGTATTAAAAAATATACTGATAGCTATTTTTGTAGTAGTTGTTTTTATTTTTGTTGCTGGTCTGCCAGATAAAACTTCTTTTGACTTTGCAATTATGCGTCGAAGTCTCAGTAATTATGGAGTAAGACAACGAAATGTTGATGAAACCTCTAATGCAGAGGTGAATGTGACAAATAGACCTCTTACTGCTTCAGAAAGTAAATTGTTGGAAGAACAACAAAAAGAAAGAAAAAGATATATTAATGAAAGCAGAGCCAGAATGTTTGTTGAATCTGCCACAAATGACTATTACAAAGGTAGTTATGACGAAGCTCTAAGAAGACTTGAAAGAGCAGATTTATACGACCCTTGCAATTTCAGTGCGTTTAAACTTAGAGGGCAGATATTTTTTGAACATAATCTGTATAGAAAGGCTTTTAATAATTTAGAAAGAGCAAACCAGCTCCCCAATGATGATAAAACCCTTGCTCGAGACTTGGATGTCTTAAGAAAACTTTTGAGATACAGCCGAAATGAAATTGACCAGTTGCGACAGACTGTTAACAACAATCCAGAAAATAAAGTTGCAAAAGCTCGTTTAAAAGAACTTGAAGAACGAATACAAGACTAAGAGTCATATCTACTAGTTTAATTATTACTAATAAAAAGAGTTATATCAGCCTACCAAATGAAACCTTCAAAAACAAAAAAAGTTCCTGTTAGTCTGCAAATTAACCAGATTGATACCTTAAAAGACAGATTTAAGCTAAGAGAATATTGTGTACAGAAAAACATAAAAACACCAGATTTTTTTGTTTCAGACCAGTTTTTGAAAATAAGCCACTGGGCCATGAAGAAAAATACTTTCCCTCTTTGTATAAAGTCTGCACTCAATCACTCTCATAATCATCTTATATTTGTTTTAAAGGCTTTTAGAGAACTTCCTGAGTTTTTTGAACATATTCAGGCCAAAACTAATAATGCTCCAGTATTGATAGAAGAGTTTATAGAAGGAAAAGCTTACTTAGAAGTAACTTTGGTTAATAATCAGATTAGATTTATATCTCAAATAGGCTTGAGCAAAACCATGAAGCTTCAACAAAAATGGAGAGCTTTTCCTATAAAACTGCCTGAAAATATTCTTGAAAAGATAAAGGCTATTATTAGCAATTTTTCTGAACTTACTACAAGTACAGCAGAACCTGTAAGATTCTCATTCACTGTAAAAAATGCTGAACCCATTCTATTGTCGATTAATAGCGACAGCAGTCGTTTAGAGTATCAGGAAGATTGGCGAAAGCAGGCAGACCTTGAACCGATAAACGAAGCTGTTTATCCAGCTAAAACCAAATTTATAAGCAAGATTAATATCTATAACGGTTTAAAGGAAATTAAGCCAGATTTCTCTAAAGCTGCCGAAGTCTGTGAATATTCAAAAGTTAAATATGATATTTTAAACAATAAACTCTATTTTATGATTACTTCTGAAACTCCTAAAAATCTTTCAGAAGACTATGAAAAAGCAAATGCTGTAATAAAGCAGATTATAGATGGTCAGTTATAGACTTTAAATATTGTTTGCTTTGGCTTTTTCCGAGAGCTTTATTCCTAGCCATATTCCTGGTATAGCTGTAAAAAATTGAATGCCTAAAACCATAAACAGGAGATAATCAGCTATTTTTTCCGGTTTAAATATTTGAATCATCAGCATTCCACCAAAACCTATAACTAAGGCTTTAATTAAAGCTGGAACAATTATTTTTAACCCTGTGGCTTTACCTGATAATATCTTGATGAAGACTACCAGCAAAACGTTTCCTATGGCTATGATAGGCAGAACAGGGAACAATACCACTGGTGCGTGACCAGTAATAAAACCTCCGAATGGGCTTAAAAGACAAAGAATAATAGCAGATTTTATTCCGATAAAAAGCGAAACAAAAACCAGAATACTATTAATGATTACACCTGTTATTAGGTTTGGAAGATTAACAGATTGAACCGCAATAATAAGTGCTAGCATTATTCCATTTAATGCCAGATTCTTTATTTTGGTTTTGTTGTCGGTTGTATCCATGCTTATACTCTATCACGAATTACTATCACTAGCCATAATTTTTCATTTTTCAACCTTTAAGGAAATAGAGATTGTACTGGCTTGACATGTTGTTAGAGATTTTATATATCTTAAAAAACAAAACTAGCTTTTACTATATAAATGATTTTATAATATGTTATCTTAAAATTTTAAGAGGAAATCTTATGAAAAAAGAAATAAGGCAACAAATATTTGAAGGCGAAAGAGCTCTTTTTAATTCAAGCGAATTTCGGCTTATAGACTGTCTTTTCCAAGATGGTGAATCTCCTCTTAAAGAAAGTCATGATATCGAACTAATAAACAGCACTTTTAAATGGAAATATCCGCTGTGGTATTGCAGCAATATCGTAGCCAACAGGACCAACTGGCTTGAAATGGCAAGAGCGGGTGTCTGGTATACCAACAATATAAAAGTTTCCAACTGCATAATAGAAGCACCGAAAAATTTCAGAAGATGCAGCAATTTGGAACTAACAAACATATTTTTCCCAAATGCTGCAGAAACATTATGGCACTGCAATAACGTTAAAATGAATAATGTTCAGGCAAAAGGCGATTACTTTGCTATGAATTCTTCCGAAATAGAGATAGATAACCTTAACTTAGATGGCAACTATCCTTTTGATGGGGCGAAAAACGTTGTTATAAAAAACAGCAGATTGCTTTCTAAAGACGCTTTTTGGAATGCTGATAACGTTACTGTTTATGATTCTTACATTCTTGGTGAGTATCTAGGCTGGAACTCAAAGAATCTTACTTTTATAAACTGCACCATAGAAAGTCTGCAAGGTCTTTGCTATATACAAAATCTAGTGATGAAAAACTGTAAGCTCATTAATACTACTTTGGCTTTTGAATATTCAACAGTTGACGCAGATATAAAGAGCCCGATAACCAGCGTTCTCAACCCGAGTGCCGGCACCATCAAAGCTGATAGTATTAAAGAACTCATAATCGAAGAAGAAAAGGTAGACCCTAGTAAGACTCAAATAATACTAAAAGCTGAATAATTTTTTGCTTTTCCATCTAATTCTCTTTTGTAAAGCTTAGCAGTAGGAGTATTCCCTCAATGAATAAATACGATTTTGATTCTATAATAGACAGACGTTCAACCTTTTCCTGTAAATGGGGCTATGAAGGAAATAAGCTTCCTATGTGGGTTGCCGACATGGATTTTAAATCTGCTCCCGAAATATTGGAAGCTTTACAGAAAAGACTTGATAATGGCATATTTGGTTATACTTACATTCCAGACGAATGGTATGAAGCCTATCAAAGTTGGTGGAAAAAACGACATAATCTAGATATAGCAAAAGAATATTTAATCTTTTGCACAGGTGTTGTTCCTGCTATTTCGACTGCGGTAAGAAAACTCACTTCTATTGCAGAAAACGTTGTAATACAAACACCTGTTTATAATGTATTTTTTAATTCCATAAAAAACAATGGAAGAAATGTTTTAGAATCTCCGCTGGTCTATTCAAATGGTGAATATTCAATTAATTGGGAAGATTTGGAAGAAAAGCTTGCTGACCCTCAAACCTCTCTGATGATTCTTTGTAATCCCCATAACCCTATTGGCAAGATATGGGATAAACAAACCTTAGAAAGAATAGGTAATCTCTGCGAAAAATATAATGTAACTGTTATCTCTGATGAAATTCATTGCGATTTAATAGACCCCGAAAAAGAGTATATTCCGTTCGCTTCTGTTTCTGAAACCTGTGCAAATATAAGCGTTACCTGCATAGCACCGACGAAGACCTTTAATATTGCAGGGTTACAAACTGCCGCGGTAATGATTCCAAACGATAAATTAAATCATAAGATGTGGAGAGCTTTGAATACCGATGAAGTTGCCGAACCAAACGCTTTTGCTGTTGACGCTACAATAGCAGCTTTTACCAAAGGCGGGGCTTGGCTTGACGCTTTAAGGGAATATATTAAAACCAACAAAGATTTAGTTAGAGCTTTTATAAGGGAAAAAATTCCAGAAATTTCTGTTGTACAATCTGAAGCTACTTACCTTTTATGGCTTGACTGCACAAAGATAACAAATGACAGCATTGCTTTAACTGAGTTTATACGCAACGAAACCGGTTTATTCTTGTCTAATGGAACTCAATATGGCGGGAACGGCAATTGTTTTATGCGGTTTAATCCAGCTTGTCCAAGAAAACTTTTACAAGATGGTTTATCATGCCTAAAACAAGGCATAGACAGGTGGAAATCTGCCAAAAGTTCTAGGTTATAAGAATTCGAATCTCAATTCTCAATTCTCAATTCTCATCTCTCATTTCTCATTTCTCATCTCTCATTTCTCATTTCTCATCTCTCAATTCTCATCTCTCAATTCTCAATTCTCAAATCTCAATTCTCAATTCTCAAATCTCAATTCTCAATT
>JAEEGF010672023.1_pt1 | contig 10182 bp, 9 predicted proteins | sample 9134171 | NCBI WGS metagenome assembly JAEEGF01 (sample SAMN16246542, study PRJNA631951) | gut metagenome | biome: gut microbiome; feature: rumen; material: AP-attached | host: Bos | place: Iran: Karaj | collected 2018-10 | reverse complement strand
GACATCCCGCACGCCATTCCGGACAACACCGGATACATCACCGAAGGACAGCTGTTCCTGCGTGCCGATCCTGATTCCGGCAAGGTCATCGTGGACCCGTTCCGGTCCCTCAGCCGACTCAAACAGCTCGTCCAGGGCAAGAAGACCCGCGAGGACCACTCGCAGGTGATGAACGCCGGCGTGCGTCTGTACGCCGACGCGCAGAACGCCAAGACCAAGCTCGAGAACGGCTTCGACCTCTCCGACTACGATCTCCGCTGCCTGGACTATGCCAAGGAATACGCGACCCGCATCCTCTCGATCGACGTCAACATCACCATCGAGCAGATGCTGGACACCGCATGGGAGATCTTCGCGAAATATTTCTCGCCGGCAGAGACCGGTATCAAACAGGCACTCGTAGACAAATACTGGAAGAAATAACAGACCGTGGCCATCAAGTTTCAATACAACAAGACTTCTCTGACGAATCTTGGCAAGCAGCTCAAGGTGCGCCAGAACGCCCTGCCGACCCTCAAGAACAAGGAGTCGGCCCTGCGTTCGAGCGTCCAGGCAGCCAAGGCGGAGTCCGAGCGGCTGGCCGACGAGTTGGAAGCTTCCCTGAAGAGATACGATTATCTTGCCGCACTCTGGAATGAGTTCGAGCCCGGTCTGGTCCGGATCAAGGACGTAGACCTGAGCGTCGTCAAGGTGGCGGGCGTCAAGACCCCGCGCCTGGACAAGATCCATTTTGAACTCAAGCCCTTCAACGCCTTCGTCAAACCTGCCTGGTATGCCGACGGCGTGGAGATCCTCAAGGAGCTGTCCCGGCTCGGGATCGAATCCGAGATCTTCGAGCAGAAGCGGCAGATCCTGGAGTACAACCGCAAGAAGACCACCCAGAAGGTCAATCTCTACGAGAAGGTCCAGATCCCCGGCTACAAGGAGGCCATCCGCAAGATCAAGCGCTACATGGAGGATGAGGAGAACCTCTCCAAAGCCTCTTCCAAGATCGTCAAGACCCGTCACGCAGAAGAAGAGGAGGCAAGCCTATGATCGCCAAGATGACCCAATACTCCTTCATCCTCCTGCACGGGGACAAGGAAGACTTCCTCTCCGAGCTGCAGCAGCTCGGGGTCGTGGACATTACCCGCTCGACCAAGCCTGTGGATACGTTTTCCCAGAGCCTGCTCGACAACATCGCGACGCTCAGGCAGGACATCGACTGCACCATCAAGGGCTCCGACGCCACGCTCGAAGAGCTGGAGGCCGGACGCAACGCCATCCTGCAGGAGATCGACGACGTCACCCCCTGGGGCGAATACGACCGGGAGCGGCTCACGCCCTTCGGACTCCACTATTATACGGTAGCTGCCAAGAAGTTCGACCCGGCCTGGGCGGAGCAGTATGCCCTCCAGACCGTGGCGGAAGAGGACGGTACCGTGTGGTTCGTCATCGTGGGCGACAACGCCGGGTTCCCGCTCAAGGAACTCCCCGCCCCGCAGCACGTCCCTTCCGAACTGGCTGTCCAGTTGGAGGACCAGGACGACAAGATCGCGATGCACCGCGCTATCCTCGAAGAGCGCAAGGGCAACCTCCCCAAGATGGAGAAACACCTGAAGAACATGCAGGCCGACCTCGACCGCTACCTGGCGGGCGTGGCCGCAGTACCTGCTGCTGAAGATACCATCGACACGCTCGTCGGCTTCGCGCCGAGCGAGAACGACGCCGCGGTCACGGAATTCCTCGACCGCTCCGGCGTCTTCTATCTGAAAGATGAAGCAAAAGTTGAGGAGAACCCGCCCATCAAGTTCAAGAACAACAAGTTCGTCAAGATGTTCGAGGTCCTGACCGACATGTATGGCCGCCCGGCCTATGACGGTTTCGACCCCACGCCGTTCATCGCCGTCTTCTTCCTGTTGTTCTTCGCGCTCTGCATGGGTGACGCCGGCTACGGCCTGGTACTCATCCTCGTGGGCCTGCTGCTCAAGAAGGTGGACAGCTTCAAGGACATGGCTCCGCTCGTCGTCACCCTCGGCATCGCGACCGTCGTCGTGGGCTTCTTCCTGCACACCTTCTTCTCGATCGACATCGCCCAGTGGAAGTGCTTCGAAGGGATCCGCTGGATGTTCCTGCCGGACGAGATCGCCGGATATGCCGGAGGCATGGTCCTCTCGCTCATCGTGGGTGTGGTACACCTGTGCCTCGCCATGGTGGTCAAGGCCATCAACGCCGTGAGGGTCAACGGCTTCGCCGCTTCCCTCGGCACGCTCGGATGGACGCTGCTGATCGTCGGCGGCGTGATCGTGGGCGCCATCGCCCTGACCGGTGTGCTGAGTTCCTCCGTCACGAAGTGGGTGCTGATCGGACTCGGCATCGTGTCCGCCCTCGGCATCTTCGTCTTCAACGACCCCAAGCGCAACAAGTTCGCTAACGTGGGCATGGGCCTTTGGGATACCTACAACACGGTCACCGGCCTGATGGGAGATGTGCTCAGTTACCTGCGCCTCTATGCCCTCGGCCTCGCCGGCGCCATGCTCGGCATGGCCTTCAACGACATGGGCAAGATGGTGCTCGGAGACGGCTCCAACCTCGTGTTGTGGATCCCCTTCATCCTGCTGGTGCTGGTGGGCCACACCCTCAATATCGCGATGTGCGCCCTGGGCGCCTTCGTCCACCCGCTCCGACTCAACTTCCTGGAGTTCTTCAAGAATTCCGGATATGAAGCGTCCGGCCGTAAGTTCAACCCCTTGACAAAATAAGTAATACAAATAAAATCAATTCATTATGGAACAAATTCTCGGTTATCTCGGATTGGGTCTCGTGCTGGCGCTCGCCGGTATCGGCTCCTCTATCGGTACTACTACTGCCGGCAATGCCGCCGAAGGTGCGCTGAAGCGCAAACCGGAGGCTTCCGGTAGCTACATGGTGCTCTCCGCCCTCCCTGCCACGCAGGGTATCTACGGCTTCGTCGCCTTCTTCATCCTGCTCGGCAAGTTCACGGCCGGCACCATCACCGGCGCCCTCTGCTTCGGTATCGGTGTATCCGTCGGTGCCGCCTGCCTGCTCTCCGCCATCCGCCAGGGCCAGGTCTGCGCCAACGGTATCGTGGGTGTGTCCCAGGGCCACAACGTGTTCACCAACACCCTGATCTACGCCGCTCTCCCGGAATTCTACGCCATTTTGGGACTTGTCGGCGCCATCATGGCGCACTAGCGTGCGTCAGTGACCTGATTGGAACGTAAAATGCGGAACGCAACAAAAGCGTTCCGCATTTTACTTATTCTCCTGTCTCAATTACCTCTTTTCCTGTTTTCTCGAAAATAAATGTCCCGCCGGAGGGAAGGTGCCTGCTGCCGTGCAGGCAAAAAAACGCCTGCCCGACAGCAGCACCTTCCCTTTTCCGGCTCCTGGATTAACGGAGCCTGAGGATGGTTGCGTCGGAAGGAGGGACGGCGACGGGGATGAGGGAGGGCTGGTCGGGGCCGAAGGAGGCGGCAGCGAGGAGCTCCGGCGGGAGCGTCAGGACCGTCTCGGCGGGGATGCCGGAGAAATTGCAGACGACCAGCCAGGCTTCGCGGGCGTCGTAACGCACGAAGGCGAAGTGGCGGTCGGGGTCGAAGCCCGGGGCGCTCTCGTTGCAATAGACCAGGTCCCAGGTGCCGCCGGAGGCGAAAGCCGGACGACGGGAGAGCTTCAGCATCTGGCGGTAGCGTTTCAGTAAGGCGGCCTCCAGGCGCTTCAGCCGGTGACCACCCTGAAGGGAGCGGTACAGGTCCCGCAGCTCCGGCGGGTCGCTCCAGTTGAAGATGGAGGTGCGGCCGGCCGCTCCGTCGATGCCGTCCTCCCCCACTTCCTGTCCGAAGTAGAGCATGAACGGCGCCGTGTTGAAGAGCAGCGAGCAGGCCAGCGGGGCGAAAGCCCGGCGCGCATCGCCCAGGAACTCCGGCGAGGCAAGGCGCTGCTCGTCATGGTTTTCCAGGAAATTCAGCACGCGGGGCTGCAGGTCGCCGAGCCACTGCCAGTTCCAGGTGATGCCGCGCGCCGTAGCACCCTCGCAGCAGACCGCGCGCAGTGTATCATAGAGCCCGGACTTGTCATAGAGCAGGTCGAAGCCCACTTCGTCCAGGTAGCGGCGGTAGTTCTCCTTCTTGTACACCTCCGCCACGAAGAGCAGGTCCGGATAATCGGCCTTTACGGCCGAAATCAGCGCCGCCAGCGCGTCCGGGGGGACCAGCTCCACCATGTCGCAGCGGAAGCCGTCTACGCCCCGGGAAGCCCAGAAACGGAGAATTTGCAGCATCTCCGCCTGCGTGCCGGGAGCGGACCAGTCATTCTTGCGCGTATCCGTCCAGTCGCCGTCGCACCAGTCGAAGCGGCAGATCGCACCTTCATAGTCCGGTGCCACGTGATTGGGGATGTAGTCGATCAGTACGCGCAGGCCGGCGGCGTGCGTGCGCGCCACCAGCGCATCGAACTCCTCCATGCGCCGGCCCGGATCGTCCGCCAGGTAGGGATTGACGTCGAACCAGTCCGTGATCGCATAGGGCGATCCGGGATTGCCCTTGACAAAGGGCTTGCCCGTGGCATGGCGCGGGATCCCGGTATACCAGACATAGTCCACCCCGAGGGAATGCAGGTAGTCGAAGGACGCCGCGTCCCAGTCGGAGAAGCGGCCGCGCCCCCACAGGCGGATCAGTGCTTGGTAGATAATCTTCTTCTCCATATCAGAAAGGATAGCCGACGCCGAAATGCAGGGCGGTCGCCCCCTCCTTGAACCAGCCGCGCGGACCCACCCAGCGGTCCCCGGCGTCACGGGCCGGGTCATGCACCCGGAAGCCGAGGTCGAGCCGGAGCAGGATGAAATCCAGGTTGACGCGAAGCCCCAAGCCCCAGTCTCCGGCAATGCTGCCGGGACTGAACCGGGCCGATTCTTCATTGCCCATCTCCCAGACGTTGCCGGCCTCGGCGAACATCGCTCCTTCCAGCTTCCAGAACATCGGGAAACGGTATTCCATGTCCGCCTCCAGCTTGAGGTTGCCCGTCTGGCTGGGGAGGACGAAGAAATTGCTCATCTTCTCGTAGCCCGGGCCCAGGGTGCGGGCCTGCCAGCCGCGCATGCTGCTGGCGCCGCCGCAGTAGAACTGCCGCTCGAACGACAGGGCGAAAGAGTTGCCGTAGGCCCAGCCGGCGCCGGCGACCAGATGCAGGGCCAGGGCCTGGTCGTCCTCCCAGCCGAAGCGGAAGACGCGCCCGAGATTCAGCTCGGCACGCACATATTGCTTGTACGGAAGCCCGAAGAGCAGGTGCTGCGTCTTGCCGCTGACATCCTGCGTGGGCAGGACGGAATTGAACAGGGAAATCACATTGCCGGACACGTTAAGTCCGATCCGCTCGTAATGGTAGGCCGTCTTGGGGACGACGTCGGCGTCCGTGGTATGATAGAGCATCAGGCCGATGCCGGCGTCTACGTGGTCCTCGAAGGTATCCCACAGGTAAGGATACTCCGCCATCACCCCGGCGAACTCCTCGCTGATCGCGTAGAGCTTGGCCAGGTTGAACTGCAGCGGGTTGATCTGGTAGAAGATCCGCCGGCCCATCTGGCCGGTGAAACCATAGTTGAGCGTGGCCAGGCTGCGCCGGTACTCCGGGCGGTTCTGGTAGTTGAACGAGGCCGAGATCTCCGTACGGGGGATATTCATGCCCCGGATGCGCGCGAGCGGGAACCCGAGCAGGCGCGGGAAACTCAGGCTGGAGGAAATGCCGTATTCCGTCGAATGGGCGCCCGAACTCGGCAGATACTGCCAGTTGCCGGAGAAGCCGAGGTTCAGCCACTCCCCGCCGTGGAAGATGTTCTTGTGGTAGAAACTGATCTGGGGCGAGAAACCCAGCAGGCCGGAGGCGTTGGTCGATGCCTCCACATTGGCTTTGAACCCGGTCATGTCCGTCCCGCTCAGGCGGATGTCGCAATCCACGGTCGTACTATCCGTCGGCGTCATCTCGATGCTGACGTTGTTGAACACCTTGAGGGCGGAGAAGCGGGAATAGGTCGTATTGACCATGCGTTCGCTGTAGTACGCCCCCGGCCGGATCGTGTTGAACTTGCGCAGGAGGTCTTCCTTGAAACGGATCTCCCCGGGGTGCGAGATACGGACGTCGCCGATGCGGAACTTGCGGATCGGCTCGTCGGCGGAAGCGTTCTCGTTGCGCGTATACCCCTTGATGCGGTAGTAGAGCGTGGTGCGGTCCGTCAGCGTGTCCGCCTCGAAGAAGTAATGGTTCTTGTTGAAATCGTAATAGCCCAGGTTCCGGAACATCGACGCCCCGCGTACCGTCTCTGCCTCCAGGGCTTTCTCGGAGAGGAAATCCCCCTTCTTCACGGTCACGTTGGCACTGTCCGCCCGGAACTCCTGTCCGAAGGTGCCGCCGGGGATGTCGAAGACCAGGCTGTCGATCCGGAAGCGGTGTCCGGGCTCGACGAGGTACCGGACCTTCGCCAATTCGCCGTCATATTCGATCTCCGCCTCCACGTGCGAGTCGTAGTAGCCCAGGGTCTCGAGGTGGGACACGATGTTGGTTCGGGAACTCTCCACCAGGGCAGGGTCGAAGATGACGGGGGCCTCGCCGAGTTTCTCCCAGAAGGCGTTGATCCCCTCCCCGCTGCCGTTGGACCAGTTGTAGACATACAGGAAGGGATTCCAGCCGAAAAGCACGGTGCTGTTGGGCTGCTGCCGGATATACGGCGTCACTTCCGCTGCGCGGAGTTTCTCTCCCTTGAACGCCACCTTGTTGGATGCCAGGCGATAATAGCCTTCGGGAACGAGCTTTGTAGTACTGCATGAGATAATGAGCAGCATCAAAGTGATATACAATAGGATGCGCCTCATCTTCTCCGGAATTCTGACAGGGTGACGGCCGTCGCGACGGCCACGTTGAGCGACTCGGCGCCTGAGCGGCCGAAAGCGGGGATCAGCAGGCGGGCATCCACCTCCGCGGCCACGGCCGGACGGATGCCGGCCGCCTCGTTGCCCATCACGACCAGGCCTTCGGGCCGGAGCGAGGCGTGGTAGATGTCCTCCCCGTCCAGAAAGGTACCGTATACCGGCATCCCCTTCTCCCGGAAGCGGCGGGCGAGATCCACCAGGTCGGATGTGACGGTACGGACCCGGAAAACCGAGCCCATAGAGGACTGGATCACCTTGGGGTTATAGAGGTCGACGCAGTCGTCGGACAGGAAGAGCGCCTGCACGCCGAACCAGTCCGCGATACGCAGGATCGTCCCCAGGTTGCCTGGGTCCCGTACGCCGTCCAGAGCCAGGCAGAGCCCCCTTTCGACCACCAGGCCGGACGGTTCCGGCCGGGAAACGACCGCCAGCACGGGTGAGGGCGAGGACAGTTGGCTGATCCGCGCCATGGCGGCCTCGCCGATCTCGTCGCGCCGCCAGACCCGCACCACCTCGAAATCAGAGCAGAGAGCTTCCTGCACCATCTTCTCCCCTTCTACGACAAACAAACCGTACTCGTCGCGGTATTTCTTTTCGCGCAGCGAGCGGATCTGCTTGATTTCTGCCTGGGTGATGTTCATATCGGACAAATATACAAAAGAAAAGCCGGATTTCCGCAGGGAAATCCGGCTTACTGAAGATTCTGTCCTGGATTATTCGACATCCTCGACGACCGGGGACTCCGGAGCATTGCGCATCACGGAAGCGATGCCCTGCTTCATCGTACGCTCGGAAGCATACATCTGGCTGGAGCCGATCACCTGGCCATTGGTAGCCTTGAGGTTGAAGAAAGGCTTGCCGTTCTTAGCGACCTTGACCTCGAAACGATCCTCGACGGGAGCGTTCTTGCGGACGGACTCGATGCCGTTGAGGCAGGCGGCCTTGGTGGTATAGCCTTCGCTGGTGAGGATGACCTGGCCGTTGGTGGCCTTCAGGTTAAACTGGAACTCGCCGTTCTTACGAACTGTAACAACAAATTTTCCCATTGTTTTAGTGTTTTATAGATGATGATGATTTTCGCTTACCACAAATATAGCAATTTTATCTTGCGATGTACCCCTCCACCCCTAAATTTTTGATACAAATGGGATATAACAAAAATGTTATGGGCTTTAACTTTTTTGTTTCGTATATTATGATACAATTCTTTAAACCATTTTCAGCCAATTCTTAAGGAACCCGCGTCAAACCCCCGTTTTTTTTGTATATTCGCATACAGAAAAACCACATTTATGGACAGCTACCAGATCCGGCGCGAGCTCTACAACGCCGCTTCCCTCTACGAAGGATTCGACCCCTCCGACAACAAGTCATACAGCCGCTGCTACGACGGTCAGGCCTATGCCGACTACTGCTTCCACGGCAGGCGCAGCAGTGACTTCCAGGTGACGCTCGCCCGCACCCTGCACGACCACTCCATCAGCGAGGCGATGCACCGTTTCCTGCAGGGGTACGAGCCCGGCCAGATCGTCGGCGTGATGGGCGGCCATGCGATGCGCCGCTCCGACACCTCCTACCACAATGTCGCCTACATCTCCAAGCATCTCGCCGAACAGGGCAAGCTGATGGTGTCCGGCGGCGGCCCGGGGGCGATGGAGGCTACGCACCTGGGAGCCTGGATGGCCTGCCGGCCCGACTCCGAACTGGACGACGCCATCCGCCAGCTCATCTACGAGGCGGATACCTTCCATGAGCCGGACTGGCTCGGTTCGGCGTTCCGGGTCATGTACCGCTATCCCCAGGGGCCTTGCGAGAGTCTCGGCATCCCCACCTGGCTATACGGCCACGAACCCGCCACACCTTTTGCGACCCGCATCGCCAAGTTCTACGAGAACAGCATCCGCGAGGACAGCATCCTCTCCATCGCCGTCGGCGGCATCGTCTTCACGCCCGGCTCGGCCGGCACGGTCCAGGAGATCTTCCAGGAGGCGGCGCAGGACCACTACGTCACCTGCGGCGTTTCCAGTCCGATGGCTTTCCTGGGCCGCCAGTTCTACTGCGAAGAGATCCCGGTCTACCCGTTCCTGGAGGACATGGTCGCCCGCGGCAAGTACAACAACCTGCTGCTGTCCATCACGGACGACCCCGACGAAGTCATCCGGGAGATTCTCGCCTTTGATCCAGACAATTGTCCAACAAATAATAAGTGATATGAAAATCAATGCAATAGGAGTTCTCACCTCAGGTGGAGATGCACCTGGAATGAACGCAGCAATCCGTGCCGTCACCCGCGCTGCCATCTACGAAGGCTGGCGTGTCTTCGGCATCTACCGCGGTTGGGAGGGCCTCATCATGGGCGACGTCAAGGAGTTCAACAGTGCCAGCGTCAGCAACACCATCCAGCGCGGCGGCACCATCCTCAAGACGGCCCGCAGCGACGAGTTCCGCACACCCGAAGGCCGGGCCAAGGCTTATGAGAATGTCAAGAAGTTCGGCATCGACGCCCTGGTGGTAATCGGCGGCAACGGCTCCCTGGCCGGTGCCCAGGCCCTCGCCACGGAGCACGACGTGCCGGTCATCGGCCTGCCGGGCACCATCGACAACGACCTGTACGGGACCGACTCCACCATCGGCTACGACACCGCCCTCAACACCATCATGGAGTGCGTGGACAAGATCCGCGACACGGCCAACAGCCACGACCGCATCTTCTTCGTGGAGGTGATGGGGCGCGACGCCGGCTTCCTGGCGCAGAACAGCGCCATCGCCGCCGGCGCCGAGGCCGCCATCATCCCGGAGGACCAGACCGACATCGACCAGCTGGCCACCTTCATCGGCCGCGGCATCCGCAAGAGCAAGAACAGTTCCATCGTGCTCGTGTCCGAGAAGGACGGCGGGGCCATGCACTATGCCGAACGTGTCCGTCAGGAGTATCCCCAGTACAAGGTGAAAGTCTCCATTCTGGGGCATCTCCAGCGCGGCGGCTCCCCCACCGCACAGGACCGCATCCTCGCCAGCCGCCTGGGCGTGGCGTCCATCGAAGCCCTTAAGGAAGGCCAGCGCAACGTGATGGTGGGCATCAAGAACGACCAGATCGTCTACGTCCCCATCTCCCGTGCCGTACACTACGACAAGCCTATCGACAAAGAGCTTATCAATGTCCTGAGCATTTTGTCAATTTAAAAAATCTTATTACATTTGCATCCGCAAATTGGCATGGGGTATTAGCTCAGTTGGTAGAGCGTTAGGTTCGCAATCT
>JAEEGF010169414.1_pt1 | contig 10182 bp, 10 predicted proteins | sample 9134171 | NCBI WGS metagenome assembly JAEEGF01 (sample SAMN16246542, study PRJNA631951) | gut metagenome | biome: gut microbiome; feature: rumen; material: AP-attached | host: Bos | place: Iran: Karaj | collected 2018-10 | reverse complement strand
GGTAACTATTTGAATTTATTTGCATAAATTCATTCTCTCATAACGTAGTTCATTCACTTTTCAGTGAAATCACTTAGACTAAGCAAAAGCCATAATTACCTTAAAGGTTATTATGGATCGTTTACTATTTGTTCCTGGTAATGTATAGAACAAACTTCTGATTAGGGTAGGTAGCGCCAAAATTGATAAAGGAATGATCTCCCTTGTTTACCACCTGGGCAACTTTACCGCACACTGTCACATAACTGTCTAAATGAAGAGAAGCCTGATCATAATTTATAACTTCTTGTGAAAATGCAGAAGCGGCTGCAAATAAACAAAAAAGAAAAACTAGATACTTCATTAAAAATCCTATTGTAAGAGGTGTTAACATAATCCGCTCTGGGCGACCGGAACCTGTTCTCATGCTCCGTAACTGCAATTTGCAGCACAAATTCATCGAACAGAGAACTCAGATTTTGAGGAAAATACTGTCAGCAGTTTCATGCTCTGTCTGCAACTCTGAGAAGGCTATAACACAATCTGGCAAAGTTCAAGGATATCAACTGTTTTCTGTTAATCACGATCAACCTTCAGAGTCATCTGCACCGTGGCGGTGCCTGCGGTCACAGCGGACGGACCGTAGTTTTGAACCAGGAGGCAGCAACAGATAATCTGCGCATACCGTTCAAAGACAACAACCACTCAGTTACATTACAGACTGAAGGATGAGATCACCTCGCACGTTCTTCGCAGATCTTCATCGCTGTGCGCGTCAGAGATAAAAAGAGCCTCGAACTGGGAAGGTGCAAGGTAAATTCCGTGATCCAGCATATGACTGAAATACTTGGAGAAAGCTTTCAGATCGGATTTAAGAGCTGAACGGTAATCGGTAACCGGATCTGACGTGAAGAACACACTGAGCAGAGAACCGATCTGATTTACCGTCACCCGATCCCCGAAAGAACTGCGGAATGCCTCCGCCAGCTTCAGTCCTCCGCGCTGTAAACTCTCATAAAGAGATTTTCTGCTTTGCAGAAGTCTGAGCATGGCAATCCCGGCGGCGGTGGCGACCGGATTTCCGGCAAGGGTTCCGGCCTGATATACCGTGCCGTCAGGGGAAACCGACTTCATCACCTCCCGTCTGCCCCCGTAGGCGCCAAGCGGCATTCCCCCTCCGACAATCTTACCGAGAGTAACAAGATCCGGTTCGATGCCGAAATATTCACAGGCACCACCCGGTGCCAGCCTGAATCCGGTAATCACCTCGTCGAAAATCAGCAGACTGCCGTGCCTTGAAGTCAGTTCCCGCAGCAACTGCAGGAATCCCGGAGCAGGCGGCACCACCCCCATATTTGCCGCCACCGGTTCAACTATCACCGCGGCAATCCTCTCACCGTGAAGCTTGAACAGTTCTTCTACCGAAGACGGATCATTATACACCGCCACCAGGGTGTTCCGGGCATACCCCTCCGGAACTCCACCGCTGTCCGGTACCGCAGTGGTAATGGCACCGGAGCCGGCCTTCACCAGCATTCCGTCAGAATGACCGTGGTAGCATCCTTCAAATTTTACGATCAGATCTCTTCCGGTATATCCCCTGGCAACCCTGATCGCGCTCATCACCGCCTCGGTACCAGAATTAACCAGACGCATCACCTCCATCACCGGCATCATTTCATGAACCAGCTGTGCCAGGATCAGCTCCTTTTCAGTCGGGGCTCCGAAGGTAAGTCCGCCGGCGGCGGCTTCCTGAACAGCAGTTACAATCTCCGGTACCGCATGCCCAAGAATGGACGGTCCCCAGGAACAGACATAGTCAATATATTCATTGCCGTCAACATCATAGATTTTCGAACCTGCTGCCCGCTGGATAAAGCGTGGAATACGATTCACCGCCCTGAAGGCTCTTACCGGCGAGTTTACCCCGCCCGGGATCCTGGTTTTGGACTGTTCCCATAATTGCGCGGATTTCTGTTCGATCATAGTTTTTCCTTTTGGACAAGCCACTTCGCATAGTCAACAGCATGATAGGTGATAATCAGATCCGCCCCTGCTCTTTTCATAGCCAGCAGATTTTCGTGAACGATCCTTTTCTCATCGATAAAACCTGCCGCCGCGGCAGCCTTCACCATGGCATACTCACCGCTGACGTTGTAGGTTACAAGCGGCAGCCGGAAATTCTGTCTGGCCTCCCTGAGCACATCAAGATAGGCAAGTGCCGGTTTAACCATCAGATAGTCCGCCCCCTCCGCTTCATCCTCTGCAAGTTCACGCAGCGCCTCGCGTCCGTTGGCAGGATCCATCTGATAGGTTCTGCGGTCACCGAAGGCAGGTGCCGAATGGGCCGCATCGCGGAAAGGGGAATAATAGGCAGAGGCAAATTTGGCACTGTAGGCCATTACCGCCACATCGGTAAAACCGTGCCGGTCAAGGTCATCCCTGATGTAGCCGATCCTGCCATCCATCATATCGCTCGGAGCGACAATATCCGCCCCGGCATCCGCCATGGTAACCGACATTCTAGCAAGCAGAGGCAGGGTTTCATCATTCATAATGCAGCCGTCATGAATTACCCCGCAGTGACCGTGAGAGGTGTACTCACACAGACAGATATCTGCAATCAGCACCACTTGCGGATATTTATCTTTAATTGCTCTGATGGCACGTGCAACCACATTGTCCCGGTGCCAGGCTCCGCTGCCGGTTTCATCCTTATGCAGAGGAATACCGAAAAAAAGGAAGGCACGGATCCCGAGTGACACAGCGAGATCAATTTCAGTCATCAGATTGTCGATGGATAATTGACAGATCCCCGGCATCGATTCCACCGGGTTTCTGATATTTTTTCCCTCTGCAACAAAAACAGGATAAATCAGATCTGTAAGCCTTACTTCATTCTCCCTTACCAGATCTCTGATAGTATCACCTGTTCTCAGTCGTCTCAGTCTTGTTCTCATTAATTTTTACAACTCCAATCTCTGATAATTGCGTCGGTTATTCCGGCAGTGCTGTGCTGCGAAGCTGTGATGATCCGCCCGCTGCTGAAACGGCCAAGAGTTGCGGCTGTTACCGGACCGACAGATACCGGAATACAATGTGTACCGCACAGTCCGCCGCATTCAAAAAAGGCCCTCACTCCGGCTGAACTGCCGAAAACCATATAATCAAAATAATCCGAACGGCTGATAAAATTCTCCACCGTCAGCCTGTCGGGTGTAATTGCGTATACCGGAAAATCGCGATATTCCACAGCGTAGCGATCGAAGATCCTGGTAAGATCCGCAGAGCCCTCCCGGTTGCGGATCAGCGCCACCCGTTCAAGACCGGAAAGACGTCCGGCAAGTCCCTCCGCCAAAGCTGCCACAGTATACACCCTAGGCACATAATCCGGGTAGAGATCTTTCTGCTCCAGGGTTCTGGCTGTTCCAGAACCCACCGCTGCAATCTTTACACTGCCAAGTTCGCGCATGTCATAACGGTGTCTGCGCATAATACTGAGGAATGACTGAACTCCATTGGAGCTGGTAAAAACCAGCCAGGTGGCCTGTCTGATATAGTCAAGCTCCGCCTCCTCAAGATCCAGCTGCTGAACTTTGAGAACAGGTAACCTCTCCACCGCAGCCCCCCGCAACCGCAGCTGCTCAGCGGTTCTGTCCACAAATGAAGCGGTTCCGCAGACAGCGATACGACAGCCGGAAAGCTGATCATAACTGCATCTGACATCAACGGCGGCCTGTCTGCCTACCACCAGCACGGCAGGTGAGCCGATGCGGTGCCGCCTGGCAAGCTCACAGATGGTGGACAGGGTTCCGGTTACGCGTCTGCCTTCCGGCATGGTGCCGGATTCAACCACGGCTGCGGGAAGATCTGCGGGGTGTCCGTGCTCCAGCAGCCGTTCCGTCACAGCTTTCATGGAGGCAACCACCATCAGAAAAACCGCTGTTTCATGTTCAAGAGAATGGCTCCAGTCGATATCAGGAAGATCGCTCTGTCGGGTATGAGCGGTATATACTGAAAACCCGTATGAAGATCCGCGGTGTGTCACCGGGATCCCCAGCGCTGCCGGTGCGGCCACTGCCGAGGTTACCCCGGGGACAATCTCGTAGGGGATACGGTAACGGCGCAGAATTTCAATTTCCTCACCGCCACGGCCGAATACAAAGGGATCACCGCCTTTGAGACGAACCACGATTTCATGTTTTGCGGCACAGCCGGCGAGAATTTCATTAATCTCACCCTGTGGCATCGAGTGAGAGCCGGACTTCTTGCCCACATCAATAAGTTCACATTCGGCCGGAACCTCATCAAGAAGGCGCAGTGATGACAGATGGTCATACAGCACCGCACCGGCACGCCGCAGCAGTTCCCTGCCACGTATTGTAATGAGTTCAGGATCCCCGGGCCCTGCTCCGATCAGATATACCCTGCCTGTTATTTTTTCTGTCATATCATATTTCCATCATCCGGCTTACTATCTGCGGAACATCCGTCAGCCGGAATTTCTCAATGGAGAAACTGCAACTGTGCTGTATTGAGTTTCTTTCGAGCAGCACTGAAATATCCACGCTGCCGCCATTAATCCTGGTATGAACCCCCACCGCGTCATGACAACCGGCTCCCAAAGTCCTGAGAATTTCCCGTTCAAGCATCAGCTGACACTGACTGTTTTCATCGGTAAGACGGCGCACTAGCTGTGAATGAATTCCGTCCCGACGGATCTGCACGGCAATAATTCCCTGGCAGGCGGCGGGAATAAATTCAGACGGTTCAAAAATCCGGTAGTCAAGGTCCGCCTCATGATCCATCCTGAGCCTTTTTATTCCGGCCAGGGCCAGTACAATTCCGTCATACTCCCCGCGTCGCAACCGTTCAATTCTGGTTGGCACATTGCCTCTTAACAATCTGCAGGATGCTTCGGGAAACATTTTTTTCACCAGCATCTGTCTTCTGGGACTGGAGGTACCGATATTAAGAATTTCCCGGCTGGAATTTCCGACGGTAAGCAGAACCTCCGACGGATCCTCCCTAGGAAGTATGGAGATGATTTCAGTGCGAGGATCGATTTCCTCCGGCAGATCCTTGGCACTGTGAACAGCAAGATCGATCTTTCCCTCCACCAGCAGCTGTTCAATTTCCGCCACGAAAGCTCCCTTTCCCCCGAAATCGGCAATGGGGGATTTAAGATTCACGTCGCCCCGTGTGATACAGGGAATCACAGTGACTGGCATGCCGGGATAGGCCATGAAAATTCTCTCAGCCACCATTCGCGTCTGAATCATTGCAAGTGCACTTTTTCTAGTTCCGATCCTGAATTCATCCATTGTTCCTGATCCTGTCCATAAGCCTGTCAATCATCTCAAGATATCCCTGATCCTCCGCCGGACGCGCCCCGTCGTCAAGCAGCGACTTTCTCAGCGCGGCAATTTTCTGCAAATCCTCTTCAAGATCCCGCGGCAGCCGGTTATCAAGATATTCCCGCAACCGTCCGCACAGTGCCGGTGCTCCTCCGCCGGAACTGATCCCCACCGCCAGATCACCTCGTTTCACCACTGCCGGGAAGAAAAAATCACATAGTTGCGGCACATCAACCACATTAATCGGAATATTTCTTTTACGACATTCATCAGCCGCCAGCCGGTTCACCTCAATTTCAGAGGTGGCAGCCACCGCCAGTTTAATTCCGTCAAGATCTGCGGGATGAAAGTTGCGGCGCTTCATCTCAACCTTAAGTCCCTCTTCACAGGCGGAATTGAAACCTTCACAGAACTGCGGTGCAACCACACAGATACGGGCACCAAAGGAGCTCAGAGTTTCAACTTTGCGCAGTGCAACCTTGCCACCGCCGATCACCAGTACCGGCAGACGGTTCATTTCAATGAACATCGGGAAAAAAGACATTCTAGCACCATCCTCTGTTGCGTAACAGTTTTCTACCGGTACGTGAAGACTTAAGCGCTTTTCCGTAAAGATTATACAAAAGCGCCAGCTGCTCTTCAGAGGCTTCATTCTGCATCATAAAGAACAGTTCCCTGGCGGTAAAATTATCAATTTCCGCACCGGGGGCCCGGCTACTGCGCAGGTAGCGGTGAATCTCAACCCTGCGCCAGGTTTCATCCACAAAATCATCGATCCTGCAGCCGGCAGCCGCGGCTCCTGAATTCCTGATAGACTGATGTTCTTTTATAATATTTTCAAAATAGGAAAAATTAATCAGAGTGCAGTTTTTCAGACTATCCAGATCAGGATCCAGATCACATGGAACTGCAAGATCAATGAAAAGCCTCCTTTTCCCTTCAACAGATTTAATCCCGGATATTTCGCACAGTTCACGGCAGGTAACAGTATAGTGCGGACTCGAAGTGGCACTGATCACGGCATCAAAATCCGCCATCACCTCATAGCGTTTCTCATAACTTACAGTGGTGAGCAGCGGATGTTTATATTTTACCGGATAACGGTGTTCGGTCGCACAGATCCGGCAGCCACGGTTTAACAGTGTCCGCAGTACCAGACTGCCGAGCTGTCCCGAGGCACCGAGCAGAAGGATCCGCGGTGACTTAAGATTCAGCGCGGAAATTTCGTTTGCAACCAGGGTACCGTAGGAAAGGCCGGTGTTGGAAAACTCGCTCTGACCCCGGATGATTTTGGCATAATGAAGCGCCTTCTGGAAAATAATGTTGAGAAGCCAGTCGGTTTTACGTAGATTGAGAGCACATTGGTATGCGCTTCGCACCTGCCCTGAAATCTCATATTCACCAACAGTCAGGGAATCAAGTCCCGAAACGATCCTGAACAGATGTCTTACCGCCTTCTGCTGCGAATAGTAGACAAAATAGCGTCTAACATAGTAGATTCCGCATCCGGCCTGCTCTGCGACAATTTTTTCAATTTTGGAAAAGAGCTGCACGGCAGGAAGAGATGAGGATATAAAATATTCAGTACGATTACAGGTAGACAGCACCACCGCACCGAAGATCTGCTGATCTGCACACAGCTGCATCAGCATTCTCTCGCAACCCTGGGGATCGAGCGCAAACTGTTTTCTGATCACGGTCTGCGCCAGACTGTGGTTTATTCCAAGACAAAGAAAATTTGCCTCGCCGACTGCACTGCTGTTCATGATCAAATATAGGACTGAAATCTACCCCAGATAGGCAGCTTTGATTATGCTGCGGAATTCCTCATCACCAAGACGTTCGAGAGTTTTTCTGAAACGCTCGCCCGGTTTTGCATGTTCATCAAAATAGTTCACAGTGGCATCCACAATTCTGAACAGTGTTTCCTTATCCTTAACCAGCGGCACTATTTCATCGCCTTTATATATATAGTTGCCGAAGGTTCCGCCGAAAGAGATCTTATATCCGCCGGTACCGATCCAGCTGTCAAAGTTACAGGTTTTCACACATCTGCCGCAATTGTTGCATTTTGATTCATCCTTGACGACATAACCCTCCTCATCCTTGGAAAGGGCTCCGCTGCGGCATGCTCTCACACACACATTGCATTTTTTACATTTAGATTTGTCATAGCTGACCTCAAGACCGCCCTTGATCCCCAGATCATTCTCCTCAGCTTTGAGACAGTTGTTCACACATCCGGTGACGCCGAATTTGAATTTATGAGGCAGTTCGCGGCCGAAATATCTTTCGCTCAGTTCACGCGCCAGTTCCTGGGTATTGATACAGCCGCTGGAGCAGACCTCGTTTCCCTGACATGCGGTAACGGTTCTAACACGAGGTCCGCAGACACCCGGCTTTACTCCGCCCTTTTCAAGCTCAGTCTTAACCTCATCGATGTCATCCACATAGATGAACGGTATTTCGACACCCTGACGTGAGGTAAGATGGACATAGCCGTGACCGTACTTTTCAGCAACATCGGAAACAGCCCTGATATTTTCAGAAGTCAGGGTTCCCCCGACCACCTGCAGACGCAGAGAAAAATATCCCTTCTGTTTCTGGCGCATGAATCCGCCCTTCTTAAGAAGATCGTAATTTATTCTTTTTTTAACTTCATTTTCAGCCATATGTTTATAATTCCTGGTATTAGCTCCGGACAGAGCAGCCTATTATATTTTATAATTGTGCCGGCTGCAGATTTTTTCTTATATTTAATATAATTCCTATCTATATGATAGGATTACACCATATAACATACTGGTTTAGTAGTTTTTTGTCAAGATTATCTTTCAGCTACCGCAGTTAACTCAATATGCATGACATTCCACAAAGATTTCAACCTGCGCAGTTGTCTAAGCAATCATCCGGGTTGATAATTGCAGTATACCTAGTGATCCCGCAGCTGATAAAATGCCACTTAACTAGGGATTCAGCCGGCGGTGATAAATTTAAGACAGGAGAGCATAACAGATGCAGAGTGAGGTTCATAACGAAACAGTGTGCGTAGCCCGAAAAGACAGGGATTATTCATTTACTGCTGTTCCTTCGGATGCCAGAAAAGGCATAATTTCCCTGCTTGCGGTAATGGTCGGATTTTCCTTCACTTCATCAAGTATGGTTACCGGAGCCAAAATGGGGCTTAACTCAGATCTGTTGAATTTTATCTACGCACTGCTCCTGGGTGGTATTTTTCTTTCCATCTACACCGGAATTCTTGCATATATCGGTGGCAGAACCGGACTGTCATTTGATCTACTGTGCCGCCGTGCCTTCGGCAGATTCGGCTCAATGCTGCCGTCACTGCTGCTGACACTGACACAGATCGGCTGGTTCGGCGTCTGCTCGGCCATGCTGGCAATTCCGGTGGCGGAGCACCTTGGCTGTTCAGTCTACCCGGTTCTGGCGGTAGCCTGTATGTTTATGATCTATACCGCCTACGTCGGATTCAAGGGACTGGAAATTCTGAGCTACATTGCAGTTCCGATGATCCTGGTGCTGGGAGGATGGTCGGTATGGCAGGCGATCTGCTCCGGAAGTCAGAGTTTTGTCGAGACCTTCAACGCCTCCACCGGTGAGAATGATCTTAACATGATGATCGGGCTTGTTATCGGCAGTTTCATCTCCGGCGGTACTACCACACCGAACTTTACCCGTTTTGCCAGAACCGCCCGCTTTGCGGTGATCAGCACCGTCACCGCCTTCATGATCGGCAATTCAATCATGATCATGTTCGGTGCTGTCGGAGCAAATTATGCAGGCAAAGATGATGTGTTTTATATCATGATGTCGCAGGGGCTGGTGCTGTCGGCTTTTGTAGTACTGGGGGCAAACATCTGGACCACCAATGACAATGCACTGTATTCCGTAGGTCTGAGCCTTGCCAATATTTTTTCCATCAGAAAGAAACTGATGGTGCTGGCCGGAGGTTTTGCCGGTACCGTATGCGCTTTGTGGCTCTACCATAATTTTATCAGCTGGTTGCAGTTTCTGGGAGCAACCCTTCCTGCAATCGGAATTATTCTGATCCTGGATTACTTCTGCAGTCCGGATAAATACACTCACAGCGAAACAGGATCAAATTTCAGCTGGGCGGCAATAGCGGGCACAGTCTGCGGAATGCTGGCGGGAAATTTTTTAGAATTCGGATGCGGAGGAATAAACTCAATGATTGCAGCCGCAGCAGTCTGGGCAGTAATTTCCCGTGTTATGAAAGTCTTAAAGCCTGAAACATTTGTTTCAAATTAAGTAGACGCTCCAAACAGTGAGCATGGATCATGACGGGTTATTCCACGGTCCGGAAGAAATCATCTGTTATGACAACCTTGCCGCCGATCCAGATATATAACAGGATCGGCACCAGTCGGGGATACTTTCTCTGCAGGATTGTCACAGGTCAGGGAGAAGGTACTGCGCTGGAATTCCACTTTTGCCGTTGAGGCTTTATACCTGTTTACGACACTCTCAATGCTGAACTACACCACCAAAGCTGAAGTTTTGCTTCTGCAGGCTGCGGTTATAGGATCACCATACTACACTAGGAGTTATCTGAAATATGTTTTGTGTTGGACCATATAGAATCCAACCTGTCCGTCTTGATTTTATTTCAACTTTTTGCCTACAACGGCACATTCTTTTTTACAGAAACAGATACCGTATGAAATAACAGCTTTGATGTCGTTCCTTTTAATATACGGATCAGCATATTTCTTTATGAGGATCTGCTCAACAGCATCCCGGGCAGTAAGCACCTTGTCTTCGTTTTCATCTGAAGTCTGTTTTAATTCCAGAATGACGATAATTC
>JAEEGF010109010.1_pt1 | contig 10183 bp, 7 predicted proteins | sample 9134171 | NCBI WGS metagenome assembly JAEEGF01 (sample SAMN16246542, study PRJNA631951) | gut metagenome | biome: gut microbiome; feature: rumen; material: AP-attached | host: Bos | place: Iran: Karaj | collected 2018-10 | reverse complement strand
AAGAGTCTGATATCATCATCGCTATCAACAAAGATGAGAATGCTCCTATCTTTGATGTAGCTGATTATGGTGTTGTTGGAGATCTTAACAAGATCCTTCCAGCTCTTACAAAGAAGATCAAAGAAGCTCTTGCAGCAAAGGGCTGATAAATAAGACATTTCGGGAGGCCGTCACTGTTGTGGCGGTCTTCTTTTTTTACTTTTGTGGTATTTACTTGTGGGTATATGGTAAACTAAGTGAATATGAAACGGAAGGAAATAAAAAATGGATAAGAAACAGAAATTACTAGATCTCATAGATAAGGCTGGTAAGGGCAGCATCGAAGCAGCTGAGCAGATTGCAGTAGGCTATTTTAAAGGCGAGTTTGGTGAAAAGAACCTTGCCAAGGCTAGGAAATGGGCAAGCTATGCTGCCAAGCACGGCAGCGAAGTAGCAGAGGATCTGCTAAAAGAGCTATAATAGTGGGATATTCTGAAAGGACATTAACATGAAAAGTATATTGGATTACGAAACAGTTTCACTTATAGATGAGGATGATGCCATAGAGATCATCGATCAGACGCTTCTTCATGGGAAGATTGAGATAATACGTCTTCATACAGCAAAAGAGATATGGGATGCAATTTACCTTCTCCAGGTAAGGGGAGCACCGGCAATAGGGGTAAGTGCAGGTTTTGGTCTGTATCTTCTCATGAAACATTCAAAGGCTGCTTCCTATGAAGAGTTTATGGGTGAGTTAAAGGAAAAATCAGATTACCTCAACTCATCAAGACCTACAGCAGTTAATTTGTCTTGGGCACTTAAAAGAATGGAGAGCCATGTAGCCAGCTATTATGAAAAAGTTAAAGCAGATGCGTTGCCCTTTGATGATGCTCGCGCAAAACTCATAAACGAAATGAAGGATGAGTCAGAGAGAATAAAAGCTGAAGATGTTGATGTCTGCCGCAGGATTGGAGAAAATGGCCTGACTCTTATAAAGGATGGCTATGGCCTCCTTACTCACTGCAATGCAGGGCAGCTTGCTACCTGCAAATATGGAACAGCAACAGCACCAATGTACCTGGCTCATGAAAAAGGTATGAAGATAAAGGTATACTGTGATGAGACAAGGCCACTCCTTCAGGGAGCAAGACTAACTGCTTTTGAACTTCATTCTGCTGGAATAGATACAACACTCTTATGTGATAACATGTCAGCATCACTTATGAAGAGCGGTGCAATCAATGCCATATTCGTTGGATGTGACAGAGTAGCTGCTAACGGAGATGCAGCAAATAAGATAGGAACCAGCGTTGTAGCAACAGTTGCTAAGCGTTACAATATTCCATTTTATGTATGTGCACCTACATCAACCATCGATATAAATACAGCCACAGGCACTGATATAAACATTGAGCAGAGAAAACCTGAGGAAGTTACAGAAATGTGGTACAAGGAGCGTATGGCTCCAGAAGGTGTCAAAGTCTATAACCCAGCCTTTGATGTTACAGACGCAGACCTCATTACTGGCATAGTAACAGAATACGGCGTCCTTCATGCACCTTACGACATAGCCATCCGCGACCTCTTCGCCCAGCACAAGAGATGAACACATAAAACAGTTGCTGATAAAATTAATTTATCACGGTATCATAAGCAACTATACAGTGCTATGACATATATTGTACAAAATATATCCCCCCCGGGGGCTTGTGAACACTACGCGATTTCCCCTATACTTCTTCTAGTGTACTGACTCATTCATTATGAACCAAATTGCTTGTCAGCACACTAGTGACAATCGTAGAACAGGTTGACTGCGAAGCATGCGCAGAAAGAGTGTATGTTATTTTACGACTTTTCAAACTATGTAGATGAGACCAATCAATTTCAAGTGCCTATGCACGCAGAAATTGATTCTCTGGGCTCATCGGAATTCCCAGTTTGACAGGAGTAAAAAACATACATCTTTCGAAGTAAGCTTTACAGTCAACCGTCTTGATAAATATAGAAGTACGGGAGGAAATCACACAATGCATATGGCTGACGCCCTTGTGGCACCAGCAGTAGCTGGAACAATGTATGTTTTATCAACAGGAGCAGCAGGAGTTTCTGTTAAAAAAGTAAGAGAGGAAAATGACCCAAAGAAAATTCCAGTAATGGGCGTTATGGGAGCATTCGTATTTGCTACACAGATGCTCAACTTCACTATCCCTGGAACAGGATCATCAGGACACCTCTGCGGAGGAATGATGTTATCTGCTATGTTGGGACCTTACGCAGGATTCCTTACTATGATAGGAGTACTCCTTGTTCAATGCCTTCTTTTTGCTGACGGTGGACTATTGGCTCTTGGATGTAATATATGGAATATGGCCTTTTATGGGTGCTTTATAGGAGCGCTATTAATTTGGAGACCTATTATGAAGAAAGGTGCCAGCAGATTGAAGATTGCCATTGCATCGATTTTAGGATGCGTTCTGACTCTTCAGCTTGGCGCATTCTCAGTTACACTTGAGACATTTTTTTCTGGAATAACAGAGCTTCCTTTCTCAGTATTTATGGCAACAATGCAGCCTATTCATCTTGCCATCGGATTTGTAGAGGGACTTATAACAGCAGCCGTTCTTATCTTTGTCAATGAGGCAAGACCAGAACTTCTCTGGGGTGTAGGCAGAAATGAAAATGTGGTAAAAGAAGGAAAACTCTCCTTCAAGGGAACAGTCATAGCTATTGCAGTAGCAGCAGCTATCTGCGGCGGAGCTATTTCTCTTTTTGCTTCAGCATTCCCTGATGGACTTGAGTGGTCTATGGAGCAGGTTGCTGGAACAACAGAGCTTGAGGCAGAAGGTGGAGTATACGATACAGCTGCAGGCATCCAGGAGACAACTTCTCTTTTGCCTGATTATGCATTTAAGGACAGCGAATCAGCTGTCGGAACAAGCTTCTCTGGTATAGTTGGAGCGCTCGTGGTAGTTGGTGTCTGTGTTGGAGCATCATATGCTTTTAGATTCTTTAGAAAAAAAGAAAACACTAAGATTGCGTAATAGGCTAAATATGCATATTAAGTGATGTTATTTTGGGCCGGATATAATATACTTAGTACATGAACTCAATAGAAAAAAATCTTCGCGAATTAAATAAATTACAAAACTTGCAGCAGCGTTCTCATTGGATGAATAGCCTTCATCCTTTGGGAAAGCTGCTTCTTAGCGTTTTGTATATTTTTACAGTTGTTTCTTTTAACAAGTATGCGCTGGCGCCCCTGATCGTCATGTCTGTATATCCTATTTTTTCCTTTATTGTGGGAGAGTTGTCCTTTAAAGAGGGAATCTACAGGATGAGACTGATATTGCCATTGGTTTTGTTTGTGGGAGTATTTAATCCATTTCTAGACAGGCAGATTGTGGGATATATTGGTGAATTGGCAGTTTCGGGCGGCGTGCTGTCTATGATCACAGTGATGATCAAAGGTTTTTATAGCGTTTTGGCTGTGTACATTCTGATAGCAACAACATCGATTGATGATATCTGCTATGCCTTAAGAGTGCTGCATTTCCCAAGAATCATGGTAATAGTGGTCATGCTGATCTACAGATACTTTGGCGTAATGGCTGTGGAGGCGGACAGGATAATGACAGCATACAAACTAAGAGCTCCCTCACAGAATGGCATCAATTATAAAGCCTGGGGAACATTGGTTGGACAGTGGCTTTTGCGCAGCATGGACAAGGCAGAAAGAGTTTATGAGAGCATGCTTCTTAGAGGTTTTACAGGAGATTTTAGGATCAGGAAAAAGAAAGTACGGCTTTCTGACATTTTTTATCCAGTTATTTGGATTGTCATATTTGTAGTTATCAGACATTCAGGGATTTTTGGAGAGTGAGAAATGCATACAGGTATTCATGGAGAAATACTTAAAATTGAACATTTGAGCTTTGCTTATGAAAAAGAAGAGCCGGTTCTAAGTGATATAAATCTAATGGCTCATGATGGCGAGAGTATCGGTATAATCGGAGCTAACGGAATCGGAAAATCCACGCTGATGAAGCTTCTTGTGGGATTATATCTTGATTATGAAGGCGTTCTTGAGATTGCAGGGCATCCAGTAGATAAGAAAAACTTAAATCACGTCAGAGAGCATATCGGATACGTGTTTCAGGACTCAGATAGTCAGCTCTTTTTATCAACAGTTGAAGACGATGTGGCCTTTGGACCTCAGAACTACGGCTTATCAGATGATGAGGTTGAGAAAAGGGTAGTAGATGCTCTTGAGAAAGTTCACATTACAGACCTTAGAAAAAAGCATACCTATAAACTATCCGGAGGAGAGAAAAAACTGGCTTCAATAGCCACAATCCTTGCCATGAATCCGGATATCATAATCATGGATGAGCCTGAGGCAGCGCTTGATCCAAGGAACAGGAAAAATCTTATCAGGATTATAAATGAGATTAATTCTCTAAAACTCATCACTTCACATGACCTGGACTTTATCATGGATACCTGTGAGAGGACGATTTTACTGGATGAGGGCAGGATCATAGCTGATGGAAGGAGCACTGAGATATTGCAAAATGAATCTCTTTTGACAGAGCACGGTCTGGAACTGCCGCTTCGATTACAGAAGTGATATAGGCACCTTCAAAGTACCATAAACTCGCGGATTGATTGTAAGGGATTCGTTGAGAAATAAACAATATAGTGATAAAATTAATAATAATGCACAGATAACAGTGATTGTTATTGATTTTAGATATATGCAGCATAAAACATTAGTTAATGACGGAGGAAAGTTATGGCAAGAAAAGTAGTTTTAGCGGGAGCATGTAGAACAGCGATTGGTACAATGGGTGGAACTTTATCAACCACACCAGCACCAGCACTTGGAGCAATTGTAATAAAAGAAGCTCTTAAGCGTGCGGGAGTTAAGCCTGAGCAGGTTGACGAAGTTTATATGGGATGCGTTATCCAGGCAGGACTTGGACAGAACCCGGCAAGACAGTCAGCAATAAATGCTGGTATTCCGGTAGAAGTACCTGCTACAACAATAAATGTTCTGTGCGGATCAGGTCTTCACTGCGTAAACCTTGCAGCCAAGCTTATTGGAATGGGAGATGCAGATATAATCGTTGCTGGGGGAATGGAGAATATGTCAATGGCTCCATACCTTATGCAGCAGGGCCGTTACGGATACAGAATGGGTTCTGGAGAACTTCAGGATGCAATGATAAAGGATGCGCTTACTGATGCTTTTGGCGGATATCATATGGGTATCACAGCTGAGAACATTGCTGAACAGTGGCATCTTACAAGACAGCAGCTTGATGAGTTTGCTGCCTGGTCACAGAATAAAGCTGAGGCTGCTATTGCTGCAGGTAAGTTTAAGGAAGAAATCGTCCCTGTAGAGATCAAGAAAAAGAAAGAAACAATTATCTTTGATACAGATGAAGGCCCTAGAAAGGGCGTTACTGTTGAGGGTATTTCCGGACTTAAGCCTGCATTTAAGAAGGATGGCGGCGTTGTAACTGCTGCAAACTCCTCAGGAATCAACGACGCAGCTTCTGCAATCATAGTTATGAGCGAAGAAAAGGCAAAAGAACTTGGTGTAAAGCCACTTGGAACCTGGATTGCAGGCGAACTTGCAGGCGTAGAACCTAGCATTATGGGTATTGGCCCTGTAGCAGCAACTCAGAAGGTTATGAAGAAGGCTGGATATACAATAGGTGACTTTGATCTTATCGAGGCTAACGAGGCTTTTGCAGCTCAGTCAGTAGCTGTTCAGCATGACCTTGGATTTAGTAATGATGTACTCAATGTAAATGGTGGTGCTATTGCACTTGGACATCCTGTAGGATGCTCAGGAAACAGAATCCTTGTATCTCTTTTGTATGAAATGCAGAGAAGAGATGTTCATAAGGGACTTGCTACTCTTTGCGTTGGCGGCGGAATGGGCTGCGCAGCTATTGTTGAGAGATAATAGGGCCTGATTGACTATAGACAGGAGGATCACATGGCAGATCGTTCGATTCTAGTTGTTGATGACAATGAGATCAACAGAGGAATTCTAGGCGAGATTTTCAAGGATCAATACAATATCCTTGAGGCAGGCAATGGTATCGAGGCTATGAAGTCGATTGAAGAGAATGAAGAAAAGCTTGCGGCTATTCTTCTTGATATTGTTATGCCTGAAATGGACGGCTATGAGGTCCTTGAGGCTATGCGTAAAAAGGATAACCTGAATGATTCTATCCCTGTTCTGATGATCACAGCTGATACCTCCACGGAAGCGGAGCGTACCAGCTATCAGAAAGGGGCAGCTGATGTAATACATAAGCCTTTTGACCCTGTTATTGTGGATAAAAGAGTTTCACGTACTGTGGAGCTTTTTGACAGCAAGAATAACCTTGAAGATCAGGTTGATGATCAGACCAGAGTATTAAAGAAACAGTTTGCATACCTTAAAAAGCAGGAGGAGAGGCTTAAAAACAGTAACGAAAGAGTTATCGATACTATTGCTACAATCGTTGAGTTTAGAAGTATGGAGACCATTTATCATCTCAAGAGGATAAAAGGCTTTGTACGTACACTTGCTCTTGCAGCCATGAACAATTACCCTGAGCTTGGGCTGAATCCACATCTTATCGATGTTATAACCCAGGCTTCAGCAATGCATGATATTGGAAAGATATCTGTACCGGATTCTATTCTCTTAAAGCCGGGGCGCCTCACAAGCGAAGAGTTTGAGGTTATGAAGTCCCATACAACAAGGGGAAGCGAAGTCATTGAGAGCCTAAGGGATGTTCAGGACAAGGAATATTTTGAAATATGTCTTGATATATGCAGGCATCATCATGAAAGATACGATGGCGGAGGATATCCCGATGGCTTAAAGGGAGATGAAAATTCTATCGCTGCACAGCTTACAGCTATTTCTGACGCTTATGATGCTCTTGTCAGCGACAGAGTATACAAATCTGCTTATCCTGTAGACAGGGCTTTTGAGATGATAAAAAATGGTGAGTGCGGCGTGTTCTCACCTAAGATCCTGGCATGCTTTGAATTTGCAAGGCCAGACCTTGAAAGGCTTGTGGCTGAGACTAAGGCTGCAGAAAATGCAGAAAATTAAAAAATATGTTGACAAAGAAACTGCTCGTGCATATAATATATTTTGTTGCTAAAGCGACATGTGCGTGTAGCTCAGCTGGATAGAGCGTCTGGCTACGGACCAGAAGGTCGTGGGTTCGAATCCTGTCACGCACACTTGAGCATTCAGATTATTGATCTGGGTGCTCTTTTTTTCATTCTTTTTTAATATTTTTTTTTTATCTGACAATTCTTTTTATTTCCATGAAACCGCATACATTGATTTGGGGTAAAAAATGCCTTGTTTGACAAGGGACGAAAAAGTAGGTGCGTTAGTGCAATATATACAAAAACTACCCATGAAACTTTGTTTACTTTTAAGCAATATAAATGAAATAAACTTACGTTTCTCTCTTGTTTTCGTCAATGTGAATATGCTAAGATTAAGTCACATTTCATATAGGAATGTAAGCGGTTACATTATTAAAAAAGTGTAAACTTACGTTTTGTTGGGAGGAAAAATATGATCAGAAAGACGAAATGGCACAAGGTAAGTGCCAAAGTCATTGCGTCAGCATTGGCGGCGGCTACGGGGCTTTCATCTTTCTCGGGCATTGCACCTGGAAGTGTTGCATATGCTGAGACGGATGAAGAGAAGGAAGCAACTTATGAAACAAGTGCTTCTTCTGAAAAGAGCAGTGATGAGGCAAAGGCTGCTTCAACAGAGAGCTCTTTAGATGAGAGCGATGAAGGAGTTTCAGAGAACTCATTTGAGGTTTCAGATGCTTCTTCAGATTCAGCTGCACTTGATGACAGCAAGGAAGCAGAAGAGACAGACGAAAAGTCAGATCAGGAAGAACTTGCTAACAAACTTGCAACTTCTGATTCTGAGGACACTACCGCAGACAGGAACTTTGATAATTCCAAGACTGATGTTTGGGATTTTGGAGCCGAGGATCTTGGAAGCAACTACAATAACAGACTGGATGTAGCTACAATCAACAGCTTTTATTCAGTAGAGGCTGGGACAAAGGGTGTAAATATTGCATCTTTCTCAGTTGATAATGGAGACTTTGTTTTTGAGGATGGCGGATATTCTACAACTCACAGACTTAGAACTACCAATCTTGCACTTACTCACTTTGATGAGAAGTCTCTCAAGGATAGTGATGGAAATGTTTATTCCGGATATATCTATTCCAATAAAGGTTCAACAGATGCTGTTTATGTAGCTCTTGAATGTCAGGCAGACGACACCATTACTGCATATGTAGCAAGTAACGGAACAGATTCTGAAGTTCATTTTAGAAATATGGAAGATGCTTCTGATGATGCCTTTTTTGTTCATAAGAATGGTGGAAGTACAGTAACAAAGATGGTCTTCTATCCAGCAAATACAGCACAGTACAAACTTTTTTCAGCAAGTGAGAAGCTGGTACTTGCCAGAGTACTTAGAGAGCATGCTCAGTATTCTGACCTAACTGGTAGTGTAGAAGGATTTGAAGGCACAGGCTCTTTTGACATCGTATTTACAAACAAGGCTAATGGCAATGTTGTTAAGGCAACAGTTGCTGATGGCAAATATACAGCTAGGCTTGCACAGGGCTTTGACTATGAGCTCAGCCTTGAGGGCGCAGATGAATACGTTATTACTTCTGATAAAACTGTCAATATAAGTGAAGATACACAGAAAGATATATCCGTGGAGGGTATTTCTCTTGTTGATGTAACTGGTAAGATTACAGGCATTGACGAGTATGATCTTGCAGAATTTGCAGCGGCAGCAGACTTTTCTTTTGCTCCACAGGATGAAAATTCTGTATATGTTCCACAGATCAAGCTTTCTCTTGTAGAAGATGCTATCGAGTATGAAGTAAGACTTCAGAAGAGCGTAGAGTACGCAGTATCTGTAGAAGATAAAGAAGGCGCAGCTTTTGTCGAGAATTACGATCTTCTTACAACAAAGCTTACTGCAGAAAGTGACAAAGAGACTGCAATTGAGTTTGAGGCGAAGCCTGTATATGATGTGACGATCGTTCCATCAGGGGCTACCAAGGCAGATCTTTCAGAGGCAGTTTTCACATTCACAAGACTGGATACTGAAAATGATTTTGCTAAAGACGGATATGTATATGAGTTTACTGGCACAGAGGGTATAGCTCTTAGAAATGGTCAGTACAAGGTTGAGGTTTCAAACTCAGGCGCATATGTACAGAAGCTTACAAGTGATCTTATTGTAAAGGGAGAGGCTGTCAGCAAGGAAATTGCCTTCTCTTCTGATATAACAGAGTGGGATTTCTCTGATGCAGCATTTGCAGCTAAGTTTGCGAACGCAACAGAAGGAAATTACAACGGACTTTCATGGACAAACGGAAGATCCCACAATAATACATACCTGTATTCCGGCGCTGGTAAGATTTCAGTTCCTGTAAAGGGAGCATGCCAGATCCAGGTAACTGCTAACTATCAGTATTCATACTATTTTGAGAATGACGCTGAGAAATCAGTTAACGTTTTGACCAAATCAACAAGTCAGAATGATACATTCACATTTGACTACAAGGGCGAAGCAGGAACTTTTGACATAACAGTTCTTGGAACATCCTATATTGCTAAGATCGCTACAGTTTATCAGACGGAGTACAAGAAAGAGCTTTTGGTTGGCTCTTCTGATAAAGCAGATTTTGCAACAATAGGCGAAGCTCTTGAGGCAGTTCGTCTTATGAATAGGGAGGACGGAGAGAGAGTTACAATCAACATCGAGCCAGGTAACTACGAAGAGATGCTTGTTGTTGATGTTCCTGATGTAACACTTGCAAATGCAAGCTCAGCTCCTACAAACACACTTACAGATTCAGGCGTTGGTATTGATGCAAATGCTGTTCGTATCACATGGTACTACGGACATGGTTACAGCTACTACAGCATGGGCAGCGATTACAAGTATGATGCAGAAGTTCTTGCTGCAAACAAGGCAAATGGCTATGCATCAGTTGCTAACCCTGGCTCAGGAACAGGCACATACTGGAATGCATCAGTAGTAGTAAATGCATCCGGATTTGAAGCTAAGAATATTATTTTTGAGAACTCATTTAACCAGTATCAGTCACAGAAGGCT
>JAEEGF012518602.1_pt1 | contig 10184 bp, 7 predicted proteins | sample 9134171 | NCBI WGS metagenome assembly JAEEGF01 (sample SAMN16246542, study PRJNA631951) | gut metagenome | biome: gut microbiome; feature: rumen; material: AP-attached | host: Bos | place: Iran: Karaj | collected 2018-10 | reverse complement strand
GAGCTGGCCTACAGCTACTCCAAGTACGGCAAGGCAGCAACCATGGGCGTGATACTTCTGTTCATGATCCTTGTACTTGTGGCGGTCCAGAACCTGTTCCTAAAAGGAGATGAGTAGTTTATGATAAATAGTAAAAAAGAATCATTGAAATCCACATTCATTATCAATAACAAAGTGGGAAGGTGCCTTGTTTATCTTCTGATGATCATCGGCATCATCGGAGTCTTTGCGCCTCTCCTCATAGTCCTTAATGTGTCCCTCAAGACCAATGAGGAATACATGATGAAGGGAGTGATGACCCTTCCTGAGAACATAGGAAATATCTCAAACTATGTGAGGGCATTTGTGGAAGGCAACTTCATTACCGGCTTCATGAATACGGCAATACTGGTTGTGGTGTCGGTGCCTGTGACCATCATCATCGCATCCCTGGTGGCCTACACCCTGTCACGCTTTGAATTCAGAGCAAGGAAACTGGTGTATCTGGCATTCCTCATCCCGACCTTCATCCCGGGAATGACAGTGACAATAGCTACTTTCCAGGTCATTAAGTCCCTTGGAGTGTACAACACCCTTCTTGCGGGAATGATCTTGTACATAGGCACTGACATCATGCAGATCTATATCTTTTTGCAGTTCATCAACAATGTGCCCGTGTCTCTTGATGAGAGCGCAAGGCTGGACGGGGCAGGCAGGATAAGGATATACACAAGCATCATCCTTCCGCAGCTTAAGCCCGCCATAGCAACCACAGTGATATTAAAACTCCTTGGCATATACAACGATTTTTTTACTCCTTATATGTACATGCCAAAGATCAAGACAGTGGCCACAAGTCTTTACTCCTTCTCCGGAGACAAGCTTGCGGAGTGGCCCCTGATGAGCGCAGCAATCATTCTGGTGGCAATACCCACCATCATCATCTACATCTTTTTGCAGAGACACATCATTAGCGGTGTTACCGACGGTGCCGTCAAATAGTGAGGTTTTATATGTTTAGACAGAAGATACTTGATTTTAAGCTAAAGAGATTATCGGACGATAGCGGTTATCCGGTAAAGATTCCTGCTTCAGTCCTTCAGACACTGCAGGAAAACGGCGTGATCCCTGACCCTTTCATAGATGACAACGAGAAATACGCACTTGAGGTTATGGAAGAGGACTTTGAATATGAGACTCTTTTTGACTGTGACAGCGCAGTCTTTGCAAGCAGAAAAAAGGAACTGGTCTTTGAGGGAATAGATACCATCGCTGATGTGTACTTAAACGGCGAGCTGATCCTCAAGGCAATGAACATGCACAGAACCTACAGGGCTGATGTGACAGAGCTCATAAAGGAAAAAGAAAACCTGCTGAAAATATACATCCATTCACCGCTTGAGTTTATCAGGCAGGCATACAGCGAGTGTGAGTGCGACGGTTCCGACGATGCCATGGAGGGCTTTGTTCATCTAAGGAAGGCCCACTACATGTTCGGCTGGGACTGGGGCGCAAGGATTCCTGATGCAGGGCTTTTCAGGGATGTGACCCTTGAGGGAGTGGGCGCAGCGCGTATCTGCTCTGTGGGAGTCCACCAGCAGCACAGTGATGGCTGTGTGGATCTGACTCTTTTGATAGATGAAGAGATAACAGGCGACTGTACCTGTGGGGGTGCTTCAAAGACCGAAGAAGAGGTTTCAAGCATCTCATATGAGGTAACGCTTACTGATCCTATGGGATGTGAAGTTTTCTCAGGAGATTACATAAGGGGCAGCAGCATAAGAGTGGAAAAGCCTATGCTCTGGTGGCCCAACGGCTTTGGAGAGCAGAATCTGTACACACTTAAGGTCGTGCAGAAGGCAGCAGGAAACGTAACTGACGAAGTGACAAAGAGGATCGGTCTCAGGACCCTTACTGTTACCAGAAAGAAGGATCAGTGGGGCGAGAGCTTTTCCCACTGCGTAAACGGTGTGGACGTTTTTGCAATGGGGGCAGACTATATTCCGGAGGATAATTACCTTGGAAGGATGAACGCGGACAGGACACGCAGACTCCTTTCAGATTGCAAAGCTGCCAACTTCAACACCATAAGAGTCTGGGGCGGGGGCTTCTTTCCAGGTGATGAATTCTATGACACCTGTGATGACCTGGGACTTATGGTGTGGCAGGATCTGATGTTTGCCTGCGGAGTATACAATCTTACCGATGAGTTTGAGGATAACATTCACGCGGAGATAAAAGACAATCTCACCAGGATCAGGGATCACGCCTGCCTGGCCCTTATCTGCGGCAACAATGAGATGGAAATGTTTGTAAAAGCGGGACTGTGGGTAAAGACTCACAGGCAGAGCGCAGACTACATCAAGATGTACGAATATCTTTTCCCGAAATGGGTAAAAGAATATGCGCCGGATGCAGTTTACTGGCCCTCAAGTCCATCGTCAGGCGGTTCCTTTGACGAACCCAATGATGAAAACAGGGGCGATGTGCACTACTGGTCTGTGTGGCATGACAACAAGCCCTTCACAGAATACCGCAAGCACTTCTTCAGGTATCTGTCGGAGTTTGGCTTCCAGGCACTTCCTTCCCTTAAGACTCTTGAGACTGTCATTACAGATAAGAAGGATCTCAATCTCTTTTCCTACAACATGGAAAAACACCAGAGGAATAAGTCAGCCAACTCCAAGATAATGCAGTATATGCAGGCTACTTTTATGTATCCGACGGATTTTGATACCCTTGTATATGCATCACAGCTCCTTTCCGGGGAAGCCATCAAGTACGGAGTTGAGCATTTCAGGAGGAACCGCGGCAGATGCATGGGTACCCTGTACTGGCAGCTCAATGACTGCTGGCCTGTGATAAGCTGGGCTTCCATCGACTACTATGGCAGGTGGAAGGCGCTTCACTACTTTGCGAAGAGGTTCTTTGCTCCGGTACTTCTTAGCTGTGAGGAGAAAAGTACCGTCAGTGAGGGTATTGAGATCAATTCCGAGAAAACAGCCTTCACACCGGCCATAAAGCTCAATGTTTCCAATGAGACTATGAAGGACAGGGAACTTACTGTGGAGTGGGAGCTCAGAGACTATATGGGAAAAGAAATCTCTTCTGATACCTATGGCGTTGAAACAGCAGGTACGTATGAAGTTAATGTGCCGGCTCTTTCCGCAGTGTGGCTCTCAGAAAAGCACCTTCCGGGAATTGATATTTATTCCGACTACGTATCCTTCAGGGCTATGGAAGATGGCAGGGTCATATCTGAAGGCAGCGTACTGTTCGTGCCTGCAAAGTACTTTGGCTTTGAAGATCCTCACCTTACTGTGGAGGTGCTCTCAGACAGGAAGCTGCGGGTGACGGCAGGCTCTTTTGCCAAGAATGTTGAGATAAGAAACGAAGAGGATGACCTGGTGCTTTCTGACAATTTCTTTGACATGAACCCCGGGGAGAGGGTTGTGGATATCATTAGCGGTAGCACTACAGGGCTCAGGGTAAGAAGCGTCTACGAAATACGGTGAGTCATTTGTCAGCCTCCTGGTTATTGACGGAGGTGGTACAATTAGGCAGGGAGAACAGTCCATTGATATAAAGAAGGGTGACAGCATCTTTATCTCTGCCGGCAGCGGCTCCTATGAAATGGAAGGAGAACTGGAAGGACTCATGACAAGAGTCTGACACAATATGAAAAGAGTAGATTTTGAAAAAGGAAAAACCTTAAATAATATTCTGGCCACCGCGCTTCCCATGCTGGTGGCCCAGATCATCAATCTGTTATATAACATAGTGGACAGAATCTATATAGCCCGCATCCCCGGGATCGGAACCATCGCTCTCGGGGCTGTGGGACTTTGTTTTCCCATCGTTATCCTGACAACTGCATTTACCAATATGTACGGCTCGGGAGGAGCACCGCTCTTTTCCATGGCAAGAGGGCAGAAGAATGAGAAAAAGGCAAAAGAAATACAGAATACATCATTCTTTATGCTGATAGTCACGGGCTTTGTGCTGATGGCCTTTGGAGAGGTGTTTGCCCGTCCGATACTCTCAGCCTTTGGTACCAGTGAAAGCGCCATGGTGTACGCCCTGCCTTATCTGAGGATCTATCTTATCGGAACAGTCTTTTCCATGATAGCAACGGGAATGAACCCGTTTATCACAGCCCAGGGCTTCGCCACAGTGGGTATGACTACCATAGTAGTGGGAGCCGTGGCCAACATTGTTCTTGACCCGATATTTATCTTTGTTATGGGAATGGGACCTGAAGGGGCGGCCATAGCCACGATAATATCCCAGGGACTGTCTGCAGCCTACGTACTGTGGTTCCTCTTTGGACACGGGACTGCGCTGAAGGTCAGGCTAATAAGCTTTAAGGAGTTCGGGCAGAGCTTTGAAACTGCCAGGAGCATTGTGGGTCTTGGAACAGCCGCCTTTATCATGCAGTTCACCAACGCCGCAGTGCAGATCGCCTGCAACAACGTGCTGGCGGATGTGGGCGGAGATCTCTACGTGTCCATTATGACCATGGTCAATTCGGCAAGACAGATGATGGAGACGCCGATCCTTGCCATTTCAGAGGGCACATCCCCTGTCATCAGCTACAACTACGGAGCCAGGCGCCCGGACAGGATAAAGAAATCCATAGCTATAATGGTGGCCCTAGAGTTCGGTTATACCTTCATTGTATGGTTGTTTATCAGGCTATTCCCGGCAGCGGTCATCGGAGTGTTCAGCAATGACAAAACAATCCTGGCGGATGCAATCCCCGCCTTTAACCTGTATTTTTCAACCTTTATATTCATGACCTTTCAGCACTCGGGGCAGATTGTCTTCAAGTCCCTTGGCAGAAAGGGCCATGCCATATTCTTTTCACTGTTCAGAAAGGCATTTATCGTGGTGCCCCTGACATATCTTTTGCCCTATGTATTTGGCATGGGAGTGGACGGAGTCTTTGCCGCTGAACCAATAAGTAATGTAATTGGTGGAACAGCTTGCTTTATTACTATGCTTATAACGGTAAAAAAGATGTTATAATCATATTATACTCGTAATTACGTTTATAAGGAGAATGTAATATGGCAAAAACTGAATTTGAAGATTTTATACAAAGTGAGATTGAAAGCCAGAAGGGCCTTTATGTTCCGCTGCAGGCAAGTCCTCTTGAGAGATTTCTGGTGACCAAGACCTCCTGTAAAAAGATACATCCCAATCCCGATGATGAATTCTGTTTTCCTGATGTAGGACCGAGCTACAGGATAATCTCTGAATATGAGAGCAAGATGAGGACTGCTATGGGCAACGGTTATCCTCCAATTGAGGAGCCTCTTATGGTGTCCAAGGTAAGCCCCGATGGATATATGCTGGTTAACGGTCATCACAGATGGGCAGCAGCCATGAAGGTGGGGCTTAAGTCCGTGCCCATCAAGATCATCAACATGACTACTGATGAGGACATCAAGCGAATGATCGAGAATTCCAAGCATGACAAGAGAGTGACTCTTGATCTGGATGAGATAGTGTTCAGACCGGCAGATTACCCTCACCTTGAGAAGGCCCTGGGATTTCCTCATAATATTAAGTTCAAGCAGAGAATGAGACTGGGAATCCCTGCTCTTTTCAGGCACCTTAATACCCACGGCTACGATATCTGGGTTTATTCATCCAAATTCTATTCCATCGATGACATAAGGAAATATTTCAAGTACTACTCAGTTAATGTTGACGGCATTATCACAGGAACGGCCAAGAAGTCCAGGGATGGATCCGATGCTAGAAAGACGGTCGACAAGCTGGTTGCCAACAAGTATCAGACCACGGTTCATCTGGACAACGATCTTCTTCTTGTGACCAGAGGACAGACAAAGGAATTTGATGAGGTCACTATCGAAGATCAGGGCGAGAAGTGGTCCTCCATGGTCATGGATGCCATTGACAGTATTGAGTAGGAGGCTTTACATATGCTGATTAATAACGTTGGGCTTCGTATTACCAACGCAATACTTTTTTATCTGATTGTTTCTGCCGGTTACTGGAAGATCTTTGTAAAGTGCGGGGTGAAGGGATACTGGGCTTTTGTGCCTTTTGCAAGAGAGTACAATATAGGTCTTTGCGCAGACAAGGAGGAGGAAGGCCGCAACTACACCATTCTGTCTGTGATCTCGTCTTTTGTTAACAGTGCTGATATCCTGAACTACAAGAACTTTCTAATTGAGGTTCTGATTCTGATTTCTCTGATCGTCCTTCTTATTACATCTATTATCTACAAAGTCAGGATTTACACAGGACTGGTAAAGGTCTTTGACAGGAAAAAGGGATGGATCTGGATGTTTCTGATCATCGAGCCCATCACGGCCATGATATTTGGATTTTCTTCAAAATTTGTTCCAAACAGAACAGTCACCAACTACAATGCGCTTGATGGCGCCAAGGTCAGCGGTATTGAGGCAGGGACCATTGAAAAGGGACTTACAGTCAATATCGAAAAGAGGACGGCCATCGATTTCTTCCGCAGGAAAATCCTTCTCAGGGACATTCATCTTAACATACCACAGGGACATATGGTGCTGCTGCTTGGTGGCTCCGGCGCAGGAAAGACAACTTTCCTCAATGCCGTGACAGGCTATGAGAAGGCAGACGCCAGTATCAAACTGGATGGTGATGATGTGTATGAGGAATATACCAAGATGATGTACGACATAGGCTTTGTACCACAGCAGGACCTTATAAGAGGTAATGATGCGGTACAGCTGACACTGGAGGATGCGGCGACTCTGCGCCTTCCTCAGAAGGTACATCTCTTTGAGAGAAAAAAGAGGGTCAAGGAAGTCCTGGAGGAGTTCGGACTTCAGTCACTTAGAAACACCCTTGTTGACAAGCTCTCCGGAGGACAGAGAAAAAGACTTTCTATCGCCATGGAGTATATCTCAGATCCCAAGCTCTTTATCCTTGATGAGCCGGATTCCGGACTTGACGGGGTAGTGGCCAGAAATCTTTTTGAAAGGCTCAGGGCCATTGCCGATCAGGGTAAGATCGTTATCGTTATCACTCATACCCCGGACAGGGTAATAGATCTTTTCGACGACGTGATAGTCCTTGCCAAGGATGCCAAAAGAACAGGGCGTCTGGCCTGGTACGGGCCTGTGGATGAAGCCTATAAGTTCTTCGAAAAAGACTCCATGGAGGGAATACTTCTATCCATAAACCAGAAGGATGAAGGCGGCGAGGGCCGTGCTGACGAGTTCGTGGAAAAGTATGCCGAGTATCACAAAGAGAGGGTTGGGTGAAGCTATGGCCGGAGAAAAAATAAAAAGAAGAGGGCGGATTCACCAGACCTTTATCTATCTGGGCAAGCTCTTCAGAATGTTCATATTCCAGTCGGACTGGAAGGTTCTGCCTATGTCGGCGGTCATTGCAGGACTTGTGGCCTTTGCGGTGGGAGCCAATATTTACAGGACCATGGAGGGAACTTTGACAGGATGCTTTGCCATGGCTCTTATCTGTATCTGGAACGGCTTTTTTAACTCGATTCAGACTATCTGCAGGGAGAGGGCAATCATTAAGAGGGAGCACCGATCCGGAATGCATATCACTTCCTATGTGGCAGCGCACATGATATATCAGGCGTTTTTATGTATACTTCAGGCCGGGATTATCATCGCAGTGCTGGATGCCATGGGAGTTCAGCTTCCAACTAAGAGCATGATCAGCGGCAATGCTCTGGTTGACTTTGCATTTACGCTGTTTCTTATTACCTACTGTGCCGACATGCTGGCTCTTATGGTTTCGGCCTTTTGCCGCACCACAACTGCAGCCATGACGGTGATGCCGTTTCTGCTTATCGTGGAGCTGGTGTTCTCCGGGGCAATGTTTTCACTGCCTGAGGAGTCCACGTTCCTTACAGGTTTCACAGCATCAAGGTGGGGAGTCACAGCACTCTGCTCCCAGGGAGATTACAATTCCCTGCCGATGGTATCTGTGTGGAACAGCGTTGTTAAGATGAAAGATGTGGAATATGAAGGGGAAAAGCCTATTCAGGAGGCGCTGGTCTATGTCGAGGAAAACGGCATGAGAGATCAGTTTCTTATGGATACTGCCCAGAAGAACCAGAAACCTGAGTACAATTTTGATCCGGAGATCGTCACCGGCTGCTGGGGATGGCTGGTTCTGTGGACCTTTGTATATGTGGCGGTAGCAGTCATATCACTTGAATTTATAGACAGGGACAAGAGGTAAGACCTCTTGTCCCTTTGTAGTTCAGTCCAGTATGTCTACAAGCTCAATCTTGAAGTTGAGCTCTTTGCCGGCCATCTCGTGGTTGGCATCAAAGGTGATGTTCTTGTCATCCTTCTCAATGACTCTGACAGGTATGGGCCTTCCATAGATGTCCTGAAGGTAAACCTGCTGACCAGTTGTGAGGTCTTCTGATCCGGGAAGCTGTGCAATCTCCATGTGGATTATGGCATCAGGATCAGCTTCTCCGTAAGCTTCCTGGGGAGTGAGATGAACGTTTACGATCTCGCCCTTTTCCATCTCGGCAACAGCTTTATCAAAGCCGTAGATCATCATGCCGTAGCCGCACATAAACTCTAAGGGCTCGCCTCTGTCGTAGGATGAATCGAACTGGGTTCCGTCGTTGAAGGTACCTGTGTAATGTACACGGCAGGTCTTGCCTACATTCTTTCCCTCCATTACAGGACCCTGATGGCAGCCGCTGCAACCACCGCAGCCGCCTTCACCATCTGAGCTTCCGCAGCCGCCGCAGCCTTCCTGGGCTTCGTCATCAGTGCCGGAACCCTCTTTTTCGTCATGGCCGTGGTGACCGCAATGTCCACCTTCGTGGTCTGAGCAGCTGTGTCCTTCCTCGTGGGAGTGGTGATCGCAATTGGCTCCGCTGTTTATAAGATCTCCCTTGAGGTAAGCTTCTACGGCTGCATCTGTGTCACCTTCAGCTCCGGCGCACAGCTCAATTCCGTTGTCCGTAAGGGCCTGCTGTGCTCCGCCTCCGATGCCGCCGCAGATAAGAACATCAATGCCCTCTTCGGAGAGGAGATTGGCAAGTGCGCCGTGACCTGTGCCGTTTGATCCGATGATCTCAGATGACACAACCTTGCCATCCTCAACTTCGTATACTTTAAATTCCTCAGTGTGTCCAAAGTGCTGGAATACCTGTCCGTTATCGTAAGTTACTGCAATTTTCAAAATAAAACCTCCTGTAAAAAACGCAATTGAATAAAAAGCAAAATACCAAGACAGTATATCACAAACAGTTGCCTCTTGAGAACTATGATTATTGAGTTATAATGATATAATGTTCTTTAATGAGGGGAAAATGAAATGAATGATCTATATGCAGGAAATATTGGCAGGAATCACAGATCCGGCTTTACCACCGGAGGCAGTGCTGCTGCGGCTGCTAAGGCTGCGCTTTTGATGCTGTTTGAAGGCGGAGAGATACACAATATGACAGTACAGACGCCTAAGGGGCATCTGTTTGTGGCTGAGGTTACTGATATACAAAGGGATGCAGAAGCCAGGACTGTCAGCTGCGCAGTCACCAAGGACCTTGGTGATGACAGCGATGTGACCGACGGACTTAAGATATTTGCCAAAGTGAGTCTTGAAGATGCTTCTGAAGGTGAGGATGCCAAAAAAGGCATTTCCATCCAGGGGGGAGAGGGAATAGGAATTGTCACCCGTCCCGGACTGCCCATGCCTGTGGGAAGCCCTGCCATATATCCCATCTCCAGGGAAATGATACGCGGATGCCTTGAGGAAGTGCTGTCCCATAATTATGTCATTGGCAGAAGGGTCAGTGTTGAGATAAGCGCCCCTGATGCAGCTGATGTGGCAGAGAGATTCCATACGCCCAGGCAGGGAATAGAAGGCGGTGTGTCAATCCTTGGCAACACAGGTATCGTGGAACCTCTCAGCGATGAGATGCTTTTGTACAGTATCAGATCGGAAATTGTCATGAGAAAGACCATGGGAGAGAAGGTACTGGTCCTTTCTCCAAACGGCTGCGGTGTTAAGTATATTTCAGACAAGTATGCGATATCAGGAGATCTGGCAGTACTATGCTACAACCAGGTATACAGGGCTGTGATGTACGCCATGGAAGCCGGCTTTGACAAGATACTTGTGATCGGAAGAATGGGCAAGCTTGCCAAGGTATCTGCCGGAGTCAAGGACACTCATCAGAGCCTTGGTGACAG
>JAEEGF012121160.1_pt1 | contig 10184 bp, 7 predicted proteins | sample 9134171 | NCBI WGS metagenome assembly JAEEGF01 (sample SAMN16246542, study PRJNA631951) | gut metagenome | biome: gut microbiome; feature: rumen; material: AP-attached | host: Bos | place: Iran: Karaj | collected 2018-10 | reverse complement strand
TGAAGCAGGAATACCTTCTCAAATCCAATTCCAAGAATACTTCCGGCTCTCATAATAAGAAGTACCATAGCTGTTGGCAGTATCATTGGAATGTCTATGTATTTTATTTTCTGAAGCGTACTTGCGCCATCAACTGTTGCTGCCTCATAGTAAGTGGGATCAATACCAGCGAGTGCTGCAAGATATATAATGCTGTCCCATCCAAGATGCTGCCATATATCACTCCAGACATATACATGTTTAAAGCCTGCTGCACTTGACATTATGTTTGGAAACTCCCATCCAAAGAGCCTGAATAAATTCGCGAACAAGCCGCTGCTTGGTGACAGGAAAATAAGGATAAGTCCGCACATAACCATGGTTGATATGAAATGTGGCAGATAAGTTATTACCTGAAATACCTTCTTAAAAGCTTTTGTTTTCATCTGATTGCACATAAGTGCAAGAAGAATCGGAAGTGGAAATCCCACAATAATGCTGTATAAGCTAAGTACCAAAGTGTTTTTTATGGTCACAGTGAATTGATAAGATCTAAAGAACTGCATAAAATTCTTCATGCCTACAAAGGGGCTTTTCAAAATACCAAGAGCCGGTGAATAATTTTGAAATGCGATTACTATTCCTGCCATAGGCAGGTAAGCAAAGCAGAACAAGAGCACCGCTGATGGAAGTAACAGCAAATAGAGCTGATAATATTTTTTTATATTCCTCAAAACTTTTTCCTTCATGTTTTTTTGCTCTCCTCGTTTTTTTATGTTGCTAATCTTATAGTTTTTAAAAATCAAAAAATAGCACTTTTCAGTTTTATGACTAGCACTTTTCCGAACTGGAAACCAAAAACTGTGGTAGAGGCAAAGCCTTTTATTTATAATAGGTTTATGAAAAACTCCAATAGAAACAGAGCATATCCTGTTGTCCAGATTCTTAGAAAAACACTGATCATTTCAGTTCCGGTAGTTATCATTTTTGTGATAGTCAGTGTATTTTCTTTTCTTGAAATAAGAAAACAGAACAATCTGGCCATTGAAAATGCCGTATCCATTTATCAAACTGAATTAAGTAACAGGCTTGACGCCATAGAACACTTCGTTCAATGGACTGTTGTTCATGACCCTATTCTTGATGATTTTTCTACAGAAAAGCATATGGGCGACTACCGCAAGGCCAGTAACGACCTAAGACTCAGAGTAAGCGACATGCAGTATTCTACAGGCTCCGAATATATGTACTTCTTTTATTGGGATGAGGGAAATGTCTTTTTCAACGCTTCCGAGCTTAAAGTCAGTTACAGCACTTATAAATCTATAAAGAAACAGATTATTACAGATGCCTCGGCCGGGCTTACTTCCGGTGGATTATCCTGGATTCCTATTATTATCGACAGAAAAGCATATCTATACTATGCCATTACCTACATGAACAGGACCTTTGTGTCAATGGTGCCAATAGAGGATGTCATTTCGCCTCTTGATAGTATTAACCTCGGGAAATACGGAAATATTAAGGTTCAGAATCTTTGGGGCAATACTTATTACCAGACAGGCGAAGACCCTGCTGGTTTTCTTGAGTATTACTACAATGAGATTTTCTTTCCGGGAAAAGAATCCGGACTTCCCTTTACTCTTGTTGTGTACTCAGATATGCTCGGTAATTACGGAAGAATCTTTTTGCTACAGTTTTTGGTATTTTTGACTGCCCTTACTCTAAGCTTTATCATGGGTGGATACATACTTTTGACCTATAGAAAGGTTATTTTACCCATAAAGATATTCTCCAGTAACCTCTCCAAAATGAATTCATTGTCAGACACCGATGCATCAAGCCTTGACCTTACTGATGGAAAGCTTCAGGAGCTCAACCAGATAAATGATCAGTTCAAGAACCTTATACACGAGATTACCAGACTTCGCATCAATATTTATGAGGCTGAGCTGGATCAGAACAAATTCAGGATTCATTTTTTGCAGCAGCAGATAAAGCCCCACTTTTACCTGAACTGCTTAACTACCGTAGATAGCATGCTAAGCCTCGGAGATGTGGCCGCTGCCCAAAAGATGCTTGGATTCACATCCAGGTATTTCAGATATCTTTTCCAGGCTGACAAGGACTTTGTTCCGCTTATGAACGAAGTTTCTCACACTGAGGACTATCTGGACATCCAGATGATGCGCCTATCCAAGGCCATTGATTATGAATGTGAGATTTTAGATTCACACATGGACGTGCAGATTCCTCCACTGATTCTCATAACCTTTGTTGAGAACATCATTAAGCACGCAGATTCTAAGGATGACAGCCTGAAAATCCTCATATCCAGTAGGGATTATGAGATAGATGGAAAAGAATTTGTTGAGATAACCATAAAAGACAACGGTCAGGGATTTCCTGAAGAAATTATAGAGAAAATCAAAAACAGGGATGCTCTCACAACGGAGGGCAACCACATAGGAATAACAAACTGCATAAGACGTCTTAACCTGATTTACGATGAAAACTATGATTTTTTAGTTGAAAACGAAGAAAAAGGCGGCGCAGCAGTTATACTCAGGATTCCTAAGAGGTACGAATAAATGAACGTTTTACTTGTAGATGATGACCGCTTTGTTATAGCGGCTCTTCAAAAGGGAATAGTTTGGGAGAGCCTTGGAATAACAGGCGTTTTTACTGCCGGTGAGATCAATTCGGCAAAAGAGATAATGGCAAAAGAAAAAATAGATTTGCTCCTTAGTGATATTGATATGCCCCATGGCACAGGACTTGAGCTTCTGAGCTATCTTCGTGAACGGGGAAACAAAGTTCCCACCATCTTCCTTACTAACTATGCAGATTTTTCCTATGCTCAAAAGGCCATAGAATTAAAAAGCTTTCATTACTTTTTAAAGCCTATTGATTATGCAGAGCTTACAAGAATCATCAAAAAAGCCCTGAAAGAATCAGAAGGTAATTCTACAAGCGCATTAGATAAGGCTGCAAATCTTAAAATTGACATCAATGACACTGAATCTGCTCAGAAGGCACTACTGGCCTATGTTGATGAGCATTTCCGTGAAGAGATAAGCCGTGAGCAGCTCTCCGAGATGTTCTTTTTTGACCCGGACTACATCACCAAAATATTTAGAAAAGAAACAGGTCTTAGCTACAAAAATTACGTCATAGAAAAGCGCCTTGCCCTTGCAAAAGAGCTACTTACAGAAACCGACTACTCCATCCACGACATCGCCCTTCATGTGGGGTACGACAACTACTCCTACTTTACACGACTCTTTAAAAAGAGCTTTGGAGTAACTCCGGTGGAATTCAGAGCTATGAACTAAAATACTCCCACGACTTAAGTCGTGGGAGTATGCTAATAATCTGTTATAGTATCAATGATGAAGCCAGAAGAGCTCTTCTTTTCAATGATCTAACTAAGACATTATCATCGCCGTATGGTTGATCATCATAATCTAAAACGGCAAATTCTCTGACTTCACCACCTATAGTTTCATTATCTGTGGTGATAACTTCTACTTCCTTATCAATTTGATTCATTTTCTTTCTCCCTCGACAACAAAATTATAATAATATTATCACGAGTAGAAAGATAAATAACGTCTTGACATTAATAAATTATATGCTTGGTGATTTAAACCGCATCCTCTTTGATTGCTTCAATAATATTGTCGTCCTTGATCTTGTTAATGCTTAGAGCCATGCTGATTCCAAGGATTCCGAATACTGCAGCAGTTACAATAACGTACATAGTATAGTCCGGATTGAATGTATATAAGCTGGAATCAAAGGCGTTGTACATAAGGTAACTGAGCAAAAGAGATATCGGAAGTCCCCATATGAGGGCCTTGAAACCATAAAGAAGCGTTTCAAGTCTGATCATCTTCTTAAATCCGAAGCCATCAAGTCCCACTGATTTGTACATTGCAAACTCTTTTCTCCTGAGAAGTACTCCCGTTGAGATTGTGTTTACAATATTTGCAATAGCAATAAGTGAAAGAAGGACTGTAAAGCCGTACATTGCTGTCTTAAGTAAAAGAGTAACCGTGTTCATTGCCTTTAGGGAATCTGTAAGGTCAGCGCAATAATAATTGTGATATCCATCACTTTCCAAAAGCGAATATATTCTATCGTGAACAGCTTCACTCATTGAAGTTTCAACTGCCAGATCTATAGTGAGCTTATCTTCCTGAAGAACCTCTTTTGCTTTCTTATAATACATGGAAACAGGCACATACATGGTGATGTTGCCCTTTGGTGTCAGTTTGTAGACTTTATCACTGTCATCATATTTGGCAAAAGCAGCAACCTCTATAGCGGGCGGATTTCCCTCTACATTATCATAATGAAGAACCTGTCCAAGAATGCCATCATTGAAGATTTCGCTGGATTTCTTTTCACGGAAGAAGTCATTAAGCAACACTCCTCGAAGAGTATCACCATAGAAAGCTTCTTTTGCTAGTCCGTTATTCGAAAGAATCCTGTCAAAATGCTCATCATCTACGATTGCAACATTCATCACAGCAAAGTCTAAATTTGAAAATCCTGGCAAAATAAAACTTGGATCTGCAATATCTGTATTTGCAAGCTCTACGTTGGAATCAGACAATTTTTTGAATTGAAACATAATCATGCTTGCGCAGTATACATCATCAACTCCATCCATTTCTCTAATTGCACTGCGGAGCCTGTCACTTTCGGAAAGCGAACAGGACGCAACTACCTGATAAGGAAGATCAAAATCGTACTGATTAGCCCTTGCCACAGAGTTGCAAAAAAAGTTGATTGTAAGGAACAATATCACTGAAACTGCAATAGTCGCAGTAATTACTTTGCCTTTTGCACCATTTCTCTTTATATTTTTGTAGGCAAGTTCTCCTTCATATCCAAAGATTTTCCTTATAAGTGGATTTACGCGAAGACTTCTGGCTTTTACTTTTACCACATTGCTTTGTCTGAGTGCATCTATAGGCATGATCCTGGCAGCCTTGATTGCGGGAACTAGTGTAGAAACCAGGATTGTAAGTGCCGCAAAGAACACAATTACAGTCATTGCTGCAGGTGATACCACAATTGGTATGCTTCCTCTTATACCCTCTGCGCCCGCGATTATATCCGCTTCCAAAATCTCATGTTCCAAACCGACCAAGGTAATCTTTGTTCCGATATAACCAAATATAAGTCCTAAGGGAATGCCTATTATTCCGAGAATAAGTCCTTCATAATATATTGAAAACCTCTTTTGTCTCGCTGTGGCACCGACACTAGCCAGCATACCAAGATAACGCATCCTCTCTGTAAGAGACATACCAATGGAATTGAATATCAGGATAACGGAAGTTGCTATTACAATAGAAAGAGCTACTGCCATCATGATAAAGAAAGACCTATAATTTCCTCCGCTATCTTCAAAGGCAAAAACACTGAGCAGATACTCTGTATTGTATTCTTTCTTTTTGATTGCATAATCCGACGCGATGCTTTTAAGCTGTTTAAGTGCAGTATGGTCGCATTTATTTAATTGTATTATTACGGTAGCATTATCAGCTTCAGGAAAAAATCCATCATCAATGCCGCGTGTAATATCCCAGCCTTTTGTAGGTCTGTTTCCGTGTAGAATTGCAGTAACAGTGCAGGTTTCTGTTGAAAGCGCTTTAAACTGTTCATTTGAGTGATAATTGCCACCAAGATATATTAAACCTTCTACATCATCTTCAATATACCGGTAGCCCTGTTCAAACGTAAGTGAATCGCCTATTTTAATATTTTCCAGACCATTATCAATAAGGAACTGCTCTTCAACTGCAATTTCAGATGAATTCTTAGGCAGTACACCGTCATAATCAGATATTATTCTCATTTTCATGTAGTTGTCGTCTACATGTTCGATATTTCCAACTTTGAATCGTTCTTCTTTATCATTAAGAAGTCGAACTCCTGTCTGTTGTTCTTCGGTATCCACCAGTCCTACAAGGGCTATTCTGTTGTCCTGTGTCAAAAAATCATACTGCTGTCTGGAAACTTCATCAAACTGCGCATGAGCGTATCCATCTGACTGAGTAGAAATGAATCCAAAGAATTTAAAGAAAGAAAATACTCCAAGGACTATGGCACTTATAAGTGCTGTAGATGCTGCAATGCCAAGAATCGTAACAACTGATCTTTTTTTATTTCCAAGAAGATGTCTTAAGGTGAGTTTTGAAACAATATTCATGATGCCATCACCCCTTTCTTTTTCGAGTCACGAGTGATCTGACCATCTTCGATTGTTATAACCCTGTCAGCAGAAAGAGCTATTCTTTCATCATGTGTAATGATGATAACAGTCTGATTATTCTCTTTATTAAATTTGCGAAGAAGCGAAATGATTTCCTTGCTGTTCTCGGAATCTAAGTTTCCGGTGGGTTCATCGGCAAGAAGTAGTGCCGGATGATTCATGAGCGCTCTTCCGATTGATACTCTCTGCTGTTGTCCACCTGAAAGCTGATTTGGCAGATGCTTTAATCTGTTCTTCAGCCCAAGCTTTTCAACAAGATCATAAAGCAGGTTTCTATCGGGCTTTTTACCATCAAGCAGGATTGGAAGTGTCATATTCTCTTCTACATTCAGAATTGGAATCAGATTGTAAAACTGATATATAAGCCCAATATTTCTTCTGCGGAAAATAGCAAGCTTTGTTTCATCAAGTGTTCCGATGTCTGTTCCTGCTATGCGGCAGATTCCTGATGTTGGAACATCAACGCCTCCTAAGATATGAAGAAGTGTGGATTTTCCTGAACCAGAAGGCCCTACGATTGCCACGAACTCTCCTTGTTCTACGTCAAAAGAGACATCTTTTAGCGCATCAACTCTAGTCTCTCCGGTTCCATATACTTTGCAAAGGTTTCTTATTTCCAAAATGTTCATTTTATGGCTCCCTTCCTTAAACAAAAAACAATTTCTTTTTCATCTAAGGATAGATTACTATTCGTTCCTTACAATCAAGTGACTTAAATCCTACAAAATTGTAGTATTTATATGATTGTCTTATAAAAACGCACTAAAAACCTGCTTCCTACGTCTTCGGTGCTCTCTACCAGAATATCTCCATGTTGGTTGGTGATAATGGTTTTAGCAAGCGCAAGCCCTATTCCTACGCTATCTTTTCCTGAATTTCTACCTTTATAGAATCTTTCAAAAATGTGAGGAAGGTCCGCTTCTGCAATACCACAGCCGGTATCCTCAATAGCTATCTCACTGTATATATTCGTATCCGAAACATTTATAGACAATTTCCCACCGCACTCCATATGCTCTATACAGTTCTTTACTATGTTCTGAAGTGCTTCGATGGTCCAGTTTTTATCGCATTTTATGGACATGTCCGGAACGGTCTGGCTATATTCTATATTCTTGATATCCATTTGTATTTCAAACGGGCCCATTACCTGAGAAATGACATCCAAAACGCTTATTTTCGTGGGATTCATAGTAATTGTACCGGCATCAATCTTGGATAATTTCAAAAGAGTCTGAATAAGCCAGTTCATTCTGTCGAGCTGCTTTGACTGTATCTGTAAAAGCTCTGAACGTTTTTCGTTATTATCTTCTTCAGCCAGAAGTTCATTCATGATAAACATTGATGTTAAAGGCGTTTTCAGTTGATGACTGATATCTGCTATCGCATTGGACAGTGCCACCTTGTCTTTTGACAATAGTTCTTTTTGATAATAAAGTGTGGAGGTTGTTTTATAGATATTTGTCTTTAATATAGAAAGTTCGCCTTCTTCCTGGTCGAGAATTCCCGGGTTCTCACTTCCTGCCAGTACCTTCTCCAGATATGAATTGAGAGCAGCAATGTCATCATACCTGCGGCGTGTCATCGTCACAAACAAAGAAATAAGCACTATTCCAAGTAATAAAGCCATAAAAAAAGCGAATAGACCGCTAACCGCATATCCGCATAAAGAAGCAGCTATTGTTACAACTGTAGCTACTATTATCATCTTTCTAAAATCTTTATTTCCATACACTTCCCTGTCACCGCCCATTATATGCATAATTTAAACATAATAATCTTATAACAGGTTCTTTCAAAATCCAAATAGTAATTGGAATATATGATAGTGGTATAATGGAATATATTGATTAAGAGGAGAGATGTTATGAAAAGAAATATTATGAAAATCGCAGCAGTTTCTATGGCTGCCATGATGTGCCTTAGCGCCTGTGCAAGCACAGAAAATTCGGAAAATACCGCCAATGTGGATGAAAGCACTACTGCAGAGATAATCGATAATACAGCAAATACCGAGGCATCTTCGGAAGTAAATACCGATAACGGATTCCCTATCACCGTCGTTTCCCATCCTATATCTGCCGGCAATGAAGAAAAAGTTCTTTGTACCGGAAAATATCCTGAAATAGTTATTTCAGATAATTACAAAGAAAAATACCCAAAGCTCGCGGATTATCTTAATAAATTCAATGAGAACCACAAAACAGGCATGCCTGATACAATTGCAGAATATGCTTTGTGGGCATCACAGGATGAATTCAACGAAAGTGCAGAATACTGTTCAGAAGCGTCTGCCGAAGTGATAAGGATAGATGACAGACTATTTTCTATGCTTATTTACAGTTATGAGTACACAGGCGGAGCGCACCCTAACCACTATTGCGGTTCTATAAACGTTGATCCTGTTACAGGACAGGAGCTTAGACTTGATCAGGTCTTAAATGATTCCTCTGTATTATCTGATGGAATCAAAGCTGAGCTTGAAAAGAATTACCAGGGTGTAATGGAGGAAGTGGACAGCTTCTATTATCCAAGCGATGGTGATGATCCGGATCAGTTTGTTCAAAAGCTTAAAGACGATACATATACCTGGTCTATAAATGACAAAGGGCTGAATATTATCTTTTCACCCTATGAAATTGCTTCATATGCAACAGGAGAACTGAGTATAACACTGTCTCCAACTGATTATCCCAATCTTATCCAGCAGGCTTATATTATGAATGAAGCTCAGGATATGGGTAAGCTTGTTACTACTCTTGAAGCAGAAAAAGTAGAGGTTGCACCTCATGAAGAAGCCTCAGTAGCTGATATTGTTACAATCCCTAATCCTACCTGGAAGAGCTATAAGAAAGATGGATTGACAGCCGGAACTGACCACATATCGATTACTAAGACCAAAGAAGACAAGACCGACTGGTTAAATACTGAGGTTTGGGCCGAAAAGCATGGTTTTACTTTGGAATATCTAGCTCATGAGGATGAGAATTATTATTACAGCGGTGAAAATGATATTGGTGACTATCTTTATATGTTTCAGTGGTTACAGATTTATGATAAAGACATGACAAATATGCTCTATAACTTTGATCTTGGAGATTTATGTAATGGTCCAGACAATGAAGAACAGAGAACTTCAGCTACTACTCAATATATAAGATATGCCACAATCGTTGATAATACTCTTTACGTTGAAATTGGTCATCAGGGATATGCTTCTGAGGAAGCCTGGTCAAGCTATATTGTAGCTATCGATCTAGAAACAAATGAGCTTTTGTTTAGAACTGAACCTTTAGTTGCAAATGCAGATAATTTCGTAATCGTCGGAGACACAATTATCTGCGGTTATGGCTTTACAGATGAACCTGATTACATCTACCTCATCGACAGATTCACCGGAGAAAAATATGAAACTATTCCGGTAATCACTGCTGCTTCACAATTTGTAGTAGTTGGTGACACTCTTTACGTTGCAACTTACAATACAGACTATGAATTCGATATCAAACATTGAGAATAAGAGGCCTTGCACTAATTAGTGCAAGGCTTCGCTTTTGTATGGGGAATGTTAAATTTGTTCTGGAGATGTAACAAAGCAAATAAAAGCTTGTATTTATCAGTTACGTTTGTAGAGTGGGGATATTGCGTTAGAATATCGCAATCGGTCGCCCCGGCGCGTCGGCCCAACGCCCCATGGGACCCGCCGCCCGCGCCAAGCGGGGCTAGGCAACCAGTGTGATCAAGGAAGAAAGGATGTTGTTATCGATAATTCCATGATATGCGAATTGTTCTGAAGGTTAAACACTCTACATGTGGGAGCTGCTTATTTTCTAATGATTATTAAGTGAATTGAAGTGGAATATGGTCACAGAGCATATAAAAGTCTCATTTGTTAAATTTTTATATGCGCTTTGAA
>JAEEGF011269916.1_pt1 | contig 10185 bp, 7 predicted proteins | sample 9134171 | NCBI WGS metagenome assembly JAEEGF01 (sample SAMN16246542, study PRJNA631951) | gut metagenome | biome: gut microbiome; feature: rumen; material: AP-attached | host: Bos | place: Iran: Karaj | collected 2018-10 | reverse complement strand
AAGAAGTTTGCTGAGTGTTTTTTTGACAGCATCGACAACGACGAGTTTACCCAGATGGTCTTAGATGCTGTATATGACAGGACCAGGTCCCATGAGGGAATTGTGCCCTACATAAGAGGCGATGTGACACTGCAGCTTCGTGTTGTGACATCTTTTTTACAGGAAAAGGGTGAAAAAGTTGGCATCATCGTAGTTTTCAGTGATCTTAGCGAACTTATGGATCTAAGGGATGCTGTAAAGAGCATGGAAAAGATAAGAGCTCTTAATTCACAGCTTGAACTTAGAAACAGCCTCCTGTCAGAGACATTTGGAAGATTTTTGTCTGATGACATTGTGCGCCAGCTCCTTGATACCCCTGATGGTCTTAGACTTGGCGGCAAGAAAAAAGAGCTGACAATCATGATGAGTGATCTAAGGGGCTTTACAGCTATGAGCGAGAGGATGGATCCTGAAGATCTTATTACCATGTTAAACCACTACCTTGGTGAGATGACAGATGCCATCCAGAGCAAGGAAGGAACCATCATAGAGTTTATGGGAGATGGTATTTTTGCCATATTTGGGGCGCCTCTTGACAATGAAAGCCACGCTGCGGATGCAGTTGCTGCAGCTCTTGATATGCAGAGCAGGATGGAAGCCATCAATAAATGGAATATCGAAAGAGATTATCCTATCCTTGAGATGGGGATCGGTATAAACACAGGTGAAGTCATTGTTGGAAATATTGGTTCTGAAAAGCGCACGAAGTATGGCGTTGTAGGAAGTAATGTAAACCTCACCGGAAGAGTTGAGAGCTATACCATAAACGGTCAGATCCTTATATCCGGATCCACCAAGGAGTCAATTCTTTCAGATATGTCCATTGCAAAAGAAATTGTGGTTCATCCAAAGGGAGTCAAAGGGGACATGAAGCTGTACCAGGTTGTTGGTATAGGAGAGCCCTATAACCTGTTTATCGACGTTAAGAGCACTTTGCCCGATAAGCTTGATAAGACCATACCTGTAACTTTCTATATTGTCGAAGGCAAGCACGGTGAAAAGAAATCTCACTACGGCGGAATAACTGCCCTTGGACAGGACATGGCTGTCATCGAAACCGAGGCAGAGCTTAACGTCTACGACAATATGCAGTTAGAAGCCGGAGGGGAACTGTACTGCAAGGTCATGGAGAAGAATGATTCCGGATACCTTATACATTTCACCTCTGTTCCTTCAGGCTACAAGCAGTGGAAAGAATATTTTGTTGGAAAATGATTTTTTTTGAAATAAATCTGCCATGGCGTCAGATCCTTCGTATAAATATTTAGCAACACTATAAATAGCAGTGATCGGAGGATGATAGCTATGACAAGAAAAGGTTATAACACAGCAGATTTCATCATGGAGCAGCTCTCATTTGAGGAACTTGGGCTCATTACTGGTGGAGTAGGACTTGACAGCATGTACATGATCGCAGCAAGCCCTAATACCGTTCCACCAGAGCCATGGTTTCCAAAGTGATCTAAGAGTCCTTGGATCTGACTGGTACAGGAAAACTGTATGAAGAGTAGTGAAACTAAAAAGAAAAGATCATTAAAGAGGGTGGCACTAAGTGCTATCCTCTTTGGTGCGATAATAATCCTTTTTTTGGCTGTGCTTGTTGAGATAGTTCTTTTCATCTATCCGACCCTTGAAAACTACAAAAGGGAACTGACTCATGAGGGAGATTTTGCAACAGCGCTGATAGGTGATGAGTACCTGGAAAGAGTTTTTAGTGAGGTAAAGGACGTTTATTATAATACGCCTGAAGAGATACGGCATGAGCAGTATTCCGATGAGTATGTGAATATTATATGGCCGCTGGCTGATGATGAATTTATGAATGCCAGGAACATCCTCACAACCTGCAGGGAAAGGTCAAAGCTTGAGAACGTATACTATACCTTTTTCGATGATGAATATGAAAGACTTGTTTATGTCATCGACGGTAATGACAGAAATTTTGCCTTCCTTCCGGGAATGTGGCTGTCTGATGAAAATGGCACCATTGATTCTCCCAAGGTGATAGAAAGAACCCTTAAGTCCAACTGGTATCTGCCTGTTACCTATGGAACTGTCCAGGGATGGACTGCTACCAATTACACTGCAGTTTACGATTCTTCAGGAAATGTCATCGGCTATATGACCATGAACATCACCATCAACTCTTTTGCCAGACAGATAATGATGTTCCTTGCTATCTATATTCCGGTTATGGTGGTTGTGCTTATTGGAATAGCTATTCTGGCAGCAGGCGCAATCAATAAGAGCATCATTATTCCCATTAATAACCTGGCAGGAGCAGCAAGGAAGTATACATCCATCAGTAAGGTAGAAAGACATATCGATACCTCCGTGTTTGAAGATCTCAGTATCAAAACGGGAGATGAGATAGAAGAGCTCTGGGAGACCATGGTGGACATGGAGGATGATGTATCCCAGGCCATGAAGCAGATAAGGGATGTGACGAAAAAGCAGGAGAGGCTTGCGGCTGAGCTTGACCTTGCGAAGGGCATCCAGGCTGCGGCGCTTCCTACAGATTTTAAAGAGATCTCCGCCAAGGATGAGTTTGAGCTTTATGCTTATATGACTCCTGCCAAGGAGGTAGGTGGAGACTTCTATGATTTCTTCATGATAGACGATGACCATTTAGGTCTGGTGATAGCAGACGTATCAGGAAAGGGTGTTCCAGCAGCTCTTTTCATGATGATCAGTAAGAGCCTTATCAAGACAAGGGCCATGCAGGGCGGCAAACCCTCTGAGATACTTAAGTTTGTCAATGACAGTCTCTGTGATGACAACATCAACGATATGTTTGTTACTGTATGGCTGGGGATCCTGACCATATCCACAGGTGATGTGATCGCCGCAAATGCAGGCCATGAGTATCCATTCATCACTGGAGAGGATGGTAAGCTTTCACTTTACAAGGATCGCCATGGAATGGTAATAGGCGCCATGGGCGGAATACAGTATAAGGACTATGGCTTTAGGCTTGCAAAAGGTCAGAGACTTTTTGTCTATACAGATGGTGTGGCAGAAGCTACTAATGAAAAGGACGAGCTCTTTGGCCTTGAACGTATGGAGGAGAGCCTAGGCAGGTACGATGGGGACAGTCCTGAGGGACTTATCAGATACATGAAGGCTGAGGTTGACGCCTTTGCCGGATCCATGGAACAGTTCGATGACATCACTATGCTGAGCCTATGGTATAAAGGATGATTGCCGCAGGCAGAGACTGTTTCGTATAAATATCTGATAGCATAAAAGTGATGCCAGAAAGAATGAGGGAGAAATATGAGTAAGAATTTGAAAAACGCCATTATAGGTGAGGATGAGCTTGAACAGGTTTCAGGAGGAAAAGAATCTACTGGCAAGCATATCATCAAAACAGCCAACATGCAGCAGATCATCTGCAAGTATTGCAAACAGCCGTTTTTTGCTGATATTAACAAGAAGCAGGTCACCTGCACAAACTGCAGAAAAAGAAATACTCTGGATGGCTGATTTAATCTTTATTTCATTGAGTCATGCACTAAAAATAGATATAATTATTTTATAGTGACAAAAGCTGGGAGCGTGATTTCATGAAGATTTCTTTTGATCTGGATGAAGTACTCTTTGTCTCACCAGACACCTTTGAGGTTGAGCCGGAACTAAAGTTTCCGCTCAATAAGATGTTTACCGAGAGACTTAGAAAAGGGACTGTATATCTTATAAATGAACTCCAGAAAAGAGGTTTTGAAGTGTGGGTTTACACTTCTTCTTTCAGGAGTGATGTGTATATCAAGGGACTGTTCAGACAGTATGGTGTTCACTTCGATCAGATAGTAAACGGATATAGGCACAAGGCTGAGGTCCAGGGCAACAGGGAGCAGCTCCTGCCACAGAAGATGCCACAGTTTTACAGGATATCACTTCATATAGATGACGAAGATGTTATTGTGCAAAACGCAAGAACCTATGGATACAAGGTGCTTCAGATTTGCGATCCGGATCCTGACTGGACCACAAAGATCATTGATGAGGCTGAGCGCATCAGAAAGCTAGAAGAAGGGAAGTAAACCTTTATGACAGAGCAGGATAAGAGAGAGAGAATAGCATACGCTGAATATCTTTTGGTAAAAAGCGGAGCAATTCCTACAGATATTAGGCCCAGAGGACAGGGGGAAAAAGAAAACAGACATGTCTACATCTTAGGTGATAACTACTATCGCATAGGAGAAGCAGTATTTGAGGGGATTGACGACCCTTATGTGGTGGTCAGTTGCACGGACACCAAAAAGTACGCAGAATACGGACTTTTTGACGACATCCATGCATTTGAGTTTACCCTTAGCAATGAGGAGATGGAAAAAGAAATAAGGTTCGCCTTGGGACTTGACGAACTATTTCCAAGTTGATAATGACCGCCTTAATGACTGACTCAGAAAAGTGTGAGACAGACAGTTTAAGGCGGCTTTTTTTATTTATGAGTGGGGATAAAAATGAACTATCTTGACTATTTTAACGACAAAGAAAAGGACATTCCTTTTACAAGCGGATTTGAATCCACTGAAAGCTACCTTCGCTGGTACGATATGTTCCTTCAGGCTGCCATTGAGAGAAAAAATGGAGTAGAAGACAGCAAGCTAAAAGCGCCTTTACAGGCTGCAGCAGCAATCCTTGGAAGCAGGGTGATGGCTTCTGAGGGGAGGCTTACAACAGGAGAATATGGACTTAGCATAGTCAACGTGGCATCAGAGTATGGCCTGTATGACTTTAGTTTTTTCTGCCTTCTTATGGCTGTGGCCCAGGAGATGGACGGACACTATATTTTAGGATACAGCGCCCTTTCAGATGATGATACAGCTAAGGCTCCAACATTTGCCCTTGCGCAGGAAATCTACAGCGTTATTGCTGATGATGAGAATGTTTTCGATATGGGCAGGGTCAGAAATGCACTGGAGTACTGCCCGCTCTTTACCATCACAAGAAGCAGGAAAGGTCAGGGTAGTCTATCTGACAGCTTTGAAGCAAACAGGCAGTTGACAGCTCTTTTAAAAGGCGACTATGTGCTATCCTATGAGCTTTCAATGGTAAGTAGCGAATATGCAGGGCAAAACCCTAAGGAAACCATCGTTTACAAAGAGCAGGTAGAAGGCCTATTAAATTTCCTAAAAGGCCTTGATCTGGAGGCGGCAGAAAAAGCAGCTAAGGGAGAAATCCCCACCAGCACAGTGATACAGATTGCTGGGAAAAAAGACAGCGGCTTTCTTGAATTTATAAGACGTGGCATTTCAGAAGATAGAAGCGTACTGACACTGGATCTTACTCTTTTAAATGCTATGGACAGTGAGAAATACAGGCAAATGATCGACGATCTGCTGGTAAGAGCAAGACTCCTTAATGATGAGCTGGTTATCGTAACAGGAGGACAGGAAGATGAAAAGACCATTAACGTACTACTTAAAAGAATACTTGGACAGCTTGGCAGAGTATTTGTTGTAACTGATGAAAACACAATCCTGCGGCTTCCGGTTGATGAATACCAGGTTTACAAGATCAGTTTGCCGCATCCTACAGGAGCAGAGCAGCAGGCTCTTTGGGAAAAAGAGCTGTCACAGGTCAAGACTTCTAAGGACGTAGATCCCAAGGATTTTGCGGGAAGATACAGACTAGGGCCTGACGTTATAACAAGATGCGCAAGGCTTTCAGCAAATGAAGCTATGTCCCTGGGCAAAAAGTCAGTTTCAGCCAAGGATATAACAGATGCAGTTCTTAAGGATACCACATCAGTTCTTGACAGCCTCTGCGATCGTATGCCCCTTAGCTTTACCTGGGATGATCTGGTTGTGGATGAGAAGCAAAGAAAGATCATGGACACTTTAGTGAGCCGGGTCAGAAACAGAAATCTCGTGGATGAGGAGTGGGGCTTTAATAAAAAAGTTCCCTACGGAAGAGGCGTCAGTATGATCATGTACGGACCTCCCGGAACAGGTAAGACCATGGCAGCACAGGTCATGGCAAAAGAGATAGGAATGGCCCTCTACAGAGTCGACTTATCCCAGCTTGTGGACAAGTACATCGGAGAAACCGAAAAAAACATAGGAAGGATCTTTGATGCGGCAGCAGATGGAAATGTGATCTTATTTTTCGATGAGGCGGATTCTCTTTTCTCAAAAAGGACAGAGGTTTCCTCATCCAACGACAAGCACGCAAACACAGAAGTTGCATATCTTCTTCAAAAGATTGAGCAGCATGACGGGATCTCTTTTCTTGCAACCAACAGGTTCGGAGATTTCGACAAGGCCTTTGTAAGGCGAATAACCTACGCTGTCCATCTTGAAAGACCGGATGCGGCAAGAAGACTGGAACTCTTTGAAAAGATACTTCCGGATAAGACTCCAAGGGACAAAGACCTTAACCTTAAATACTTTGCAGACACCTTTGATCTTAGCGGAAGTGAGATAAAAGAAGTACTCTATAGCGCAGCATTTATAGCAGCCAGAGAAGGTGCAGACCTTGGTAACAGACATATCTCCGAGGCCATCAGATACCAGCAGGAAAAGACCGGCAAGGTGTTCCAGGGCGCTGACTTTGGCAGCTACTATTAAGTTTTACTGATATTATTTGTAAAATACGAGGAAAAGGGGATAAAATATGCCTCCAAAATTAGATCATTCAAATTCAGAGATGGCAAAAAGCGCCGAGCTTAATAAACTTAAAATTCAAGGCCTTGCTGAGATCTACAGATATAGGAGATATGAAGCAGGGGATGTTACAAACTATGAGCATGAAGGAAAAAGACAGGCGAAGAAATTTAGTCTCTTTCGATGGCTGTTCAAAAAGACAAAGAGCAATATGGGACGTTTTATTCCACAAACTCCACAGAAGCAGGACAGCATAAGTGCTATGGACAGTAATGGAAAAGCTCCAGTTGGCTCATATTTTGACCCCCTTGGACTTAAGATAATAAGGCCAAAACTTGTACAGGAATTGGGAGTAGATGACGAAACTGACTATGAAGAGGCAGATCAGGAAGCTGTTAATGTGGAGAATGACTTTGTCGCCAGAGTTGGAGATGAGATCAAAAATATTTCAGAGAATGACTATGAGGAACATCTCATGGATGAAAACTCTGAGCTTGCTCTTCCTCAGGTTGTCAACGGGAACAAGGCAGATTATGGTGACATTGATGAGCTTGCGGAGGCATACAACGGCGGAAGACCGTTTATTCCGGAACCTGGTTATGTAGAGGATATTCCTGATGATTTCCAGATAGAACTTAAGGTTTATGAAGCTCCTCCAAAATACAGTCTTGAATGGGAGCAGTATAGGGCTGAACACACTAAGGGTGTATCTGCCATGGTGAAAAACTTTTTCAGAAAGATGTTACTTATCAAAGTCCCGGATTTGGCTGATATTGAGAATGATTTTATTGAATCCCTTCCTGAGTACAAGCGGATAAGACGGGAGGGAGAGCAACAAGCCAGACTGATGAAGCAAAAATACAATCCAAGGCTTGATAATAAGCTTATGAGCTTTAAAATTCAGACCTCTGCAGCAATCAAATCAGAGAGTCAGGGACATTCCATAGTCAAGCTCGTTGCAACAAAAAATGGTAAAGATCTATCCAGATACAGTTTCATGTTTGGAACTATTGCAAATGGAGGAATATCCGGAGCGGCCCGTGGAGGCGTGTCTAATCCGGCACCGGATTCAGAAGTGGGCGTAGTAAAGGCAAGACAGAATATTTCCTATCCTAACTATTTAAGAGCAGCTGCAAAAGTACGCGGGGTTGTAGGCTCTATGAAGTCTTACTCATTCCTTAGATACAATTGCACAAGCTTTGCTGCTCAGATTGCTCAGGCAGCCGGTCTTGATATCAAGCCTGAGGATACCACAAGAAAGATGATGACCTTCAGGCACAGGGAGGAGAGGGTTGAGACTCCTTATGATTTCGCCAATTACATCAGGGGGATTAATGAGAGGCAGCAGGCCAGGGAGCAGAGAGAGGATCAGGATGAGGCTATGACTGAAGCTGTACAGCATGAAAAGGATCAGTTCCTTTCCAGGAGAGAAGAACTTTTTACCACCTACAGCAAGTTCCTGCCAAGGATTGAGATGCTTAGTATGCTCATAGATTCAGATTTTGCCACCATGCAGGAGGCTGAAGACGGATTCAGGCAGCTGATAGGAAGGATATTAACTGAAGTAGATAGCATCAACAAAAAATACCCAACAGAAGGGCTTGAAGGGGATGCTCTTGATAATGTTCTCAGGAACAGACGAAGAGATATAAATCTTTCGATTGGTGCTGTTACTGAAGAAGGTGCGATCTCAAAGCTGTTTATAAAGGAAAATGACATCAGGGCAAGCTTCCTGATCCTGAATAAGCCATTCACAGTTGACAATGTAAGGGATCTGTTTATAAACAATGGTATTGCAAGTGGCAATGCTGATGAGAAAGAACTTGTGGCTAAGATCAGGGAAAGCAGCGTTTTTAAGGACAGATATATGAATATTCCGGAGGAGACTGGTATCGAAAACAAGCTTGCAGAAGACATTCTCTTCAGGATCCAGACCAAGCAGGAAGAAATTGCAAGGAGCATTATAAATGCCTGCGATGGAAAGGAGAATGAAAAACTGGCACAGGCTCTTAACACAGCTCTTGGAGAGTACAGGTTATCTCAGCTTACAGTGAAAGTCCTGGATTCTTCAGAAGAATTTGAATCATTCGTACAAAAGAGCGAAATTGAATTTCCAAAGTTTGAGGACTATGCGACAGTAAAGCCAAGGAAAGAGAAAAAGGAGCAGAAGGCTCCTGAAGAGAAGAAGCCATTAACGAGGTTGACTACTCAAAAAGCCAAGGAAATTGCTTCTTTAGTATCCGATATTTCTTCAGAGGCTGCAGAAACGTTTGTTGAAATTTTTTCAAAGGCAGTAGGAATAGAAGGCAGGATGGCAGGTCGTCCTATAACCAGTGTGGTTGCACTTATAAACTTTATGGTGTCAGCTGGCAGGATGTCAGAGCTTTCAGATGATGCAAGTGGTCTTTATAACAATATCATTGAGTCCAAAGAACCTGCTGATGCATTAAATCACCTTAAAGAATTCTTTAATTCAGTAGCAACCAAGCTGAACAAAGAAAGACTTACTTCCCTGATGATGATGTCAGATATTGAATAGAAAAGAACTGATTTTGGGAGGTAGAACATGCTGACGACACTTATAATTTATAAAAATTTTATTTCACATATTATAGCAATAGGTGCATCATTAATTCGTTAGTGTGTTATCATAGTATAAGGACCACTATATCTTGTGTTTTTGACTTTATGATTCAGAGGGGGAATCTTTTAAAATGGCAAGCAATCAAGTGTATCCATTCGAAAGAAATCGTTACTATCCAGGCAAGATGCTTACAACAGCTGACTTCCAGGCTGAACAGAGCTATCACATCAATAAGCTTCGGTTTATGAACAGCCTTATGTATGGCGCTGGGATCGTGTGCGGTTGTAGCGTAGTCAATCTGGACGATCTGTCGATTCTTGTAGAGAGCGGCGTTGTAATTGACGGTAGCGGCCGCGAGATAATAATCGATTCATCTTTGGTAAAAAAGCTTTCAGCTATCGAGGGCTTTGACGATCTAAATAGCGACACTGCATGTCTGTGCGTGCGCTTCAAAGAAAAAGACATTCATTCTGTCTATGCGGTAAGTCACAAGGAATCCGATCAGGAGTATGAGTACAACCGTATAAGTGAAGGCTTTGAGATGTTCCTTGTGGACAAGGACGAATTTGACGAAGGCTTCGAAATGGAATCTGAATTCCTTCAGACTGAGAGCCTGTTTATGGGCGCCAATTTTGAAGGAAGCATCACTATGCCTACAATTGTCAGCAAAGGCCGCAATGTTAAGGCAAGAGTAGAGATCCGCAAAACAAGTTCTGCGGATGTGAAGTTATCTTATAAAGCCATATTGGATATCCCAAGTTTTTCTGCCCCCGACGGAGCCCAACAGATAGATATTGAAATAGATGATATTGAACTTCCAGAAGGCGGAGTTTATTACAAAGATTTATGGATGGAAGTCCATAACAATGCAGGTATCGAGAGCAATGTGATCCTAAGAAGCGGATCAGCAACTGCTTTTGAAAATGACAAAGCCATCGCAGCAGAGAACAG
>JAEEGF010764136.1_pt1 | contig 10185 bp, 8 predicted proteins | sample 9134171 | NCBI WGS metagenome assembly JAEEGF01 (sample SAMN16246542, study PRJNA631951) | gut metagenome | biome: gut microbiome; feature: rumen; material: AP-attached | host: Bos | place: Iran: Karaj | collected 2018-10 | reverse complement strand
TTGGTTGAGATGCTACATTTTGCAGGATGCAACTCAAACATAAAGGAAGATCCTTTTTTATTCAATGCATAAATAATTTTTATTTTTTGCAATCACATAAAAAAAGTGATTGACCAAAAATTGACGCAGATTCAGTCCCCGGGGCGCAGTGACCGGCGTTTATTGAGAAATAACTCACAGTATGGTAGAGTCCCGTAAAATTATCTGAACCGATTGTTTTTATAATTATCTATATTTTTATAACTCTCAGTCTGTGAGAGTGTATGTTTTGCCGTGATGGCAGAACCGGTCAGGATAAAACTTATCAGTTTGTTTGAGGGGGATTTATATGAACAGATTTGCTTCTCTGCTTATGCTCGGAGCATTTTCAGTAATGACTACAACCGGCTGTACCGCCATTCTGGCAGGCAGCGCCATTGGTGCAGGTGCCGTAGTTGCGGCTGACGGCAGAACCGTCGGAACAATGGTGGATGACGAAGGTATTGAACTCAAGGCAAGCAAATACCTTTCAAACAACCGTGAAATCTATGAAGCATCAAAGCTTGATGCCACTTCCGTGAACGGAAATGTTCTTCTTACCGGTCAGTGTCGTGACAAGGAATATATTGAATATATCGTAACCAGGGTAAAGGCTATTCCTGAAGTTAAGAACGTCATTAACAGAATCGAAATGATTGAACCTCTTGGAATGTCTGAACGTTCAACCGATACCTGGATTACCACCAAGGTAAAGACCCAGCTTCTTTTCGGTCAGCAGATTAATTCCGGCAGATTCAAGGTTATCACTGAAAACAGGGTGGTATACCTTATCGGTGTGGTAAATCACAGTGAAGCCAACCGTGCCGTAAATGTTGCAAGAGGCATTGACGGAGTTAAGAAGGTGGTTAAGATTTTTGAATACATGGAAGACAAGGGAACAGCCAACGTGGTAAACGGTGACGCTGCGACCGCTCCCTCATCTTCATCAGGCGCGTCTAATACTGCGACCCCTGCGGCTGCGGAAAGTCCTGCGTTCTATGAAGACAATTCAATAATGGAACAGCCTGTGACCATGAGCTCAGGAACTGCTTTCTCAGCTCCCGGAACAACAGGTACCCGTCAGGCAAAGCCTGTATATGACCTGGTTGAGGAAAACGTGCCGCTGGAGTCTGCTCCTGCAGCCTCATCTGCAGACAGTTCATCTGATCTGTTCATCATTGAATAGGGAAACTGAAGAAAGGTCCCGAAAGGAACTTTCATAAAGTTTTTTTGATGTGTATTGACCGGAATGCCGTTTTACGGTGTTCCGGTTTTTCATTATTAGATGAACGGATCATTTAAAGTGCACCAATGTTCAAAAATGTATCATTATTACCTCTGTATTTTCGGTAAAAACATCATCAAAAAGAGTCAAAAATGCCCCAAAAATAAAAAAAACGGAAAAATATGAAAAAAATGCTCAAAAAGGGTGCACGAAAAAGATAGGATTCTGCACGATTTTTGTTAGTTATGGCTAATTGATTTTTTTTAATGCACAAAAACAGTGAAAACCGAAAAAATATTTGATGTTATTGATATTTTTGAGTTTCTAATCGGAAATATTGAGCTAAAATATCCACTTGTTTAGTTAAGAGTCAATTCAGATTTATAAAAAATGACGAAAGTAAGGAGTCAAAAATGATTAGACTTGGTATCTATGGTTACGGTAATCTCGGCAGAGGTATCGAAAAGGCTGTTAAATTAAATCCAGACATGGAAATCGCTGCTGTATTTACCCGCAGAGATCCTTCCTCTGTACAGGTTGCCTGCGGTGCTCCGGTTGTAAGCGCATCTCAGGTTGCTGAATGGAAGGACAAGATTGATGTTATGATTATCTGTGGCGGCAGTGCTACCGATTTACCTCAGCAGACCCCTGAACTTGCTAAGTTATTCAATGTAATCGACAGTTTTGATACTCATGCCCGTATTCCTGAACACTTTGCAAATGTTGATGCCGCAGCTCGTGCCAATGGTACTCTCGGCATGATTTCAGTAGGTTGGGATCCGGGTTTATTCTCATTAAACCGTGCTTACGCTAATGCCATCCTTCCAAACGGCAAGGATTACACCTTCTGGGGTAAGGGCGTGAGCCAGGGACACTCTGATGCAGTAAGAAGAATCAAGGGTGTTAAGAATGCAAAGCAGTACACCATTCCTAAGGAAGAAGCTTTAGCAGCAGTTCGCAGCGGTTCAAATCCTGAATTAACCACCCGTCAGAAGCATTTACGTGAATGTTTCGTAGTTCTTAACGAAGGTGCTGATGCAGCTTACGTTGAAAACGAAATCAAGACCATGCCAAACTACTTCTCTGACTACGACACCATCGTTCACTTCATTTCTGAAGAAGAATTCGTAAGAGATCACAGCGGTATTGCTCACGGCGGTTTCGTAATCCGTTCAGGCTCTACCGGTGACAAGACCCACGTTATCGAATACAGCTTAAAGCTTGATTCAAATCCTGAATTCACTTCAAGCGTACTCGTTGCCTATGCCCGCGCAACTTACAGATTACGTGCGGAAGGCAAGACCGGCTGTCTCACCGTATTTGATGTTGCTCCATCATACTTAAGTCAGTTAAGCGGTGAAGAATTAAGAGCTCACATGCTCTAATATTCCGTTAGTTAACGGCTAAACCGATACAACTCTGACAGTCGGATCAGACTGTCGGAGTTTTTGTTTCCTGAATGAATGCAATTCCATTCCTTTCCATTCCATAGAAAGGTCAGTGGAGCGGACAATTTCTTTTTCATGGTTTCGCACTGTGTTTTGTTTCCGTATCGGCAGATATTTTGGGCGTGCAGGAGCCACAATCATGAGAAAGCCCACAATCATGGCTCAGAGCTTGTGTTGGTTTTTACAAAAAGAAGGCAGATAGAGTATAATTAGCTCAGTTATGTTGAATTGGCTGCGCTCAGTTCCGGACATACCGGAGGGAATATGAACGGAACACCCCATATGATAAGAACAGCAGCCTGAAAATGAAAAATTAAGAGGATTAAATGTCAGAGAAATACTACAATCCCAATAACGGAACCATGTTCGATTCCAGCGTGGTTGACGGTATTCATAAACGCTATGAATTGAGGGTAAAGGATGCACAGTCACAGGTTAGTGCCGAATTCAGTGATCTTAAGAAGCTGGGTAAGGAGATCTGGCGTGCTCAGCGCTTTGAGGATATGGTTTTCGGACGCTTTGTGATTCCTACCGATCTGGTTAATGAATATGTGTCTGACATTAGAATTCCAAAGGTGTTGGACAGTCTGCAGGTTGCAACCTCCAGCATTAACAGGCTTAAGCTTACCGCAAATCATGTTAAGCTCGGCAGAATCATTCTGAATCTCTCCGTAAGCGACATTATCGTCAATAAGGATAATTTCAAGCTGGCATTTGTTCTTAATTCATGGGAAATGCCTGATACCTCATGGCTTATCCGTAACATGATAAGAATCGGTATGATGGTAACCGGTCTGGAAATTTCCGCAATCAACAGAGCAATTCCGGAAATCAACGTTACAAAGAGTGAGTTCAATGCCAAGGAATACATTGTTGATCTTTCTCCGGCCATTAAGAACACCATAAGAGAACAGGATCTGTCATTCGACATGATTAGGCTTCTTGACTGGACCGTGGATGAATCTGCCGCACATCTGCAGATATCCATCAAGAGTGAACAGCTGGCCCGTTATCTGAAGAAGAGAATGCCGATTCTGTTCGACTAGGATCCCAACCGGACGGCTCGACGGAGCCGTTCATACCTTAGTCAGTAATAAGAGACCGAATCCGGACAACAACGGATTCGGTCTTCTTTGTTTTTGAGGAAACGGATACAAAAAAAGGTTTTATCAAATACCAGGTCTTACCGGAGTTCCACCGAAAGTTAAACAAGACTACCGCTTGGTGTCCGCTTTCGGGGAACTCTCCAGAATTTATGAGGATGACAAAGCCTTTATTTTATATTCAGCAGTTCCACGCACTGTTCCGGAACTTTCTTTTTAACAGGCTTCTGAGGTTTTTCCTTTTTTTTCTTCTTAGGATGTCTTATATCCTCCAGCCAGCTTTCCAGTTCGGCTCCGCAGCCGTCTCCTTCAGCCACTGTCGGCTGTTTTATGCAGTACAGGGCTCCGGCAGGGCATTCAAGTCTTACGTGCATATGAGCCGTGTGTCCCCACCATGGGCGAAGCTTGCGTACCCATGCACGATCGTTTTCCGGAGTATCATGACAGACCTGATTCTTAATTGCCGGATGTACGAAGATGCGGGAAACGCGGTCGTCGGTGGCTGCAAGTTTTATGAGGGTATAGGTGTCTTTGGTGTAATGGGAGTTCGTTTCCAGAAAATTGTCCTTGACGATGGTCAGAGCCCATGGAGTCTGCAGTCCGCTTTTGCTCAGGGGGCTTTTAACCATTCTGAACCATATGTCAACGTCCAGTCCTGACTGATGGCTTGCGTGACCGCGGATGAAGCGGCCGCCGCGGGGCATTGCCATGTCTCCTATGAGTAGAATTGGGAGTCCGGAGTCATGCGCTCTGCCTGCCAGATCATTAATGTACTCTACAAGAATAGGATGACCGTAGAAACGTCGATTCTGTTGTCTGATTACCTGATAGTACGGATTTTTCAGATCCGCACTTACGGCTCCCGAAATACATCCGTTTGAATATTCTCCGATAGGCTGTGCCTCCTGTCCTGCCGGACGGGTTACACCGGCCCAGTCCGCCGGGGTGCCGGTAAGTGCCGCAGCCATGATTATAGGGGCTAAAAACATAGTTGTATCCTGTTGGTTTGGAAAAAACAAAAAGTGATTCGCACGGGGACGGCTTTCTGTCTGAAATACTCTGAGATTGCAGGGGGATGGAAAGCGGATCCGGATGCATGTATCCGTACGAAATTAATAATCTGCGGGCATTATAGCTCATTACATATTCGGATAAGGCTCCCGCATACCCGTACGGGGCTAACAATGTGATCTTGGGGCGGTATGACGCTTAATTAATGTTTTATGGCGTAAATGACGAAAATCCACACGTCAGACTTAACATGATGAGTATGACTGCCGACAGGAGAGCAAATGATGACTGATGAAAAAAACGCTAATGATGCAAGAGAAACTGCGGGATTGTCCGCACATGAGGAGCAGGTGTCGGAAGATAAATGGGGAAGCGCAGCCACGGAGGGCCTATTCTCAGAAAACGTTAAAGGGAAAAATAAAGCCTCTGATTCCGGAAGACCGGTGAGACGCGGTCTGAGACAGTATCATGAGCTTGTGCTGCTGTCGGGAGAGGCCTCGAATATTGCTGGCAGAATGCTTTCCGGAACCATGTGGAGCATTCACCGGCTCTCGGTTCTGTTGTTTTTCAGACAGAACAGTCTCAGTGAAGATGAGTTTGTTTCGGTAAGGGATGGACTTTACAGAATCTCCCACACAAGCAGGGAGCTTTATGCGGAACTCTGTTCCGTAAGAAAAAAGATTTCTGACCGCGGGCTGGATTCCCTGCTTGAGAATGTCTCTCTGTCTTCAGGCTTCAGGCGTAGGATGGTGGTAAAAAGCCCTATGGAAAAAGAGTTTCTGGTATGTCTTACCAATTTTGACAGACTGGTCGTACTGTATGAGTTTTTCTGGGTGAACAATCTCTGTAACGCCTTTTCCTGCAGAAACAGGATAACAAAGCTTAAAAACAGGATGACGGATGTCTGTGCCCAGCTTCTGGCGATAAGACACCGGCTGGACGGTAACAGTAAATAAAGTATGAAAGCAGAATTTTCTTAAATAGAAAAGGAAGAGCCGGGATATGACCCAAATTTTGCGAGAATAGATAAGTACACAATACAAAAAACTCAAAGAAACACTATTTTTCAGTGGTGTTTCTTTGTTTTATATGTTATACTAGATATGTTGTATTAATATCTATCTAGGCCAATTATGTTAGTTACTAAACCAGAATTACCTTCTCTTCTCTGTATGAAATCCGGAAAATGCTTCTCCATGTATTCTTACAAAAATGCATGGGATGAAGTCAAAAAACGCTCCTATCGTGAAAAAGGGGCTACCAAGGCTGTTGGCACCATTTTAGGTGGGGAAAAAACAGGAAAAATCCAATGGAAGGATGACTTTATAGCCCTTCATCCCGAACTTGAAGATTTCACTGCACAAAGAAAGGAAGACGGTTCCATCGTCTTTTCTCCGATTGATACTGATAAACAGATTACGGTTAAAGATGCACTTTCCGCAAAAAAATATGCAGCCGGAGCAAGCTGGGTATTCGATCAGATAATTGCAGGAACTCCTTTGGCTGAGGCTCTTAACAGGGTTTTCGGTGCACGTAACATCAATAAAAAAATTCTTTCTTTGGCCTACTTTTTAAACATGAATGAGAATAATGCCATGAGCAGGTACGAAGGTTTTGCCGAAAAACACAGACTGCCATGGCAGAAGCAGCTGACACCTTCAGCCATTACCAGAATATTCCAGAACATTACCTCCGATAAAATCGACAGGTTCATTGCCCTTCTGAACGAACTGACAATGGAAAGGGATGAAAAGCTTAAATCCTGCAAATATTGGGCATTGGACTCAACTTCCATCTCAACCCACTCCGTTAAACTGGCAAAATCCGCATTCGGACACAACAAAGACGGTGACATGCTTCCTCAGATAAATGTTCTCATGGTGGTTAATCAACTCACCGGTGAACCGGTGTATTACAGGACTTATTCCGGAAACATACCCGATATCTGTACCGTAAAACACCTGCTTCAGGAACAGGCTCGGATTAAACTTGACAACACTGCCGTGCTTGTTGCCGACAAGGGATATTCGAGCATTAAAAACATTAATCGTTTTTTCCAAAACAAAGTTTCTTTTCTCATGAACCTAAAAACTTCATTCACCATGTGCAGAAAACTCTTTAATGATATACAGGCGGATCTGCTTGATCCTGCCTCTTACGATGAGGAAATAGACAGCCATGCCATGACCGTTGAGACGGAATGGAGTTATCCCGTTAACTACAAGACAAACTGCACCGTACGTACACCTAGAGAAAAGGACAAGGTTTATCTGCATTTCTACTACAATGACGGTATTTTCAATTCGGAAAAGAAAAACATCACCGCCAAGATATCCAAAACAATAAAACTGCTTAAGGAAAACAGGGAACTTCCACCAAATCTTAAGTTAATCAGAGAGATTTTTGTTACTGAAAAACAGGAAGTACGCATCACTGATAATAAGAACAAAGAAACCGTGGTAACTTACGCTACCAACCGCAAGGCTTTAAATAACTACCTGCTTATGAAAGGCATTCGCGTTCTTATAAGTAATGAGGTACGGGACCCGATAGAAGCACATAAAGCCTATTTTGACAGAAATGAAGTGGAATACGCCTTCAACCTCTATAAACAGCGTTTAGGCTGTAACAGATTCAGGGTAAGTTCCAACGAATCTCTTGAGGGAAAAGCTTTTGTTCAGTTCATTGCAACATCAATAGCAATCATGTTCCGCAGGCGCGTTAACAATGCCACCAAAAAAATGCAGAATCTAAAGCTTAAATACGACAGCGATTCTGCGGTTATCGATAAACTGAACACGATCGAAATGACTCAATTCAGCTTCGGTAATTATTATACGGAAATTGTTGGCGGACTTAAGGAACTGTTACACGCAATGAATATCCCAGAGCCAAGTGAAGAATTTACACAACAGGAATGTCAGGAGGATTTGAACGCATCTCTGGCGGATGAACTTGAAGAGGAATTCTCTGAGTTGGAAATTTCCGACTACGAAAAACTCTAGAAATTGAAAAATCCCTCTCTCGAGGGACTTTGATAAAACTAATTTTTATACTAGATCGGTTAAAACTCGCAAAATTTGGGATATGAAGAAGAAGGTGACGTGAGGCGGAGGAACCGGTGAAACTGAAAATAGGACGGCAAGCTCTGCAGGCAGGATGTTTTCGCAACGGAAAAGTGGAAAAATTCCGAAATATGTAAAAATTTTGTTACATACATCATAAAATTACAATATTAATTTAAATTATTGTATAATTGCGTACTCTCAGGATCCTGTCCTGTCTCCTAACATATCTCTATGCTATCAGATAGTCTCAAGAATCTTGAGCAGTACAGTAAAAATCGTTCTTCCACAGTTAAACAGTTAGTGAAATATCATGGTTAAGATTAGAACCAAAAGAAAAATCGTATCTGTGCGTCACTCCATATTCCATTTTGGCAGTGCCGTCAGGGATTCAATGATTAAGGAGCCGTATACCAAGGCGAGACTGCTGAAGGATCTGATAGCAGGTATCGTGGTCGGTATCATTGCCATCCCTCTTTCAATGGCTCTTGCCATAGCGAGCGGTGTAAGTCCGGAGTATGGTCTTTATACCTCTCTGGTGGCAGGTATCGTAATAGCCCTCACCGGCGGTTCCAGATTCAGTATTTCCGGTCCTACCGCTGCCTTCGTGGTAATTCTGTATCCCGTTGCTCAGGCTTACGGTCCTGCGGGGCTCTGCGTGGCAAGTGTTCTCTGCGGTTTTTTCCTGCTGATAATGGCTGCGGGACGTCTCGGCAGACTTATTCAGTTTATACCGATTGAGGTAACACTCGGTTTTACCATGGGTATCGGTATAGTAATTGCGGTGCTTCAGGTTAAGGATTTCTTTGGTCTGGACATAGCATCAATGCCTGAAAGCTTTGTCGACAAGGTTATGGTGCTTGCTACCAAGTTCGATACCCTCAAGTGGGGGGATTTAGTTGTAGGTACTTCAACACTGGCTGTTCTTGTGCTGTGGTCAAAGCTTAAGATTAAGTTCCCTGCTCATCTTCCTGCTGTTCTTGTGGGTACCGCAGTTGCCTGGGTTCTTACCACATACTGTGATCAGACCATTGCTACCATCGGTTCAAGATTCCACTACACCAATCCTGACGGAACTGTAGGTAACGGCATTCCTCCGTTTATGCCTCATTTCCTGCTTCCATGGAATCTTCCTGGACCTAACGGCGGATCTCTTACCTGGGATTTTGCAACCATTCAGGCTCTTATCGTAGCTGCATTCTCAATGGCCGTACTCGGTGCCATCGAATCACTTCTCTGTGCCGTTGTTCTTGACGGAATGACCAATACCAGACATCATTCCAACGGAGAACTCTTCGGTCAGGGGCTTGGTAACATTATTGCTCCGTTCCTTGGCGGTATCACTTCAACTGCGGCAATAGCAAGAAGTGCTGCCAACGTTAAGGCAGGCGGAACCTCCCCGATTGCCGCCGTGGGACATGCCGTTACCGTTCTTGTCGCAATTCTGGCTCTGGCTCCAGCTCTCTCAGTACTGCCTCTTGCAGCCATGAGTGCACTGCTTCTTCTTGTTGCCTACAACATGAGTGAATGGCGTAAGGTGGTTAACCTTGCCAAAACCGCACCGAGAACTGACGTTCTCATCATGATCTGCTGTATCTTCTGTACTGTCGTATTTGATATGGTTGTTGCCATCAGCTTCGGTATAATCATGGCTTCAATTATCTTCATGAGAGACATGGCAAGAATGACCAGGGTTCATGACCTTACTGTTCATAAGAATGTTTCCGAACAGCTTAATAAGGATTTCGGTGCATACGGCATTGCCGGTCCGCTGTTCTTTGCTTCAGCTGAAAAGGTGTTCCGTAATTTAAGACACGAACTTCTCAGTGAAAAGGGACTTATCCTTGATTTCAGCGGCGTAAACATGCTGGACGCCGGCGGATCACACTGCCTGGAACAGTTCTGTAACGAAATGCAGAAGAAGGGAGTTAAGCTCATTATTACTTCCGTTCAGTTCCAGCCGATGAAGGCCATGGTTAAGTCTAAGTTTGCCCAGAAGCATCCTGAAGTTGATTTTGAAAAGAATCTTGATGATGCGCTGGCGTATGCGAAGACCGGTCATAAGGCAACGGAAATCACTGCTTAACCGTTCCGGAATCAACAGATAGGAAAGACACCGCCACTCGCTGTGGCGGTGTCTTTTTCATAAAATAATCTAGGCTCGGAAACCCACTACTCTTGAGTGGTGGGATGAGAGCCGTCTTCCTTTCTCAACCTTGCGTCTCTATATATCTTTGAATAGTAGCGGTGGAGACTTCACCTATGCTACAAGCAAAATAACCATCTGACCAGAATATCTTTTTCTTCCAGTAACA
>JAEEGF010479395.1_pt1 | contig 10185 bp, 5 predicted proteins | sample 9134171 | NCBI WGS metagenome assembly JAEEGF01 (sample SAMN16246542, study PRJNA631951) | gut metagenome | biome: gut microbiome; feature: rumen; material: AP-attached | host: Bos | place: Iran: Karaj | collected 2018-10 | reverse complement strand
CTTCAATTGCTGGAATGCCAGAAAAGACACCTTGGCATCGGCCTCAAAGTATACGACCCATTTATTACAAAAAGTGTAGCTGATAACCAATACTACAATTTAGACGAGTTTTTAGATTCGATTGATTTGGTTGTCATTATGGTCAAGCACGATGAGATAATAGAAAACATGGGTAAACTAAGGAATAAAGTTGTTTTGGATTGTCAGAATATTTGTAGTTTCACTGATGTTTATCACATATAACATTGTATATCAATCAGCGTTGCTTTTAGATTTAGAAGATGTGTGATGACAAATAGGTGTTATGAATCCTATTTTGAGGTTTTGATGATAATAAGTTGATGTGAGGAAGAAAATGGATTCAAAGGTTTTGATTTCTAAAGATGCTCTTTGTATAGAATACTTGCCGGTTTATGGTAACAAATACTGGGCAGGAAAGACTCCAAACATTGATGAGCTTGCGAACAAAGGGACGGTTTTCGAAAACTATTATTCAGCGGCGCCGTCATCTGCAATGTCATATCTTAGTATGTTTACAGGCACATATCCCTTCCAGACAGAAATGGAAACATACCGACCGTTAAAAAGCCAATATGACGGGATAACATTATTTGATAGGGCTTTTAAGGATGGATATTCGTGTCATATATTATGGGATGAGGAATGGGTGGTAATGGCCAAGCGGTATTCGGAATGTTATGGGCGAAATACGACTTTTCATAATATGAAGTCCATTGAGCAACCGGTTGGCTCGCATTATGTTCATGAGGGCGTGTTGATTCCCAATGAAGCAGTAACTGAAAACACACTTCAGAGAATAGAAAATGAAATTATAGAAATCATGAAAAATGAGCCGGTGTTTTTGTGGATTCATTTACCACATGTTATTAATGGGGCGGTATCGTATGGTTCTGATATTGATGTGTTCGATCGGTGTGTTGGGATAGTTCGCAAGTATTTTAGAGATGAAAACATTGTTATAACAGCTGATCATGGTAACATGAATGGGCATAAAGGTAAACTGTGCTATGGCTTTGATGTTTACAATCCTGCTATTCGCATTCCACTGATAACTCCAAGAAAAGAGGGGATCCGGAAATTCATAGGTAATGTATCTTCAACAAATATGTATGAAGTATTATTCGATGAAAAACTGCCTCCAACGCATGAATTTATATATTCCGATTCTGCTTATTATGTTCAAAGGCATCGAAAACTAGCAGTGATTTATCAAAATTACAAATACATTTATAATAACAAGACGAAAACAGAAGAGTTGTATGATTTGAGTTGCGATCCAAACGAAGATTTTTCATTGATGGAAGATTACATATATGATGTCGATAGAAAGATAAAGACCCCATCGTGTGAGCTATATTTCTATACAAAATGGGACATATTACCCAATATAAGGGAAAAGTTGCGCATGGAGAAAGATCGGATATGGAGAAAACCAAGCGTAAGGCAAAAGGTATTGAATGCGGTTAAGGATTTTTTGCGTCCGATATATGTAAGACTATTTAAGGCCCAAAAGGTCAAAGCACCTGCTGACCATTAGTTTTGGTCCAAGGTTTTGTCCGCATCCCCGAATGGCCCCTTTCTCCCGGCTTTAACATTATTTACAAATGGACCCAGAATTCACTTCTAATGTGATTCTGGGTCCATTTTTGCCAGTACTAGGTGTAGATACCGTCAGTAAAGGGTAACCAGACCGCTCATCACGGGAAACTGGACCGCTGGAAAAGGGAAATCAAACCGACGGCAAAAGTTTTTTAAAAAGATATCGACATGGCCTCATAGTACCTTACAATAGTTGATGCCGAAAGGCAAAATTCAACTAATTGGAGGTAGCCATGTTAGACTACAAAACCATCATCAGGCTCAAGAAACTCTGCCTGAACAACCACGAAATTGCAGTTAGTTTGAACTGCAAATGGGACTCTGTAGAACGTGTGATAACACGGTGCGAGAACGTATGGGGAAGCCTTGACGGGGTTCCTGATGAACTCAGCAATGAAGAGATTGCAGATATGATTTTCACTTCCAGGAAAAGTGTTGACCTGGATTATCTGCAACCGGATTGTGAGAAAATTCTGGAGAAACAGAGGCGGGGAAATCAGCGCAACGAACTTTGGACGGAGTATTGCGCCGAAGCAGCAAGCAAAGGTAAAAAGTCATACAAGCTGAGCCGATTCAATGAAATCGTGTCAGAATACCGGAAGCAGCATGATATATCATTCCAGGTGGGTCACGTTGCGGGCCTTGAAGGACAAGTAGACTGGGTAGGAGATCATGGACATTTCATTGATCTGGACACCGGCGAACGGGTTGATGTTCATGTGTTCGTTATGACACTTCCTTACAGCGGATACTTCTACTGTGAAGGGTTTCTTGACGAAAAGATGGCTTCGTGGTATGCAGGCCACAAGAATGCATTTGAATTCTTTGGAGGTGTACCTTCATATATCGTTCCGGACAACTGCGCTACTGCAGTAGACCGTCATCACTCTGATGAGCCTGGGATAATTAATACTCGTTACGTGGAATTCCTGAGCCATTACGGCGCCACACCGAAGCCAACTCGGGTGAGGCGGCCAAAAGACAAAGGTCACATAGAACGTCACGTTCGCATAGTCGAGGATGATATCATCCGCAAGATGGAATGTCTCGACATATACTCGCTGGCTGAATTCAACGAGATTATGCGCAGGAAGATGATTGCAAGGAACAACGAAAACTACAGCAAGAAGACCGGTTCCAGAACATCGATATTTCTAGCTGAAGAGAAGGATCATCTTCTGCCGCTCCCCGTCGTTCAGTTCAATTCATACACTGAAAAGCAGGCAACAGTATGGCGTGATTTTCACATCCAGTACGATAGTGCTTTCTATAGTGTTCCCGTTCAATATGTCGGGAAAAAGGTTACCGTAAAAGCTACACATGATACCGTGAGCATATACTTCGGTGATAAGCTTATCGCTGAACACAAACGTGCAGTGAGAAAGTGGCAGCGTTCAACACTCCCACAACACATTCCCGGGAAAGGCGAAACGCTTAATGGAGCGTACTCATCAAATGCGTTGATATCATGGGCTGAAAAGTTTGGTCCCTACACAGTCAAGTGGGTGAAAGCAGAGCTTGGAAGATTTGAATTTGAAGTACAGGCATACCGTCCGATAACCTCTGTACTGAGGGTGCTTAATACTCGAACGCCTGATGCTGCAGAGATGGCTTCTGAAGCCGCTTTGGCATCTTCCGTGTTCACGGTAAAGGGTTACAAAAGCATCCTTAGTGCCCAGGCTAAGTTGTTTCAGAAAAAGGAAGAGAGAAGCATAGATCTGAACGATATCTTCTTTGCGCACAACGAGGAGGACTGAGCAGATGAAAGCTTCCGAAAACGTAACCAAAATCTGTGAATCTCTTCAGTATCTGGGGCATGGGGACGTTAGCAACAAAATTCTGGAAGCCCTCCGGGAAAGCACAGACGATCCTCTCGCTGTCATTAACCTTGCTCTTGATTCAGCTGTAATAACGGCAAAGAACAAAATATTCAAGGAGCGTTTCAGTAAATCCAAACTTGGTGACCCCATATATATCAAGGATCTTCTCAATTACAAAGTCAGACAGCTTGATTTGGAATACATTCAAAACCTTGCGAGTCTTGGCTTTATCCGTGATCGAAGAAATGTCGTGATCTATGGCCCGCCCGGCACAGGAAAGACGTGGTTATCTAAAGCTTTAGCCACAAGAGCATGTCAGGAAGGCTACAAGGCAAGATGGGTCACGTATCCGTTCCTTTGCAGGGAATTGATGAGACTAAAGAAAAAAGATACCACAAAATACGAATCGAGGCTCAAATACTACTGCAAATATTCGGTTCTCTGTATTGATGAATTCCCAAATTGCAGCATTGAGGACAAGTATATCATGCAGGAGTTTTTTAACTATTTTAAGACCAACGGCCACTCATGCATAGTGTGTTCACAGTGCAATCCGGATAACTGGGATACTCTCTTCGAGATAAAAAGCTTCGCTCAGTCTATCAAGGGAAGATTGCTGGAGCAGTCATACCGGCTTGAACTTAAGGGGCCTGATCTAAGGTTCTATGTACCTGACAAAGAGTAAAAAACACGGCCGGGGGCCAGCCCCCGCAACCCCCGGGATTTAACGCATAGGTTTTCCAGGAGAGTGATGCCATGGTTTTTACTTCCGCAAAAAAGCAAAAGAAAAAGTGATACCAAACGGTACCACTCTCCCGCCAAACCTCATGTGCTGCTCGAGTCGCTTCCCAGCGTTGCCCTATCCTTCACATGAGTAAAAGCAGGATTATGATACCATCGCGTTTTTATCTTGTCAACCGCCTATCGGCGCTTAATTTTTCCTGTTACTGGCGTTTCGATTTCCTATTTCTGGCGGTCTGATTTCCCGCAAAGAGCGGTCTATGTTCCACTTTTAATCGGTGTAAACATACTAGGCTGGGTGTACCTATTATGTTCAATTTTGAAAAACAGAGGCACCTCTTTCGAAGTGCCTCTGAAATCTGATTTGATCAGATGTTTTTGTTTTTACGGATTATTTTCCGTAGTAGGTCTTCAGGTTAGCGATGTCTTCAGCTGTTGCAACGCCTTTGAACAGAATAGCATCGTCAATGAGACCGGGAACTCTGCTGTAGTTGTCGGTGTAGTCGTTACCGAATCTGACAACGCCGGCGCCGTTCCAGACGGAATCACCGAAATCGCCGTTATATGTGTACCAGTCGATTTCGCCGAAGTTGACGGAAAGACCGACTTTGTGGTTAGCTCTGTCAACAGTGAAGAGGACGTATGTCCACTCATGCGTGTTGGTGAACGAGTAACCATGGTCGTCTCTGTTGCTGCCGTCACCGATGTTGAACTTCAGTTCGCTGTCGCCGTTGATGGCAAGCAGGAAGCCGTTGTTCTTACCGCTGTCCCAGTCTTTGTTTCCAAAGAGAACAGGGTCATTTCCGCCGATGGTGTCGAGCTTGACCCAGCAAGCGAGCGTGAAGTCATTGGACTTTGTTACGGATCTCGTACCGGAAAGGGAGATGTGTCCTGCTGCAAGGTTCAGAGCCTTGTGATAAACACCGAGATCATACGCAGCTTCAGCCTTGAGGCTTATGCCCGTTGCGGGAGAGTTCAGGATCTGAGCGTCGGTTGTGCCGTCGAACGGAACATACGCGACGATACGGTCATTGCTGATGTAGTTAGTGATGTTCGTAGGTGTGGGGTTAGCGTCAGCTTTAGCATCAAGTGCAGCCTGTGCAGCGGCAGCAGCCTTGTCAGCAGCTTTCGCTTCGTCAAGGCATTCCTGAAGTGTCTTGCCGTTTACTTCATAGTCGAATGAGAACGGAGCGGTTCTGGGATCGAAGTTGTCGCTTCTCAGAATTTCTTCATCTTCAAAGTCATATGTGTAAACTATAGCGTAGGACAGGTCGTTACCGGATTTGCCCATGTTGGAGCCGTTCTCATGAACGAGCATGGTGTACCAGTAGTGCTGAGATGTGTTGCCGCTGTCTCCGTAGAGGTCGAGCATACGAGCAGGCTGGATGAGGTTCCAGCTGTTCTGATACTGGGAGTCTGTCTTGAGGACTTTTCCGCCGCCGTCGTCAACAGCAATGTGATGCAGTCCGAGACGTCCGTTCTCTTCGGTGAGAGCCCACAGGAATATGGAGCTCTTGCCTACTGTTCCGCCGCCGTCACCGGCAGTCAGACCAACGCCTGCAAGTCTGAAGTATGAATTGTAGCCGTCGCCGAGAGCCTTGTGGGTCAGACGATTGTTGACAGCGATAGGAGCGAAGCCCTGGTAATAAGGAGCATCCCAGCCTGCCCAACCTTTGTTAAACATCTGGTCGATGGAAGCAACAACTCTGTTGGATTTAGCTGTAATAACACCGTCTTCACGGAAGATGCCGTCTTGGAACAAAGATCCTGCATCACTTGTGAGGCTCTTAATTAGATCAGGAACGAGTGCGGGATCAACCGGTGTGTCGTCGATGATCTTTCCGTTGTATGTGATATAAACTTCACCGGCGAGGTGGTAGAAGTGTACGAACGGATAGTCATAGTATCCGTCATTGAGCTTACCGGGCTGATCGTAGTTAACACCGACTACCGCGGAGCCATCAAGGTCGTCCATGTAAGCAGGTGTCAGTCTAGCTGTGTAAGCTTCAACTTCCTGGATCTTGCCTGTGATGAGGTCCTGAACATGAGCTGTGTATACAACTCCGCCCTTCAGGTAGTTCTTGCCTGCCAGGCTGTCGTATGCAGCTGTTGAACCGTACTCAAGGAAGAGTGCGAGGCTTACGCCCATGCTTGCCTTGGATCCGAAGCCGTTGATGTCTTCCGGTTTCTCAACATAGATCAGCCAGTTGCCTGCTGTGCTGCCCGGGAGAGCGTAACCGGTCACGAACCATGTGTCGTTGACTACCTTGCCTTCGTACTTCAGTACGGGGATGGTTGCGAGTTCGCCTTCACCGCCGAGGATGAATGTGTACTTGTCAGTATCAGCCATTCTTCTCATTGATGTTGCGTAGTCTGTGGATACGGATCCGCCCTGGACTCTGCCCGCGTCATTGGTATGCATGATGCCTACGACTGCGTTCTGGTATGTCAGGGTGATCGGTGTTCCGACAGCCTTGTAGTTGTTAGCTATCGTGTCGTTTGCAACAACTCTTACGTTGTATGCGTCTGCGTCTGCATCATAGGACAGTTTCTCATAAACTGCGCCGTGTGTGAATGCTTCTGCAATCTTGTCTGCGTTCTTGTCGCCGTAGTAAGCCCAGTCGCCGTTGATCCAGCCGTCGAAGGAGTTGACTCTCAGCTGTGTTACCTGCGGGTTGCCGGTCTCGCCGAGGTCATAGCCCCAGACTACCAGTGTTCCGTCTGCTGCAAGTCCTGCATAGGAGATTACGACAAACAGATCATCGGATCCGCCGTAAGGCTCGATGTATGCGATTCTCTCGTCAACAACAACGTATTCGCAGTACTGGTTGAACAGAGGCTTCAGGAATCTGCTTGCGATTGCCGGCCATGCATCATATCCGATCCTGTCGGTATGTGCTTCGTGTCCGGTCAGCATGCCTTCCGAGAATCCGCCGTACAGCTGAGGATAGTTGTAGCTGAGTTTCTCATCGCCGATGGTGATGTTGTAGGAACCTGCGTTGAAGCCTCTTACGTAGCCGTGGCCAACATAGGATTCTGCGCCTTCCTCATACTCACCGATTGTCTTTACTACTGTGAGTTCGCCTGTAGCGAGCTTGTAACCCCAGATCAGGTACTGGCCGGGGATGTAGTTGCCGTCAGCGTCAGCCTTGGGCTCGAATCCGGGTCTGAACCATGTGAATTCCTGAGGTACTTCGAGAGCTACGGAAACTACTCCGAGAGCTGCGTTGGTGTAATCATAGAATACATAGGACGGGCCGGTCTTTACTTTTCCGTCGAGGCCTTCGTATTCCATTGTGCCTTCTACGAATGAACCGAATCTGTATTCGTCATAGATACCGTATTCAGCTTCTTCATCTTCGTCAATGTCGAAGAGTCTCAATGTTGCATATGCATTCAGGAAGCTTGCATCGGTATAGATGAAGGTCAGATAGTTGATGTGTTCGGGATCGCCGTAAATGGATCCGTCAACAAGTTCCGGAAGAGCTGCACGCTCTGCGTCTGTCATCCAGCGGATACCAACGGTGTCGCCCTGATAGTCGAGCTGGACCTGGAAGTATTCGTCCATATCGGGATGGTAGTACCATACGATATCAACGCCGCTTTCATAGATCATGTTGCCGGTCGTCGGCCACTCAGACTTAGGCAGGTCGCACCACCAGTTGCCTCTGTCGTCGCAGCATGCCCAGCCGCCCCATGACTGCGGTACCGGGTTGCCGTATGAGCCGATAGGATTATCAGGATCATATCCTGCTCCGCCGGGGATGCAGTATGTGTTGTACACATCAAGGTCTACGGGGATGAGCACCGGGTCGTTCTGGTTCCACCATGCAAGGCAGTACTCAGGAACGAGTGAGCCGTACCAGATGTGGAGGATGTTGCCTGTTGCCCAGTCTACTGCGTAGAACTCTCTGAGATCAGGATCGTAATCTGTGGAAACGTTTCCGTCAGCGATGATGACCTCATTGCTGCGTCCGGTGTATCTGGTCACGAGTTCGTGGTCAGCAAGGAACGCCTGGATCGGGTAACCCTTCGTGGTGACCTCGAGACGGCCTCTGTTCTCAAGAGGAGCCAGCTCAAGGGACTTCGCAGCACGTACGTGTGCGCCGTCGAATACGACTTTGTAGATCGTAGCATATGCTACTTCATCGTCATGTTCGCCTTCGAATCCGAATTCGGAACCGGGAACATAGTAGATGTCTTCGCCGATCGATCCGTCAGGATTGAATTCAGCGAATCCGACATAGCCGGCAGGAACTGTGTCGCTCAGGAAGTCTGTTCTCATAATGATAACAGTCATCCAGGAACCGTCTACGCCATAGTTTCTAGCGCCGAATGTGTCGCCATCGGCGTTCTCGCAGAACAGAGCATTGTAAATGATCTGTGCTACGACTTCTCTCTTCAGGTTGTCAGTGAACGCGATTCCGGTGATACCTGCTGTCAGGCCGAGGTTAACAGCCTTCTCAATGTATCCCCAAGGATATGCGAGTCCCTGGTAACCGAGAGCTCTTACGGTCATGGTCAGAGCGTCCTGATATGTGATCGGGTTCTCAGGACCGAATCTGCCGTCACCGTAACCTTCGATGACACCCTTCTGATTTACATAGGAGATTGCTCCCAGGTAATTGTCAGCTGCGGTGCCTTCAAGGTCTGTGAATTCGCTGCTGTTCAGAGTGCCGTCTTCCCATGCTGTGTCTTCGACCCAGCCTGTAAGAAGTCTGCCTTCGAACAGAGCCATCTCGTAACGTTTAATGTCATCATAAACGCCGAGTTTGTCGCCCTTACCATGCATAATGCCGTAGGACACGAGGAATTCTACTGCATCGTAGAACTGAGATGCTTCTTCCTCAGCGTCTGTCGGAGCTGCTGTCGTCAGTGCTGCATCATCAGCAGAGAAGATAGCAACTGCGCATGACAGTGTCATGGCAAGAGCGAGAATGATTGAAAGGAATTTCTTCATCTTTCAACGCTCCTTGTAAAAAAAATATTTTTTTTAGCCCCAAAGAGGCCGTGCCAAAGGCGCAATGCCCCCTTGGAACGGTTCGATTATATATTAAGGAAAGCCCATGCGCAATGATTTGTTAAATCTGTAATATATTTGCAATATTAAACGCCATTTTTTAATTTTTCCCGTAATACTCCGCCTTTACATGTAACATTCATGACATTTTCCTGTGCAACTGCACCCAGTCATTAGTTTTTCCATCAGAAACGGCCGGCATCCAGTGCCAGCCGTCAATGTGCATATCTGGTTGTTCTGCATACGCATCACAGCTTTCTGATTATCTCCTCAAGCTCTACGAAGGATCCCGCCGTGAAGTCGGCGCCTGCCCCCTCCAGTTCCTCTTTTGAACCGAATCCCCAGGTGACGCCTATCGATCTCATGCGGCAGGCTTTCGCCCCTTCTATGTCATGTCTCCTGTCTCCCACCATCACGGTGTTCTCCCGCGCTGACCCTGAGATTTCGAGCGCATATTCGATGACTTCCCTTTTAGTGGTCCGCTTTTCGTCCATGGTAGCTCCGCAGACAAAGTCGAAATACATGGAAAGGCCGAACCTGTCAAGTATCCGTTTCGCGAAGACCTCGGGTTTCGAAGTAGCGACGCATACCTTCTTGCCGGATGCCTTAATCCTGCTGATGCTTTCGCCCACGCCCTCATAGGGAACGTTCTCGAACAGGCCGATCTCGGAAAAGTGCTCCCTGTAGTACACCACCGCCTGCTCGGCCTCTTTCTTTGATATGCCGCAATATTCCATGAACTGCGTGATGAGTGGCGGACCGATGAAGGAATAGAGTTCCTCCCGGGGAGGCACTTCCCTGCCCATTCTCTCGAGGGCATGCATGACCGAATTGGTTATGCCGAGGGACGGATCGGTTAGGGTCCCGTCCAGATCGAAAAACACGGTGTCTGTCATACTGTGGCTCCTAGATAATAAGACTTATGAGATAAAGTACGATAAAATGCGCCGCATAGAATATATAGAAGAAATATTTGAACTTGCT
>JAEEGF011943577.1_pt1 | contig 10187 bp, 10 predicted proteins | sample 9134171 | NCBI WGS metagenome assembly JAEEGF01 (sample SAMN16246542, study PRJNA631951) | gut metagenome | biome: gut microbiome; feature: rumen; material: AP-attached | host: Bos | place: Iran: Karaj | collected 2018-10 | reverse complement strand
ATATCCGACATCATCAGAAACTGGCCACGCTTTATGCAGAACTGTTCAAGGATGTCGAGGGTATAACGTTGCATGCCAATCCAGACAAGCGCTATGACTCCGATTACTGGCTGAATACCATCACCATCGACCCTTCAGTAAGGGTAAAAGGTCAAGAGAACGCCTATAAGACGGTCGTCACGGGCGCTGTGGGTGGCGCTGCTGGTGTGATCCATGCTGTCGACACCCCCACTACCGATTGCCAGCCTAACGACAATGTGGAGGCGTTGCGCATAGGATTGGAGGCGTTCAACATTGAGAGCCGTCCTTTGTGGAAGCCCATGCACAAGCAACCGGTTTACAAGAACGCTCCCGCCTATGTCAATGGCGTGTCGGAAGCCTTGTTCAAGGTGGGTTTGTGCTTGCCATCCGGTCCGTATGTGACCGAGGATGACGCTCGGTTTATCGTTGAAGCCATCAAGGAACTCATCGTTTGGTGAGTATGGCTCTGGATGCATATAACTCTCAACTCTACACTATTCACTGCCTCTAAACTCTAAACCCTAAACTTTCAATTGTCAATTATCAATTATCAACTGTCAATTAAAGAAATGTGACTGACAAGGCGGAGCTGTTGAAAAAGCAAAAAAACAAATCTCAGCTATTGTGATAAATTGGAAAATTGAGTACTTTTGCATTATGTAATAAAAAAATATGGCATACAACGCGATAGACATAGCAAAGAAGATAGTCTGCAAGACGGATGTTGAGCATGGTGACACGCTGTCTAATCTCAAATTGCAGAAGTTGTTGTATTATATGCAGGGATTCCACCTTGCTTTTTTTGATGAGCCGTTCTTTAACGAGTCTATTGAGGCGTGGACCTACGGGCCTGTGGTGCCAGTTGTGTTTCAAGAGTTCAAAAGATATAAGAAACGCTCCATCAATCCTGACAACTATCACGATGATTTGGTGCTGACCGACGACGAGCAGCAGATGTTTGACATGGTGTACAGCGAATACAGCCGTTATTCAGCCGTGGCTTTGATGAATATGACGCATACTGAAGGTCCATGGAAGAACCATGGAATTGGCGATGTTATCACAAACGAAGAGTTGCGAGCGTTCTTCTTGACACAGATTAACTATGATGAACCATTTAGGACTGATGAATATGGCCGTATTGTCTTGTCGGACAAAATGATGGAATCTGTTCATAAGGCCGAGCAAAGCCTTGCCGCTGGCACTTGTCTTACAGAAGAAAAGTTTCAAGCCCGTTTTGCGAAATGGCTTTAGAAATCCTATACAGTCTGCAATTCTCGAACAATCTTGAAGCCATCTTGTCCTACTTTGATAAGCACAATGGTAGCGACACATATAGCCGAAAGTTGTTTCGGATGATTCATGAGCAAATCCTCATGCTTGCGAGGATGCCCGAGATAGGACGGCTCACAGACTATCCTGGTATCCGAATACTCTTTGTGGAAAACTATGGTATAGAATACCAAATTCGCGATACGGCCATTCTTGTTGTTGACATCTATTCTTGTCGAACAGATCCAACTAAACGAAGCTTCAAGAAAAAGTAGATTATACCCAAGCCCACGCCAAAGTGATCCCCTTGCAGACGTAAGAGATTTCTTTGGCAGACAAAGATATCCATCAAACCAGCGGATTCGGCCCAACCGAGTCCGCTTGTTTTTTGTCCCCTCTTCAGGGGAATTCGATATAACACCTCATTATCTTAAAAAATGGTGCTATTTATAAGAAAAACCTTTATCTTTGTACCCTAAAATAAAAACAAGCAAATTGATGCATCTAGTTTGCATTCGGTTTGCTTGTAAAAATGTGGAAACCAGCCCTTTGTCAACACGGAATGTGACTGACGGGGCGGAGCTGTGAATAGGAAGCAAATCTGAAGCAAATCTGTAATAAATATTTCGCGTTGCCCTTATCGGTCTCGCTCAACTTCTACTCTCAACTAACAACTCTCAACTAACAACTGCCTCTAAACTCTAAACTCTCAGCTCTAAACTCTCAACTATCCACTGCCTCTAAACTCTCAACTCTAAACACTAAACTCTCAATTATCAATTCTCAACAAGTTGCTCTAACCCAGCTCGCTCAACCTCAACTCTAAACCAACAAGACTATGAAAATCTTTCAAACATATAAAACCGAGAAAGGTAAACACCAAATCAACAGGGGTTTGTTATGGGAATACCGTTTGGAGGACTTCGACTGGCAGAAATATCGCCGGGTGGTGGTTGAGCGTGTCATTAAAATGGGGAGACTCTCTGACTGGTATGGGGCTTTCGACCTCTATGGTGGAATCCGGGGGTTCCGAAAGATTGCCCGTGACGAGGTGGTGGACTTGACGCCTCGTGAGTTGGATTTTGTATGTATGGCGTTGAATATAAACAAAACAGAAACAAGATGTTACAAACAAGAACAGTTAAGACGTCAACACTTGGGTGGTGCTATTATGACTGATAATCCAGATAAAGTGTATTTGACGCCTCCGCTGAAGAAAAAGAGATCTGTCTAAACTCTGGAGGAATCATTTATAGATAGACTATTACTTCGAAAATATCCCATGACCCAACAACAATACCTTTCCAACTGGCACGATAGCTTTGTGAACTATGTAAATCAAATACTAGCCACAATTGCTAGTGTAGAAAAGTCATCCCAAGCCACGGAAGAGGATAAGCGTGGTTTTGAAATGGTGAAGGTTTTGTTTGGAGGCAAGGATGTTCAGGATGTGGAAAGGGATTTGGCTGAGGGCGTTGTTCGCCAAAGCACTTTGGACAAGATTGAGAGAATAGATAAGGAGTTTGCTGATATTATCGTTGAACATATTGACAATATGCCTTTGAGAAAACAATTGTTGAAGCAGTTGCTTCATAGGGTTGTTGAGAATAATAAAACGATGGCCATAATGAGGTTGAATGAGCTTGGTGTTCTGTGATGGGAATATGGTTTAGAAAGAAATTGTTTTAAATAAAACAGGTAATTAAAATGAGGCCCTTTATTCCAGATAAAGAAATAGAATTGACAGAAGACACCGATCTTTTGGGGACCAAGGTGTATTCAGAAAATCTGGTGAAGGTAATCGAAAATGCGCCAAAGGATGAAGTGTTTTCAATCGGATTATTTGGTGGATGGGGAACGGGTAAGTCTTCCATCATCAAATCAGCTCAAAAAGAATTAAAAAAGAAAACAGACGAAAACATAGAGTTTGTCACATACGATTCTTGGAAATACTCTAATGATTCTTTCAGACGGATGTTTCTCTTAAGAATTCAAGAAGAATTGAAACTGCAGCAGTGTGAGGAGATGAAGCGGTTTTATCAATCTGAAACGGATGAAGCAAAACCAACAATATCTTTCAATCGCAAAGGCGCAATAATAGCAGTTGTTGTTCTTATATGTCTTTTGCTATTATTACAATTTTCTTCTTTAAATTGGGACATAAAAATTCCGATTACCACTATCGGTACCCTTGGGTCATTTCTAATACTTTTATTTAGCGGTTGTTTCTATGAATTGAAGCTCACCATTAACAAGCCTATTCTCTTTGCTCCAGAACAATTTGAAGATTGCTTCAAGCAAATGATGAATATTTGTTTTAAAAAAAGGAATCGAATCGAAAAAGTATTAACAAACGCTAAAGAATATGTAACCACAGGCAAGTGTTCGGTGAAGGATTTGGACAAACTTGTTATTGTAATTGATAACATAGACCGTTGTCCAAGTGACATGGCCTACCAGTTGTTGGCTGACATCAAGACCTTCTTCTGTGATGAAAAGTATAATATAGTATTTGTTGTTCCTATTGATGAAAAGGCATTAAAAAATCATATTTTCCGTAAATGGAATCAAGATGACGACGCATGTATTAATATTGAAAAAGAAGAGTTTTTAAGGAAGATTTTCAACGTTGTTTTGAGAATCAAAACCCATCAAGAAACAGAGTTGCAGTTTTTTGCTAATGAGTTAAACAACAAATATCAATTAGGTTATTCTACGGATACTTTAGCTATCACTTCAAAAGCTTTTGTTGACAATCCACGAAAAATCATACAGCTTCTTAACAACCTTAATAATGAGTTGGCTCTCTATGACAAAGATTTTGCTGAAAAGTACGAGGCTACAATTTGTGCTGCATTGATACTTCGTGAAGAATTTCCTTCTTATTATGATAAAGTGGTAAAGAATGTCTTGTTAGTGAATAGATATGTTACTGAAAAAGAAGAGGTCAAGCATGTACAATTAAATGCTTTCTTGAGGATTTCAACAGGAGTTTTTATCAATGTAGCATCTGAAGTGTTGCAAAAGATATTCACAAACACGGAGAGTATTCTGAGCGATTTGCCGATAGATGTCCAAAATGCCATTCGTTCATTTGATACAGAAAAAACAATACAGTATGCAAAAAGCGAAACAACCAAATACTCCGCATTAAATGCGTATCTATTAAATAGACTAAGGTCGGAAGAACAATACAACGCTCGAACACAAATGTCTCAATGGGTTCATTATATTGTGGCACTTTATAACGTGGGAGTTGTTGGTTCTTCCTACTTTTCGGATATTGATAGGTGTTTATCTAGTCATTATGATTCTGCCATCCAATACTCTAAAGATGCTGAGGCTTTGTGTAAACTTGCCAAGGCTTTGAAACAAAGAGGGTATCCTACATTGTCCGACAAATTATTCCATTATTTGAATTTGAATGAATCCAAGTCAAATGACAATTACCATCAAATAGCACAAAATGTGTTTGCCCAACTATTAACAGATAAGGATATAGAAGAAGCAACATACTTGGTGCAGAATTATTATCTTGAAAATCCAATACAAAATGACGAGACTTTTGCCGAAGAACAAATAAAAAGGTTTTTCAATGATGCTTTTATCGATAAATTGTTGAAAGATTGGTCGGATTTGAAAGATCCTCTAGTATTGAATAACATCAAATGGGTGCTGACTAAATCTCCAAAACAAACCACAGATTCTATCACCTCCATTATAAATAAGTTTTTGTTTTTATTTGGGCCAACACGTGGAAAAACATGCCAAGATTTTATTTCTTTTATTGAAAGGATTCTACCTTGTTTAGAAAACATAAATAGCAATGCAAACAATAAAGGATGTGTTGAGACTTTATATAATATCATTGTTAGCCCTCGCGGCTTACCTCGGCCAGGTTATCAAACAAATCCTAACAACGACAGAAAAGTATCGATTTTAGATCAAGTGGATGATAATCAAGCCGTTATAGTAACGAATTTTAGCTTCGAGATTCTCCGAATAACTGACGGGAAGGTTGATGTGAGTGGCGCGTTGAGTAGGCTTTTCTCAAGATGTACAAATTTGATTTACGATAAAACCATCAAGGCAATAGAAGAGGCCGTGCCGCTGAAAGTCATTGCCCATGTTTTAGCTCAGTCTGAGCAGTATGAATCTGACACCGTCTTGAAGGTAATGAAGTATCTATTGATGACAAAATGCGACGTTGACTATATATTAAGCGATGCATTAATGAAATCAAAAATAGATTCTTTGTTGCTGCATACCAATAACGAAGCAGTTGTTTCATTAATTGTTGATTTGATGGGCGATGAACGGGCTAAGCCCATAATTATAGAGCGTATTGTTGCCAAGGGCTTGATCAATACAATGCCTGTTTCGATTTTAAAACATTTGATTACCTCGTTCAGCCGTGAAACGGCAGATGTTTACCAAAACAATACGGACTTCTTGTCTTTGGTGGCCAACAAGGGGAAATCCGAGCAGAAGAAAGAAGTCGTAAGACTAATGCGGAAAGAACTGATTAATGAGACCAACTTTGACCGTGTGATTGATGTCTTATCCTATCTTGAGACAAACGACAAGTCGATGTTGGTTTCACTCATCGAGGATTTGAAAACAGCCTCAAGCAGTAAAGTGGCTACAGCGGAGCAAAAAGAACAGATGACAAGACTAATCACAAGTTTTAATTCAAAATTAATATGACTTTTCTGAACAACATCTCAAGGACGACTCGTGTTAATACGAATACAACAAAAGGCATCTATTTGGGTACTCCAGAGGCAGAAGGTGAAAACAGAGAAGGACAAAGCCTTATTGATTTCTATGAGGATTACATGGGGATTTTGCAGGATATAAAGAATGAGAAATTCATCATTTCTGGTAGAAAAGGGAGTGGCAAATCTGCAATAGTAAAATATTTTCGTGACCATTCGTCTGAAGACAATGAATTGTATTCTGCAACAGTAAAGCATTCTGACATTGTACTTGAAAAGGCCATTCAGTATTATAATGAACCTGAGGATGATATATATAGTCATCTTTATGAATGGATAATCCTAACCAAATTTGTTTATATGCTTCTGCAGACGACCGATGTACGTTCGACAAAGGAATATAATGCTCTTTTGAACTTTCAAAAAAAGAATTCTGGCTTGTTGAATGTTGATGAATGGAAAACATTAAACTTTGAAAAAGAACATAATAGACAAATCAACTTCTCTCCATTTAAGGCTGTTTTTCAAGCAGAATTGGGTCAAACAATAAAAACAACTAACATTAAAGCAGACTTTATTTCTTTTATCCCAGCTTTAAGAGAGATAGTGATGAAAATGTTGCGTTTTCAGGGATTGGAACGCTTTAATTTCATCGTGCTGTTTGACGATCTTGATATTAATTTTAAGTTGACAAGGACTGTTGATAAAAAGCGAATACTCAATCTAATTAGAATTACCCGTGATTACAACACCCAGTATTTACTCCGGACCAATAGCAAAATACTCATTTTTATTCGTGATGATGTTTCAAACCAATTAGTTGGAACGGAGGCCGACAAATCGAAAATTTTCGCAAGTTATGAGACCCGACTTAATTGGTACGATGATAATATTCGAGAAGAGGATTCTATGTTAAGGAAGTTTATCAACAAGCGAATCCAACTAGCGTTTAACAAACTTGGCCTACAATGTAACAAATCCGATCCTTGGCTGTCGTTAATCCACAATAGTCCATGTGAGGATTATAAAGACAAAACTGCTTTTAAATTCATTCTGGAGTTTACTTATTATCTTCCTCGCGACATACTATTGGTTTTCAAAGATTTGGAAAAGAAGGAATTCCAAATCCCAATGGAACCAAAAGATGTAAAGCTACTTTTGAAAGAATATGTGAAAAAGAAAAAAGATGAAATAACAGACGAACTTGTCATTCAATTTGAAGATAGTAACATTGAAACGGAACGTATTATAGAGGCGCTAAGAGAATTAAGCAATAACACATATAATACTATGAAGGATGTCCTTTCTTGTCTCAATAATTTTGGCCTGAACGAAAACTTGTTTTCCTTATTGTTGGACTATAATTTGCTTGTGCCAAGAGATGAGAGAGGGAATTTGTACTATAAATACCGAAATCAAGAATGGTCTGGCGATTTAACCAACTATTATTTTCGTCTTCCTAAATGCCTTTTTTGTTATTATCATGAAAACCAAATATGATTAAAATGAAATTACAAGGATTAGTAAACACAGGGAAAGCCATATTGAAGGGGATAAAATATGTTCCAGCTGAACCAGGAATAATAAGAACATTTTCTGTTTATAAACTTGAAGACAGAATGACATATTCTACTTGGAAAAATCAATCTATTCTTTATCTGCAAAATGTTCTTTGTGACCAAAGGTCATTAAACCGATTTGAAGAAGAAGCTTCCCGTTTTGAAAAACAATATTATAAACCTGAATTTATTGAGAACATGATAGGTGTGCTTGAAGCATATCTTGAGGAAGAATTGAAACCTGCGAAAGACGATAAAGCTTATAAAGCTGATATGGTCAAGAACAAGGTGTTTGTAGTGCATGGCCATAATGAGGCAGTGAATCAAGAAGTGGCCCGAACGATAGAAAAACTTGGTCTTGAAGCAATTATTCTTAGAGAACAACCCAATTCAGGACAAACCATCATAGAGAAGTTTGAAAATCAAGCCCGAGATGTGGGGTTTGCCATAATCCTTCTTACGGCGGATGATAAAATTGAAGGAGAAGCAGTATTTCGTGCTCGCCAAAATGTGGTGTTTGAGATGGGTTATTTCATGGGTGCACTTGGTCGGGACCACGTTGTGTGCTTGGTTCAAAACATGGTAGAAACTCCTGGTGATATTGCTGGTGTGGTTTACACCGTAATAGATACTGCAGGAGTGTGGAAATACTCGATGGTAAAAGAACTGAAAGCCTGTGGTTACAATGTTGATGCCAATAGATTATTGTAAATAACATCGAGAATAATCAGATAATAGATTCTTTATTTTTGTATTCTGAATTAGGGAAATATATACTTCAGAGTTCTCAACCAAAAAATCCCTTATCTTTGCAACCAAATTCGAACCGAAGGCCTCAATCAGAACTTGTGAAGCCCCGCTCATAACTCATTTAGACACCGCTCCTTGCCACCACAATCTGTGACTGACGGGGCGAAGCCGTATAAAAAGATAATCAGTGTTTGCTGCTTGTAAGTCGAAGAAGTCAGATTCGAAGTTCTGCATCGACAGCCTCCTCTTGTAAAACCTCAATTCCCAGCCAACCATGGGTAAATACGAAGAAAACATAGTACCAATTAAGATTTCGAAGTTGGCCGAATATGTGTCGCAGAGAAAACGAATCTCTCTGGATGAGGCACTTATTTATATCTATTCCAATCCCATGTATAAGGAACTATACAATGAAGGCGCGAAATGGTGGTATCTAAGCTCGGAGGCGCTTTATGAGGAGTTTGAGAGAGCACGTAAAAACATAGTCCATGAAGTATCCAAAGTGGAATTTGAGTTCTTTACTTATATGCTGGAAAAGTATGCCCTCAGCAATGGGATGGGGGGATTGCAGGCGTTAGCGCTTTTCAAGGAATACGATGTCGATGAGTTTTTGCTCAATAACTATGACTTGTTGCACACTCAAGGTACGGGTTATGTAATTGATGAAATCAACCGCTTTATTCAAAGGAGAAGAAGACAATGAGACTTTACCATGGTTCTATAGTAGAAGTGCACAAGCCTTCGCTCCGTTATGGTCGTGAAAGAACCGATTTTGGAAGAGGGTTTTACACTACCACCCTTGCAGAGCAGGCCGAACGTTGGGCAAATATCAAGAAAGATAGAGCCAAAGCCGACAAAGCCATTGTGTCAGTATATGAGATAGATGATGCTGTTTTGTATGACCCGACTTTGAAAATCAGAGAGTTTCACGGCGTGGATGAGGCGTGGCTCGACTTTGTGGTCGGTTGCAGAAAAGAGGGAGCAACAAAACACGATTTCGATTTGGTCTTTGGCCCTGTCGCCAATGACAATGTATTTACCACGGTGAACCTATATGAAAGCGGTATCTTGGATGCTGCAGCGGCCATACTCCAGTTGCGTGCCTATAAGACCTATGATCAGCTTTCATTCCATACAGAGCGAGTAATCAAGTCGTTGAGGTTTGTGGAGAGTTATGGGGTTAAAGAATGATTTAATTAATAAAACCTCACCTAAGCCCTAGCCAAAGTGATTCCCTCGCAGATGCAAGAGATTTCCTTCGCCAATGTGAAAGAGTTCTTGAATTATTTGAGTTCGGTAGCGTTGTAGATTTAAACATCGAAAAACTCCAAAGGAACGAAAAGAGAATTAAAGACCGATTCTACGGTAATTATTGTTGAAGAATAAACAAGGGATGCAACGCGACCGTCAGGAAGGTTGGGAGGATTAAGCGGGTTGCAAGTCGCGATACTCATCCATCGCGTTGAAACACGGGCAGGCCTTCATCGGGTTGAAGACGTTGTGGCCTGCAATGATGGCTCGCGGAAACTGTGCATGCAGCTGTTGCAGCAGCTCACGCAAAGCTTTCTTCTGGGCTTCAGTACGGGTGTCGGCGGGACGCCCTTCGGCATCCAAGCCGCCCTCGTAGCAGATACCGATGGAATGACGATTACGGTCCTTGCAGTGAGCACCGATCATCTCCAGTGGACGGCCAGTCTCGATGGTGCCGTCGCGACGAATCACGTAATGATAGCCGCACGACTTCCAGCCTTTGGCACGGTGCCAGCGGTCAATCTCACGCACCCCGCTCTGCTGCAAGGGCTTTACTGCCGAGCAGTGAATGATGATTAAAGTGATGGTTCTCATTTTGTTAAAGTTGAAGGTTTAA
>JAEEGF011800054.1_pt1 | contig 10187 bp, 10 predicted proteins | sample 9134171 | NCBI WGS metagenome assembly JAEEGF01 (sample SAMN16246542, study PRJNA631951) | gut metagenome | biome: gut microbiome; feature: rumen; material: AP-attached | host: Bos | place: Iran: Karaj | collected 2018-10 | reverse complement strand
ATTCAGTCTAGTTTTGTTAACGCACAATGACACATTGAAAGGTTTCAAATCAGGTTTCATACTCAATATTTCAACACTGTTGTGTACAGGGCTCTGTTCCACCACAGCCTTGGGGACAATGCTGATCCCGCATCCTAGTGCCACCATACTTACTATTGCCTCGTGGCCAGCAACCTCCGCATATATATTTGGTTTAATCCTCTTTATGGAGTACCATTCATCGAAGCGTTTTTTCAACATTCCCTGTTCAGGATATATCACAGGAACCTGAGCTAATTCATTTAAATTAAAACGATGCTCTTTCGGCGCTATAAACACAAGTGGTATATTAATTAATGTTTTGTATTCCAAATTTATGTATTCACTATCAGGTCTTGCTGCTATTGAAAAATCAGATCGTTTGGACAGTACCCGACCTACAGCTAATGCAGAATCTCCTGTTTCTAGTTTGAGTTCCACATTTGGATATGCTTTCTGAAATAATTTTATAATGTTTGGAAGGATCAGGTAACTAGCCGTTACAGAACAAAATACCTTTAGCTGTCCCTGAATTGTTTTATTCATACTTTGAAGTTCAAGTTTTAGACTGTTCCATTTTTCAACCCAATCATTGGCAAAAGACTTCATGCGCATTCCGGCAATGGTGAGTTTGACATTCTGCGTATCTCTGATAAACAGCTCACATTTAAGTTCCTTTTCCAAACGTTGAATACACCTTGTAATTGTAGAAGGACTAGCCGCACATAAGTCAGCTGTCTGAGCAAAATTCAAAGTATTACTCAGTACTAGAAAACATTGAAGATCACGAATATCCACTATTATTCCCTTATACGCAATAACCGTATTGCAATTATATCATTTATTGCAATACAAAAAATAAGCTATAATTGAGGCATTATTCAATCATATAATTTCGTTTTGGAGTAAAAAAATGGCAAATTATTTTAATACTTTAAGTTTGCATGACAAGTTAGATCAACTAGGTCGTTGTCGCTTTATGTCTCGTGATGAATTCAAAGACGGTTGCGAATTTCTGAAAGGTAAAAAAGTAGTAATCGTTGGTTGCGGCGCTCAAGGATTGAACCAGGGTCTTAACATGAGGGATTCAGGTCTTGATGTATCATACGCACTCAGAAAAGAAGCGATCGAACAGAAGAGAGCATCATTCCAGCGTGCTACAGAAAACGGCTTCAAAGTAGGCACTTATGATGAATTAATTCCTACAGCGGATTTAGTTGTTAACTTAACTCCAGACAAACAGCACTCTAGCGTTGTAAAAGCTGTTATGCCTCTGATGAAGCAAGGTGCCGCATTAGGTTACTCTCACGGTTTTAACATTGTTGAAGTAGGCGAACAAATCAGACCTGATATTACAGTTGTTATGTCAGCTCCAAAATGTCCAGGAACAGAAGTAAGGCATGAATATCAGAGAGGTTTCGGTGTTCCAACATTAATAGCAGTTCATCCTGCAAACGATCCAAAGGGCGAAGGTATGGCTATTGCCAAAGCCTGGGCTGCAGCAACCGGCGGACACAAAGCGGGTGTTTTGGAATCATCTTTCGTTGCTGAAGTTAAATCTGACTTGATGGGCGAACAAACCATATTGTGCGGAATGTTACAAACTGCAACAATTCTATGCTTCAACAAAATGGTAGAACTTGGAATTGATCCTGGCTATGCAGAGAAATTATTGCAGTACGGTTGGGAAACAACTAGTGAAGCATTAAAACACGGTGGTGTTACCAACTTGATGGATCGTTTATCAAATCCAGCAAAAATCAGAGCTCATGAACTTTCAGTTGAACTGAAAAAGATTATGAAACCACTTTACCAGGAACACATGGATAACATCATGAGTGGAGTATTCTCATCAACAATGATGGAAGACTGGGCTAACAATGATGTTAATCTACTTACATGGAGAAAGAACTTCAGCGAAACTCCTTTTGAAAAAGCTGCATCTACTGACCAGCATATTTCTGAACAGGAATATTTCGATAAAGGTATTCTGATGGTTGCAATGCAGAAGGCTGGTGTTGAACTTGCTTTCGAAACCATGACATCTTCAGGTATCAAGCCTGAATCTGCGTATTATGAATCACTCCACGAGTTGCCATTGATAGCAAATACAATAGCTCGTAAACGCTTGTACGAAATGAACGTTGTAATTTCTGATACTGCAGAATATGGTAATTACCTATTCGCTAACAAATGTATTCCTTTATTAGCTGATTTTATGAAGACAGTTACTGCAGAAGATATCGGAGCAGGTCTTGAAAAACCAAATGTTGCTGTTGATAACGCAACTCTTGTTCAGGTTAATGAAGAAATCAGAAATCATCCAATTGAAATCGTTGGTAAAAAGTTGCGTGGTTATATGATCGACATGAAGAAGATTGCCGTTGGTACAAACTAACCGTTACTTCTTCGATAATATATTTTTAATATAACAATTTAGAGGCACGGTTATTATCGTGCCTTTTTTATTGTGATAGCCTTTCAGCATAAAATATACCTATGTAGGTATAAAATCTTTACTTATCTATATACCAAGGACTTAGCATGATCAATCAAGATATGTATCAGTTAGGAAGCAAAAGATCTGTTATTAGGGAATTGTTTGAATTTGGAAAACAAATATCCAAACAATATGGTCCAGAAAATGTTTTCGACTTTAGCATAGGAAACCCAAGTGTACCAACACCTGAGACTGTTAAATCAGAGTTATTAAGACTCATAAACGAAACAAATCCAATGTCACTGCACGGTTATACATCTGCCCAGGGTGCTCCAGAGGTGAGAAAAGCTATAGCTGAAGATTTAAATTCAAGATACGGTACAAATTTTTCAGAGAGAAATTTTTATATGACAGTTGGTGCAGCAGCAGCATTATGCATATGCTTCAGAGCGATAATAACTCCAAAGACCGACGAGATTGTAACATTTGCTCCTTTTTTCACAGAATACCGTGTTTTTGTCGAATCGAACAGTGGAAAACTCATCGTTGTACCACCAAAACTTCCTGATTTTCAGATAGATATAAGTGAATTAGAAAAATACATTACTCCGAGGACAACGGCAATTTTAATTAATTCACCTAATAATCCTAGTGGCGTAATTTACTCAAAAGAATCAATTCAGAACCTTTCAGCATTGCTAAAAAGGAAACAAGACGAATATGGACATGACATATATCTTATTTCAGATGAGCCATATAGAGAAATATGCTATGAAGGGAAACAACCACCATTTGTGACGAAATATTACCCGAATTCTCTTGTTTGTTATTCTTACAGTAAGTCATTATCACTGCCGGGAGAACGTATCGGATATGTATTGGTTCCAAACGAAATAAATAATTTTGAAAGCATGTATGCCGCAATCTGCGGTGCTGGTCGATCTTTAGGTTATATATGCGCACCTACACTATTTCAGTTCTTACTTGTTAAACATGCCGGTTCTACCTCCAATTTGTCAGTATACAAAGAAAACAGAGATCTTTTATTCAACGGACTAACAAAATTGGGATTTGAGTGCGTTTATCCTGAAGGAGCTTTTTACTTATTTATGAAAACCAAAGAATCTGATGCCTATAAATTCTGTGAAAAAGCAAAGAAATACAATCTTTTGCTAGTACCTGCTGATGATTTCGGTTGTCCTGGATATGTAAGAATTGCTTACTGCGTAAGTGGAGATATGATCAAACGCTCCATGCCTTCTTTTGAGAAATTATCGAACGAATATAGGTACTAGTTCATCATTCGTTCACTGTAAGAAGGATATAAAATTCGTTATATACAATCACACAAATGAAAATTGCTATCCACGTTTTGTTTGTGTGATCTACAAATTTTTACGATTATTCATCACAGCAACCTTTATTCTCATCAATTTCAGCAAACTGCTTAAAAAACAAATCCAAATCAAGCTTATTTATTTTTTTGCATAAATCATCTAAAGTAACATTATCTACATAATCATTGATAACTTTACCAAGTCCCTCCCAAAAACCGACAGTAGGACAAATACTATATCTAGCGCACCGATTTGGTGATACTTCCGTACATGGAATAGGCATTAAATTACCCTCAAAAATACGTATTATTTCTCCTATAGAATAATCCTTTGTAGATCTAGACAAGGTGTACCCTCCACGACTCCCCCGCTCACTGCACAGTAACCCGGCTTTTACTAGAGGATTCACTATTTGTTCAAGATATTTCAAGCTTATCGACTGTCTTTCACTTATTTCCTTAAGAGAAACCTTTTGCTGATGCTGTGCAATATCAATCATCAGGCGTAAAGCATAACGACTTTTTGTTGAAAATTTCATGTATTATTCCATCCCTCTGATAAAATTTCACAGTTACTATCGTACAAAACTTTATATCAACTCTAAAGAAATAACTAAATCAGGTATTTATCATCTAGATTGTTGTTTTAGCCTTGCTTTTTTTCAAAATTCTCTTTATATACTCGTAATATCCATTAGTCTTATATTTACTTATATTTTTCTCAATCTGCTCTGCGGATAAGAATCCGTATTTGTAAGCAACTTCTTCTAGGCAGGCAATTTTTACACCTGTATTCAACTCCATCGACTGAACAAAATTGGAAGCTTGTAACATTGAATCAAAAGTACCAGTATCTAACCAAGCAAAACCTCTACCTAAAATTTCAACATTCAACTCATTACGTTCCAAATATATTTTATTCAAATCCGTAATTTCTAATTCACCTCTTTTTGATGGTTTTACTGTTCTCGCATACTCACAAACATGGCTGTCATAAAAATACAAACCTGTTATTGCATAATCAGACTTAGGTTTTTCAGGTTTTTCTTCAATAGATAGAACCTTATTGTTTTCATCAAACTCTACAACACCAAACCTTTTCGGATCACTAACGTTATACCCAAAAATTGTCGCTCCAATAACTCGAGAAGTAGCTCTTTTCAAAAGGTGTATAAAATGCATACCATGGAAAATATTATCACCAAGGATCAAGCATGAAGAATCTCCTTTAATAAAATCTTCTGCTATTAAAAAAGCATCTACGATTCCTCGCGGTTCATATTGGATAGCATAATGAAAAGACAAACCAAACTGAGATCCATCACCAAGAACATCTATAAAATTTTTTTGATCTCTGCTATTGGTTATGATCATAATATCCTTTATACCCGCAAGCATTAAGGTACATATAGGATAATAAATCATTGGTTTATCATATATTGGTAATAATATTTTAGAAATAGATAGAGAAGCCGGATACAAACGAGTTCCTGCACCACCTGCAAGTATAATTCCTTTCATACATAACCTTATATATCAACAAATACAAAAAGGGAAGTTATCACAACTTCCCTTATAGATTATACAATAAAATCCACTAGATTTTATTTCTTATATCTTGTTGCTAAATTGTCTAAACGGCTGTTAGCATTATCAGCAGAAGCCTGTGCAGCCTGAACATCAGACTTTAATGCATCGATCTGAGATGCTAAGTTGTCAACTTTGTTAGATAAATTCTGAATCTGGCTCTGTAACTGAGCTGTATTATCCTGACAACCTACTAACATAGCAGAACCTAATACTAAAGCGCTTAAAGCAACTGAAAATTTGTTCATTTCTAATCTCCGAGAACTAAAAAATTTTTTTTCAAAACCGATTTATATTTTATTAATAAACCAATATTGTAATTGCATTTTAACACTAAACCAATAAAAGTTAAACATTTATCAATAATATTTTACTTGTAATCAAGTCTAATAACATAAAGTGGAGAGCGGTAAATTTTCTATTTTTTTGTATTTCAAAACTCTCAAAACGACTAATAGTTCTAACATTTTTGCCGGTCTGCAGTTAATAAAAAATTTTCCGGAAAATAGCCACGCTATTATATCGACTGAGATTGTTTTAATTTGAGAATCAAAGTTTTAAATTACGAATTTAGGAAACGTGTACTGACTGCTGACTCAAAGAAATGCAATATTAAGGACTAAATTGAATATAAATATGTTAATCCTATAAGATCCAAAATCTAGTCTAAGCAAACACAACAAGAAAATATAGTCTTATTAATGAATATATGTCTTATATTTTATTATGTTGCAAAAAGCACTTATGTTCTATAATGTCAAACAAATGGTTATATCTTGTGAATAAGGTTTTCATATGGACTTTTCTTCTGAAATAAAAAATGAACTTAGCATTGCCGCTGAAGTTTTAAATAATTTTTTAAATGATGACAATAACATAAATTCAATCAACAAAGCAGCAATCACAATGGCAACATCTATCAAAAAGGGTTGTAAAATTCTTTCATGCGGTAACGGTGGCTCGCACTGTGATGCCATGCACTTTGCGGAAGAACTGACAGGAAGATATAGGGAAAACAGGCCAGCCTATGCTGCAATTGCTATTTCGGATCCTAGTCACATATCTTGTGTATCAAATGATTTTGGTTATGAATTTGTTTTTTCTAGGTATATCGAAGCTGTTGGAAAAAGAGGCGATTGTTTGCTCGGTATCTCAACATCTGGCAACTCAAAAAATATAATTAACGCAGTTAATATCGCAAAGGAAAAAGGAATAACATCAATCATTCTAACAGGAAAAGATGGCGGTCAACTATCTCAAAAAGCAGATATTGAAATAAGAGTTCCTTATTTTGGTTATGCAGACAGAATTCAGGAAATTCACATCAAAGTTATTCACATATTAATAAATTTAATCGAAAAAATTTTAGCAAATCAGGAGTAGACAATATGATAATTGTAACAGGTGGCGCAGGGTTTATCGGTTCCTGCGTAGTTGCAAAACTTGATGAACTTAATATTCATGATGTTTACGTGGTAGATAAACTAGGCGAAGAAGACAAGTGGAAAAATATAGCAAAACATGAAATTGGCGGTGTTATACTGCCGGAGCAGCTTGACCTGTTTCTGCAAAACCACAAAAATAATATAACAGCTGTAATCAACATGGGTGCCATTTCAACCACCACAGAAAAAAACGTTGACAGTATTCTGCTCAATAACCAACAGCTAGCTTGGAAATTATGGTGTTTCTGCCGTGACAATGATGCTCAATTTATTTATGCATCATCTGCTGCAACCTACGGTGATGGAAGCAGTGGTTTTGAGGATAATGATTCATTAGAATACCTTAAACAACTCAGACCATTAAATCCTTACGGTTGGAGCAAAGCTTCGTTTGACATAAAGGTAGCACGTGAAATAAGCGAAGGACGCGGGTGTCCAAAACAATATGCTGGACTTAAATTTTTTAATGTTTACGGGCCCAATGAATATCATAAGGGAGGTCAGAAATCCGTAATTTGCCATATATTTCCAAGCGTTAAAGAGAATAAGCCTGTAAAACTCTTTAAATCATATAATGCTAACTATAAGGACGGTTGGCAACTTAGAGATTTTATCTATGTAAATGATGTAGTAGATGTAATTGTTTGGTTGTTACAAAATCCAAAAGTAAACGGCCTTTTCAATGTCGGAACTGGAACCGCGCGGTCATTCTATGATCTAGCAAAAGCGACATGGAATGCTCTTGGATTAGAAGAAAAAGTTGAATTCGTTGATATGCCTGAAAATATAAGAGATAGATATCAATACTATACTCAGGCAAACATTAGCAAATTAAGAACAGCAGGGTATACAAAACCAATGACTTCTCTTGAAGATGGAGTTAATGATTATGTAACAAAATACCTTAATAGTGATGACATATACAGATAATAGGCTATAGTTGGTAAAAAAGTCCCAACAAAATCTATTACTCATAGTAAGGATTGATTGGTACTATCACAAAACTTGTGAAGCTTTATGTAAAAATGCCGATAAATCCTTACCGGCATTTTTATAAGTTAACTTCGCTATCAGCTGAATAACAACAATCGCAATTTCTAGTGTACAAACACCATCATTTATTTAACGAGTGCATCTAATACATAAAACCTATGTAATTTCTCACAGACAGATAACTCCAACCATATATTCCACACACAATAAGAACTCACTACATCCTATTGCTTGTAGAACCTAACAAACAATGATTAGATATCAACTATCTACCCATTAATCCAGAAGAACCGCCAATCAAAGTAGAAATCAATCGTTTATTTTTATTAGGATCTCTCTTTTCTGGTTGTGCAGCCTGTTCTTGAGGAGCTGGTTGTGGTGCAGGTGCAGGCTGTGGCACTGGTTGTGGTGCAGGTGCAGGCTGTGGCACTGGTTGCGGTGCAGGTGCAGGCTGTGGTGCAGAAGCAGCTACATTACGCACAGGAGCTTTGCTACCACTACCCATTCTTTGAACTTTATATCCAACATTCTTTCCAAATTCAATTACAGGATCAATAGTAGGATCATCGGACAAGATTGCAATTTCATTATCACGATCACCTAACATCAAACCAATATGGAAAGATAACAAATCATTAAAAGCAGCTTCATCTGGAGCATTCAGTTGTAAAAAATCAATCTTCACATGAGACTGCGCCTGAAACATCAACAACTGCTGAACAACCTCAAACGGTAAGTTACTCTGATCAGTTGAAACGATCATTTTTACTTGAGAAAAATGTCCCATTAAATCTGATGATAACTGCTGTGTGACCCCTTTTCCTATAATCAAAATTCTGTCTGACATGACAAAACCCCCTTGCTAATCCTTATATCCCTTTACTCAACTTATTGTATTACGTTAATAGCTATTTTCGATCAACTCAATCATCCAAAACTTATTTCTGAAAAAAAGCAATCGAATAAACTACTTTATCAACCTGAAATTCTCTTTAAATTCAACCCTTGGTTTTTGGCTTGTGCTACCAAATTATCCAACGCAGGATCATTTGAAAAATACGTAATTTCATTAGACTTATCTTTTAACAGCAAACCAAAATGAAATGCCAACATCATTCTTTCCTGATCAAGTGTATTACCTTGTAGCTGTAAAAATTCTATTTTCATTGCAAACTGAGATTGGAGAGTTAACAACTGCTGAACCATTTCAAAAGAAAACTGATTTTGACTTCCGTTAACAACCATTTTCACTTGTGTAAAACCTTCCATTGAAGCTGGTTGCTGACCTTTACCTATAATTAAAATTTTTTCCGACATATTCTTGTCCCTTATCTCAAAACAACAGGAGATTACTACTAACAATAGCTGTAATAGATTATAACTTATTTCCTAATCCTCATTATTTGACAATTGTCAAATAAAATAGGATATTATTCAATTTTTTCTATCTGGATTATTAGTTTTTTTGAAACTTAATATCACGAAAATCAATCCCACAATAATAAAAGGAATACTCAAAACCATACCAACAGAGACTTCAAAAGGTAAATTAATATACTGGTTTATCCAATTATTCATAGCTATTTCGTATTCAGCTTGATTTGATTTAAACAGTTCAAGAACTAACCTTACCGAAAATACACTAGTAACAAAAAAACCAAACAATAACCCTTTTCTTTGGTCTTTTCCACAAAAATATGTAGCAGATAAAATCAAAAAAATAACAAAGTAAGATATTGATTCGTACAACTGAACAGGATGCAGTGGTACTTTATCATTTATTCTCTCAAATATAATTCCATAATCTCCGCTAGTCGGTTTTCCAACAATCTCCGAGTTCATAAAATTACCGATACGAATCAATGACGCAACAAGTCCTGTTGGTATACTAAGATGATCCAACATCCAAATCAAATTAAATTCTGGATTCCTACGACAAAAATAAAAGAGAGCAAGAATCGCCCCAATAGTACCGCCATGACTAGCTAATCCGCCTTTCCATATGCAGAAAATTTCAATAGGATTATCAAAATAATATTGAGGCTGATAAAAACAAACATGAAACAACCTTGCACCGATAATTGTCCCTACAAACACATACATCAGAAGCAGATCAAGTTTTTCTATAGGAAGATTTGCTCTTTTACACAAATATTTTGAAATAGAAAATGCTAAAATAAACCCAATGGCGAATAAAACACCATACCAATATATGTGTATATTTATGAGTTCTAGATTTAAGGCAATTGGGTTAGGATTCCAACGAATAATCAAAATAACTCCTTATTAACTAATTAAAACATGTAACAATTAGTTTTTTCATGGTCTAAAATCGTATTACCAATTATTCTTTTGCAGATTTCTGTAA
>JAEEGF010849204.1_pt1 | contig 10187 bp, 12 predicted proteins | sample 9134171 | NCBI WGS metagenome assembly JAEEGF01 (sample SAMN16246542, study PRJNA631951) | gut metagenome | biome: gut microbiome; feature: rumen; material: AP-attached | host: Bos | place: Iran: Karaj | collected 2018-10 | reverse complement strand
TTGCCGGTTTTGTCAATATATCCCCACTTGCCGGCAACCTCTACGGAGATTAACTGATTCTCTTCGCTGTTGTTTTGTGCGACAGAGTAGTTTACCAACGAAAGCAACAAACAGAATAGTAAAAATTAAACCCTCATATAACATTATTTTTTTGAAATTCTACTTCTGCAAAGCCCTTTTAATCTCTACGGTATTGGCACGCGAAACAGGAATAAGTTTGTCTATTCCAAGCATTTGCAGCTGATAATTGCCCGATGTTCGCGACGTTAGCGAAACGGCATAGTTTATGTTGATGATATAAGCGCGGTGGCACGAGATAAGATAGTCAACCTCAGCCAGCTGCTCGCGCAACTGCTTCATGGTTGTGCGGATGATGTGATGAAGTCTCTCGCCCTCGTGCAAATACCAGATATCGGCATAGTTAGAGAGCGATTCGATATACAGAATCTCCTTTGGCGATACTTCGAACAAATCGTTCACGGCATTACCCTTAATAGTGGAAACCGAATTTTCGGCATCCTCGTCACCATCTTCCTCCGAAGATACCGAAACTGGCTCATCGCTCTCCGCCTCGTCCCGACTGGCGCGCTGCTCAAGAAGGGCGTTTATGGCTCTAACCTCCTCGAGTTCCTGACGAAGGCGGTTGTTTCGCATTCGATATATGTCGTAGATGGCGATAATCAAGCTAACCAAAAGCACCCATTTGCAGGCCTCGAAGTAAAGCGTAAGGTCGAGTTTGTCGGGGTCGCCGCCCGACCATTTGCCTGTCCATAACTCCGTAAGATTGCCTGCGTAGAAGTACGAGTTGAACGTGAGCAGCATTGCCGAGAACAGCAGCAGATGAACCGTGTATCGGACAGGCAGCTGCACTTTCTTGTTGCGGATGGGGCTGGCAGCCGTAAGAATAACAATCTTAATAAAAAACTCCATCACGGCTACGCCAAACAGGTATGCCAAACGATGTTCCATTTGGTCTATGCCAAAGGGCTGCAACACCCCAAGTATGAATAGTACTGCAAGGCTGTATCTCGTAGATTCTTTCAAAATATGACTTAATGGTTCTTTCATTTATCTCTCTATGTTTATCAAAAAAACGGTACTAATTTTCTCGGACGGCAAAGTTACAATAATTATACATATCGGCAAAATATCGTCGATGAATACCGCACAATTCGTCACAAATCACAGTCAAATATCCCAAAAACTTGCACAACTGCACGACTCAGCATATTTTTGCAGAAAAATCAATATTCAATGGCAATAACCGACGAACAACTCAGACTTACAGGCAGCGAAAGCGAGGCTCTGGCAATATACAACGAAGTGAAGCAGGCGGGCGACTTCCGCGGATTTGCACAGCGTTTCATGCACAATGCCGACTATCGGGTTGCACGCATCGCGCTGTGGTCGCTCACCAAAGCTACGGACGACGAACTGGCGCAATTAAACGACATTCTAAACGAATTCATAGACCTTGCCATGCAAACCGAAAATCCGTCGGTAAGGCGATTGTCGCTCAACATAATCGAACGGCTGAAGATGGACGAGGACGATTTGCGCACCGATTTTCTGGACTTCTGCATGGCTAAGATGACCGATGCTGGCGAGTTTTCGGCAATACAGGCGGTGAGTATGAAACTCGCCTACCGTATGTGCCTATTCTATCCCGAACTTACGGACGAACTGATGCGTATTCTCGATGCAATGGAGCCCGATTTTTACAAGCCAGCCGTAATCAGTACGCGTCGCCGCATTCTGAGCGGAAAAATAAAACTTAAAAATAAAAACAACTAAAAATTCCGCAATTATCGTTACAGCAACCGGAATATCTGTTTCAGTTCGTGCAGTTTGAGAAACAAACAAATCTCAAACGATGTTTTTCCTGAAATCCATCGTACTAAAAAACAAAAAATCAACTATCTTTGCAGAACACAACGAAACTCTAAAGCCTTTATGAAGAAAAACATCGTTTCTATTTTGTTTATCATTCTCGCAATGACAACACAAACAGCCTGTGCCCAAAAGATTATCTCGAAATCAGAAGGCAAGATTACCTTCGTTGTCGATAAAAAACTCAAGCCGATAGACGTAAAATACTACACGAGCGAAGAGTTTTTTAAGAAAACTGACATAAGCAAAACGGAAAATTATCGCGTCTCATACAACGGCAAAGAAATTGCAGAAACAATAACTAAAGACGGAACGATATCTGGAGAGCCCAAAAACATCATAGCCACAAGTTTCGAGAATGAAGACGGCTTGCTTTACTACGGAAAAGATGCCTTCTACAAGTGCATCATAGACGCATACGCCAAGCATCAGCCCATCACTCTGTCACCCGACATGATTTGGCTGCTCATCTGCCAAGGATTCAGCAGATACGTTAATGCCCATGCCGAGGAAATGCGTCCGCTCTTGGTGAACCACTCCGGAAAGATTGACTTGACTGTAGAAACGTCAGACGACCTTTTCTCGGGCAAAGCCGACTGGGAAAAACTTATGAACGATTTTTCGAGTCAGATTGAAAAGAACACGAAAACCGACATCGCAAAAACCATCACAGCCGACTTCAGCACAACTACTCTGGCAGAGCGCATTGCATCGCAGACAACGCTGATGGAAAGCGTAAAATCGTACTTTGATTATACCATTATCTATATAAAATGCGGAATACCGAACATCACAATCGAAGGCACACCCGCCGACTGGCAGCGCGTGATTGACAAGACAAGAAACCTGCAATCGTACAAAATCGGGAAATGGACAAACGAACTTGAACCTATTCTGAACGAATTTCTAAAGGCTTCGAACGGCAAACCTCGCCAAGAATTCTGGCAGGACATCGTTAAGAAAAAGAAAATTAACGAACTGAACCGAGGCGGTTGCAGCCTCACAAAACCAACAATGATTGACGGATGGATTCTGAAATTCTTCCCCGACAAAGACGGAAACACGCGCGACAGCATATCTGCAATCAAGGACATGCCCGAAGAATACGTCTGCACCGGATTCAAATACATGGTTTTATCACCAAACGGCTCTGTTCTGAAAGAGACAAACATGGAGATATTCGCAGGTTTCATCGGAGCAAAAGTTGACACACTGACAAAATCTTTAGCACCAAAAATAGGCTGGCAGGTGCGCGTGGCAGAAACCGAACAAGATTCTCTGAAATATCTGAAGAAGGAGAACGACGAGCGTGGCGGCATCAGCATACGCATAAAGGAAGTTCCCGAGATTCTGTCTAATTTCCAACATCTCAAGTTTTTGAAACTCGAATTTACAGACAAGGTTGTGCTGCCCGAATGGCTCGACCGCATAACCATCGACAGATTCTACATAAAAGGCAAAATGACCGATTCCGAGAAAAACGAAATTAAGAAGCGCTTTCCAAAAGTAATCTTTTAGAAAAACGTTAGGATGAACAAAAAAATAACTGAAAACAACACTCGGCATTTACACAATAAAGAAGGCGATGAAACAGTTGTTACATCACCTTCTAATATTTGTGTCTAATAATTATCGAGTTTGCTGATTCTGGCAAGAAAATCAAGGTTATTTTGCGCCATACGGCGACCGTCCTCATAGCCAAGTGCACTTGGAAAAGCCGCATCGGGCAACATTCCATGACTTATAAGATAGCTAACCATATCCCCTTCTCCATAATCGTAGCCCATCACAATTTCAATGGCATCCTCGCGAGCCTTAGCCTCATCGTAATAAGGATTGCGAGGATCTTTTATGCAGAGCGCACCTTCATCGAGAATGTAAAAATCACCGTCGTAAGCAGGAATCCAAAATGCAATAAACTCGCAATCGTCTGCCTTCGAATCCTTTATAATATGCTCTGGACAACCCATATCGTCTATCATAAAACGGCGTAACTCCCTTCCGTCGCGAAAATAGAACAGCGGACTACCGCCCGACATTTTCATAAGCCTATCGAAATTCTTTTTCGAAATGCCAGATCTGTAATTCTTCTTTATGTCGCGCTGTTCTTCGAAACTTTCTTTGCGTGTATCCCATACCGACATTCCGTTAGGATGCCACATATCGCCGAATTTTACACATGCCATTACGCATCCGTCGGAGTTTTTAATTTTCTTTTCTCCAATTCCCTGAAAATCATTTTTTTCAACAGTAATTTTCAGTCCATCCGAACCTATGAAATAAAAGTATTTGTCATCGACACTTTCCGTATGATAGATATCAAAATCACGGTATTCTATGCTTCGCACCAGTCGTGCCTTTTCTGCATTATGGTTAAATTCCAAAATCATGGCGAGCCACTCTTGCGGCAGCAGCGCCAACGGTCCAACCTTGTATTTAAAAGCAAACTGAACATGCACATTGTAACTGGCAGCCATGCTATCATTGGCAGGCGTATAGCGTGATAGCCTTTTGCTCTCGGTATGGAAAAGAGAAACCTTCTGTTCTACGTTATACGCGAGATAACACGAATCGAATACCCATAGGAGCACACTTCTAAGATTTATATAATCATCAGTGAACGATGCTTTAATAAAATACTCCTTCAGTTCGTCGTTTATAGGAGCTTTCTCGAATTCTTTGTCAAGAATTTCGTACAATCGTTCTGCCAACACATAAGCTAACGGATAATCTGGATTTATCAATTCATCACTTCCGTCAATCAATGTCTGCCAAATCAGAAAGCGAATATCCTCTACGTGCGGTTCATCAGGCATGTAGTCAGCATAATCAACATCATAGAACGGCACCCAAAAGCCATACAACTCACGGTTCTTTTTTACAAACGAATGCCATATTCCGCTATCGGATACTATATCTTCGAAATAAAGAGCTACTGTTATGGCAATATCTTCCTTGACACCGACATCTATATCTTCTTCTGATGTAACCCACATCACACATTGCAGCAACTCGTTACAAACCTTAGCATAATAAAGGTCTGTGCTGCACGACTTTCTCATCGGATGCCCAGCTACAATATCTTTTGCAAATCTATTTATACGCATACTATGTCTTTTCTTTAAAATGGTTGTAAATTTACAACGAACATATTATCGGACAAAATTTTAGTTGTTTTTTTGAATGAAAATCGGCGAGATGAACAAAAAAACCATCTCGCTGATTTTTTATTTCTTTTTCAGCCTTCGGATTGCAAAAAAATTCCACAGCATTATAAAAGTCAGAATATACGACGGTATACCAAATGCCAAAATGTTATACGAAAGCCCAAGAAAATCCATTACACCCCAAACAAGAACAAGCAACATTACGCAAACGGCCAGAATACGGTTGCATCGCGTCAGGAAAAGAATCTTGCTCACATCGGCATTCTCCGAATCTTTCTGACAATAAGCGCCACGAAGCATCATAATCACTCCGCCCACAATTATCTTCACACTCGTACCGTGCTCTGAACCTCGGCTAATCATGATAATATCAAGAATCAAAATAATAAGAAATATCAGCGCCAAAAAAAATTCAACAATCATACTTTCTTTGGTACGACTCAACTGAAAATTTTCTTTTTTCATCTCGGCAGGCGGTAATTTGCGCATAAATACAATCATCACGGTTCCCGAAATAATGAAAAACGACACAACAACCGCCACTAAAGTAGTAACAGAGAGTACTCCGTAATAAAATAAAATAGAGAAGATTAACAACACCAACAACTCAACTACCGCATGAATTGTTATCGCTTTTTTTCTGTTCATTTTGTTTTTGTATTTTTTATGATTATTAATTATTTGTTTTTCGTTTTAGCCTTTGTGTAGGCAATGAGATACCACACAAAAGTGCAGACAACCGGAATGTTGAAGACTATCGTTACCAGCTGTTTAGATATGCCAAGAAAGAGTGAAACGACAATGCCAATCATAAGCAGAGAGAGGCAGACGCTGAGAACTCGCAGAAACCGCACCGTTACGGCGAACATTCGGGCATTGGCATCGTCTGGAATGCTGAACGTATTTGGACAATATGCCAGAACAAGCATCAGAAACGTGCAGAAACCAATGCTGAAGGTTGCAGCAAGCATCTGCTTTCCAATCTCCGAATCGCGGCGCAACATTACAATGCTAAGGACAATGGCAACCATCGTAATCAGTCCGCAGGCAATCTCTATAATCGTGCTCTCCTTCGTTCGGCACACCTTGAAGTTGATATTGTTGTTATTCATTGTTTCGATTTTTATGTTTTTCTACCAAACAGATTTTATCCACTGTGCCACATCGGCAATAACCTCTTCCGAGAAGGTCTCTTCTATCTGTCCATATTCATCGGGCAACCCGGTATGGCAATGCTGAAAAAGATGATTCAGTCCATCGTACTCCTTCAGAAGATTGTGCTTGCCGTTTGGAAGTGCACGACACATAGCCGCAAGATTCTGACTGGCAGCAACTTGACAATCCTTGCTTCCGAAGGCAGCGAACACCGGACACTTTACATTTTCTATGTCCGTCTGCGGATTGTAGTCTACGAACCATTGCATCCACGGATTCTGTCTTTCGCCCAACATCTTACGCAGTTGCTCAATCGTAAGGTCTTTTGCGGCATCGCCGGCAATCGCCTTGTTCTGAGCCAGAAGAACGCTGTCGCCTTTTACGGCTGTGCCAGCCAGACTAACAACAAAATCTACTTTATTCTGCGCACCCAACATAAAGCCGATTATTGCGCCTTCGCTATGCCCAAGAATGCCAATTTTCTTGAATCGTCCCGACTTTCTAAGCCATTCTACGCCTGCCGCGGCATCATCAGCAAAATCTCTTGTGGTGGCATCTTCGATATTTCCTCCAACCGACTTTGCCGTTGCCCTATCGTCATAACGCAACGTGGCAATGCCCTCGCGAGCCAAGCGGTCGGCAATTACGGCAAAAGGCTTATGTCCAAATACTTCCTCATCACGATTCTGCGCTCCGCTGCCCGTAACCATCAGCAACACACATCTTGCATTTTTCGGCAGAGTAAGCGTTCCCGAAAAGGTTGCCCCGGCTTTTGAGTTTGTAAACGAGACCTCCTCTGTTCGGTAAGGATACGGCGATTGTGGAGTCTGAGGCCGTTTCAGTTCGGCAGTCTTGCCCGGCGTTAAGGTCAGCGGCAATCTGAAGCCGTTCTGCACAAACAAACCTTTTATCTCGCCATTCTTCAACCGTCCCGAATAAGTCGCCCCTATCATCGGCACTCGTATGCTAACAGAATCGGCAGAGAAAAATTCGACATCTGCGGAAATTCCTTTTGCTCCCTGCGACGGACTGTCGAGCGTACATTTTCCATCGGATATCAGATTAAGCACAATCGGGATTTTCTGAAATCCGGCTTTCAGTTCTCCATTCCAAGAACCGGAAATGTTCTGGGCAGAGACAGCCGTGCTCAGAATCACTAAAACGGCAATTACAAAAATGTGTTTTGTCCTTGGACGAACGATGAAACGACATGCCAAAAATCTTGGAGTGGAATGATTCTTTATATGGAATAATGTTCTAATCATCTTTTTCTTCCTGATTTTTGGGCTGAGAATTCTTCTTTTTGGGCAGACGCTTTGCCTTTCGCAGTGCCTCGGTAATAATCCACTGCAACTGACCGTTTGTGCTGCGGAACTCGTCCGCAGCCCAAGCCTCTATCGCATCCATCGTCTCGCTGTCTACGCGAAGGATGAAACTCTTTGTCGTCTTCTTTTCTGCCATCTGTTAATGGTTCAACGTTCCTGTGTTTACAACGGGCTGTGCCGACTCATCGCCGCAGAGCACAACGAGCAGATTGCTTACCATTGCAGCCTTCTTGTCGTCGTCGAGTTCTACAATTTCCTCGCCAGACAGTTTATCGAGCGCCATCTTTACCATGCCTACCGCACCCTCAACAATCTTCTCGCGAGCGGTGATTATAGCCGATGCCTGCTGACGGCGAAGCATAACTGCCGCAATCTCAGGAGCATAAGCCAGATAGTTGATGCGAGCCTCAACAACCTCTATTCCTGCCAAGGCAAGACGCTCGTTCAGTTTCAATTCCAGCTGCTCGTTAATCTCTTCTGCGCTCGAACGCAGAGTAGGCTCGTCGCTCTTACTGTCCTCATCGTCGTAAGCATACTGTCCTGCCACCTGACGAAGGGCTGCATCGCTCTGCACGCGGACAAAGTTCTCCAAGGCGTTCATAAGTCCCTTTGTGTCAGAGCCTATAGTGTTAGGATTTGCCGCCATCGTCTGAGAATCAACCTCGAAAAGAGCCTTGTAAGTATCGCTCAGTTTCCACACAAGCACAAGACCAATCATCACCGGATTTCCAGTCTTGTCGTTCACCTTTATTGGGTCGGCATCGAGATTTCTGGCGCGGAGCGAAACCTTCTTTGTCTTGTAAAAAGGACAAATCCAGAAGAAGCCTGTCTTCTGAAAAGTTCCGCTGTACTTTCCAAACCATGTCGTTACCCTCGCCTCGTTTGGCTCTTGCTGCATCAGTCCGCACCACATAACTATGTTTATGAGAATAAGCAGAACCGAGAATCCCATTATCCAGCCACCGTCGGAGCCATGACTTTCGTCGAGCTGAATAACGCTGAAAATAAAACTTAAAATTCCAAAAATCAAGATGATTGCGTTAACAAACAGCATCAAGAAGCCGTTCATTACCAATCCTTTAAATTCAAATTCTTTTGTTTCCATATTCTTACGATTTAATAAATTGATATCATTTTGATATCACAAATATACGCACATTTTTAATATTTCAAAGTGTACGAATAGTTATTTAACTTTTATTAACACTCAGGAAATCAATCCTCGCGATATTCCAGAATGTCGCCCGGCTGGCAGTCAAGAGCCTTGCAGATGGCTTCGAGAGTAGAGAATCTTACGGCCTTCGCCTTTCCGGTCTTCAAGATTGAAAGGTTTGCCTGAGTGATGCCGATTTTTTCGGCAAGTTCCTGCGACGACATCTTTCGCTTTGCCATCATCACATCTACGTTTACAATTATACTCATTTTCTTTCAGTCTTATTAAATTGTCAAATCCTGCTCATCCTTCAAGTCCTTGCCCATAAGGATTATTTGCGAGATTATCATCAGAGCCAAACCCGTTATTATGTACATGCTGTTGCAATCGTTCTTGAAAACGATGTCATAGCAAGCCAGCTGAATGTTCCTGACGAGATATTGGGTAAGTATGTACGACACAATTAGTTGCAGAATGTAAAGTGCCGTAAGCAGAAATCCCGTCATTTCGATGTATCTTGCCACCTGAGCCACGAAAATCTCACCCTTCCTCACTCTACTGATAAGTTTGAATATCAGACAGAAAATCCATACTCCGACGAAGAGCATGACGGCAGCCGAGGCTATTGCAAATATTACAGGAAAGTTGCCAAGTTTGTTCTTCGACGCAGGGACAACGAGTTTTACTCTCTGCATGTCAACCTTGAATATCTGGTTTCCGGAGGTTGAAAAGAGTGCTCTTTCTTCGTGCCCGCGTTTAGGCGTAACATAAACTTCGAAAGAAACCGCGCCCTTGTAGTTTTTTGCAATACTGCCGTCGGCAAGCGTATCGCAAGTTACGTATTCGGCCGGGACTTTTGCAAATTCCAACTTTTCGTCTTCGCCACAATACGAGTGCGACTGGAAGTTGACGAAAACGGCATTGACCGTAACCAACACGATAATGGCAGCAACGAACAACGTGCTGTAGATTTTCAGTTTTTTATTCATAGCAAATTATTTTTTTAAGAGTTATTCATTTACAACCAAAGTTTATAAGTCGGGCTAGAAACGCCTCGTAAGGAACTACGACGACGCCAACAACCGAATCGTGCGAAACAAAGCCGGCACTCAGTTCCGGAAGTCCAATTTTATTTCCCGACATCGGCCGGCTACGGTGCATTATATTCGTTGCCACCAAGACAGCGAGCCACACAACGCACAGCACAATGTATTTCTTTGCATTGATGTTCATAGTTATTCTATTTTATTGTTAAACGATAAATATTTACGGTACAAAAATAAACAGAATATTTAAATCAGCAAAGAAAAACAATATTATTTTATTGTTTTACGATAAATTCGCAAAAAAAAATTCTCGCCAACATGAACATTTCTTCATGTAAGCGAGAATTGTGACTATGATTATTCCTACTTGCTATAACGATTCCCAACAAAGCCGTTGTTTACTTTGCCTGCCATCAAATTAATTACCACTTCAGTTCTTCTTGCAGAATCA
>JAEEGF010145166.1_pt1 | contig 10187 bp, 7 predicted proteins | sample 9134171 | NCBI WGS metagenome assembly JAEEGF01 (sample SAMN16246542, study PRJNA631951) | gut metagenome | biome: gut microbiome; feature: rumen; material: AP-attached | host: Bos | place: Iran: Karaj | collected 2018-10 | reverse complement strand
CTTGCGGCATTTCGATATAAACGCGGGCGTTTTCGATATACGCATTCGCGTTCGATATGCGCCCGAAGGCGCATGAAAGGTCCCTCGTCCACCAACGGCTTGCGCCGTCGGTCCCCCTTCCCCCGGGGAAGGCTGAAAAAGTCGCGAGCAGTCAACACAAAGGCTTCCTTTTATAGGAAGCCTTTTCAGCGCGCGTTTCGTGCTGTCGGAGCACTTTGTCAAAAATATATTCCGAATCGATCATGAAAACCGTTGACATAATAGATCGGGAGTGTTATCATACTGTTAGCACTCGAAGGGCGTGAGTGCTAACAACAAGACGAGACCGTGAAAGGAGTGACAGTGCATGAGCGATAACACAGGGCTGCTCGATATCCGCAAGATGCGTATCCTGCAGGCGATAGTCGACGACTATATCATGACCGCCGCGCCTGTCGGCTCAAGGACGGTATCGAAGCGCAGCGACATGGGGCTTTCCCCGGCTACCATCAGGAACGAGATGAGCGACCTTACGGAGCTCGGGTTCCTTGAGCAGCCGCACACCTCCGCCGGGCGTGTCCCCTCCGAAAAGGCTTACAGGCTCTACGTCAACCATATAATGGACAGCGCGCAGCTCACCGACGACGAGGCGGATTACATAAAGCGCCACCTGGACACCAGGGTGCACGAGGTGGGGGAGGTCATAAGGCAGACCGCGAAGGTGCTCTCCGATATGACGAATTACACCTCCATGGTGCTCGTGCCGCAGCTTTCGTCCATGAAACTCAAGCGCATTTCGCTGATCCCCGTATCGGACGGCAAGGCGATGGCGGTGGTCGTTACGAACACCGGCGTCACCAAGAACGCCATGATCAATATCCCTGAGAGCCTCTCGCCCGACGATATCGAGAAGATATCGAAGCTCATCACCCAGAAGCTCGATGGGCATAAGCTCAGCGAGGCGATCGAAACGGTGCTCCCCATGATAAGGTCCGAAGTTGGCGAGCAGGCGGGCGCCGTGTGCGAGATGCTCGAGGATATCGAAAGGAGCATGTCCGAGACGGACGTCGAGGTAGTCGGCGCGTCGAACATACTCGATTATCCCGAGTATGCGGACGCCACCAAGGCGAGGACCTTCCTTACCGAGATAGAGAAGGGCGATTACCTTCAGAAGGTGCTTACCGACGCATCGGACGTCGAAATGTGCGTTAAGATCGGAACGGAGAACGACAATCCCGATATGCAGGATTGCTCCGTCGTTACCGTAACGTATAAAGCGGGCGGCAAAAACATAGGTACTATGGGCGTCGTCGGACCGACGAGGATGGATTACGGCAAGGTAATGGCGGTGCTCAAATACATGAGCAGCAGCCTGAGCGATATTTTGAGCAGGCTGTTGAAATAAGGTGATGGCAAATGTCAAGAAAAGGGAAAAGGAAAGCAGCTAAAATGGCAGAACAGAAGGAAACAGAACAGGTCGTGAACGAGACCGAGCTCCCCGAGCTTCCCGAGAACGAAGCGCCCGCGGAGAAGACCGAAGGGGCGGACGAGGCAAAAGAGCAGTATGAAGCGCTGACGCTCACCGCAGAGGAGGTCAAGGCGCTGAAGGAAAAGCTCGACAAGCTGACTGAGGACAGGGACGACGCCGTCAAGCAGGCGCAAAGGCTGCAGGCGGAGTTCGAGAATTACCGCAAGCGCAACGCGCAGATCGCCGCGGACAGCCGTGACGACGGCGTGAGGGAGACCGTCAAGAACCTCCTTCCCGTGCTCGATAATTTCGAGAGAGCGCTTGAAAACGCGCCGGACGACGCATTCGCCGCGGGCATACGCAATATCGCAAGGCAGTTCGTCGATTCGCTCGCGAAATGCGGCGCGGAGGAGCTTGAGGCTTCCGGTCAGTTCGATCCCAACCTGCACGACGCCGTGATGAAGGATAACGTCGAGGGAGTCCCCTCCGGCGAGATCACAGCCGTTCTGCAGAAGGGCTACCGCGTAAAGGGCAAGATCGTCCGCTACGCAATGGTAAAGGTCAACGAATGAAATCAGTCCCCTCGCGGGTAAATATAAATAAAGAATATTATCAAATGGAGGATAAATATTATGTCTAAGATCATCGGTATAGATTTGGGTACAACCAATTCATGCGTAGCAGTACTTGAGGGCGGTCAGCCCAAGGTCATCCCCAACGCGGAGGGCGCCAACACCACTCCTTCCGTCGTTGCATTCAAAAACGGCGAGCGTATGGTAGGTCAGGTCGCAAAGCGTCAGGCCATCACCAACCCCGACAACACCGTTTCTTCCATCAAACGTGAGATGGGCTCCGATTTCAGGCGCACGATCGAGGGTAAGACCTACACCCCGCAGGAGATCTCCGCTATGATACTTCAGAAGCTCAAGCAGGACGCGGAGGCCTACCTCGGCGAGAAGGTCACCGAAGCGGTCATCACCGTTCCCGCTTACTTCTCCGACTCGCAGCGTCAGGCGACAAAGGACGCCGGCCGTATCGCCGGTCTTGACGTAAAGCGCATCATCAACGAGCCGACTGCCGCTTCCCTTGCCTACGGCGTGGATAAGGAGCACAGGCAGAAGATCCTCGTTTACGACCTCGGCGGCGGTACCTTCGATGTATCCCTGCTCGATATCGGCGACGGCGTATTCGAAGTGCTTGCCACCAACGGCAACAACCGCCTCGGCGGCGACGATTTCGATAAGAGGCTCATGGACTATATCGCGGAGGACTTCAAGCGCAACAACGGCATCGATCTGCGCAACGACCGTATCGCCAAGCAGCGTCTTATGGACGCCGCGGAGAAGGCGAAGATAGAGCTCTCCGCCACGCTCACCACGAACGTCAACCTGCCGTTCATCACCGCGGACGCCACCGGCCCCAAGCACATAGATATGAACATCACCAGGGCGAAGTTCGAGGAGCTCATCGCAGACCTTCTCGACAAGACCCGCGTATGCATGGAGCAGGCGCTGAGGGACGCGAACCTCAAGACCAGCCAGATCGACAAGGTCATACTCGTCGGCGGTTCGTCCCGTATCCCTGCCGTGCAGGAGCTCGTTAAGAGGATCACCGGCAAGGAGCCCTTCAAGGGCATCAACCCCGATGAGTGCGTCGCGGTCGGCGCCGCTATCCAGGGCGGTATCCTCGGCGGCGAGGTAAAGGATATCCTGCTGCTCGACGTCACTCCGCTTTCCCTCGGTATCGAGACTCTGGGCGGCGTGTTCACCAGGCTGATCGACAGGAACACCACCATCCCCGTGCAGAAGAAGCAGATCTTCTCCACCGCGGCAGACGGTCAGACCTCTGTCGAGGTACACGTGCTCCAGGGCGAGCGTGAGATGGCGCAGTACAATAAGACGCTCGGACGCTTCCAGCTCTCCGGCATCGCGCCCGCACCCCGCGGCGTCCCCCAGATCGAAGTCACCTTCGATATCGACGGCAACGGCATAGTCAACGTTTCCGCGAAGGACCTCGGCACCGGCAACGAGCAGAAGGTCACGATCACCGCTTCCACCAACCTCTCCGAGGACGATATCCAGAAGGCGGTCCGCGAGGCGGAGCAGTTCGCCGAGGAGGATAAGAGGCATAAGGAGGAGGTCGAGGTCAAGAACCATGCCGACAGCATGATCGCCGCGACCGAGAAGTCCATGAAGGAAATGGGCGATAAGATCAACGACGCCGACAAGGCGAAGATCAACGCCGAGATAGAGAACGTCAGGAACGCCGTAAGCGGGAACGACACCGCCGCGATCAAGTCCGCGACCGAGAAGCTCACCGAGGTATCCTATGAGGTGTTCGGCAGGGTCTATCAGCAGCAGGCTCAGCAGCAGCAGCCCGATCCCGCCGCCAACGCCGAGGCCGCGAACCAGGCGTATGACGACAACGTGGTCGACGCCGATTACGAAGTAGTGGACGACGATAAGAAGAACTGATTTAAGATCCGTCTTGCGTTTGGCGGAGGGAGAGTCCCTCCGCCAAACGAAGGTTAAGCGGATAATGAATACCGGCTTCGGCTTTCATTATTCATTGGCGTTAAAGCGGTTTGGCTTTGACGCCGAAGGAGGCCCAAATGGCAGAAAACAAGAGAGACTATTACGAGGTACTCGGCGTTGACAAGACGGCGAGCGACGATGAGATAAAATCCGCATTCCGCCGCCAGGCGAAGAAGTATCATCCCGATCTTCATCCCGACGACAAGGAGGCGGAGGCCAAATTCAAGGAGGTAAACGAGGCGTACGAGGTGCTTTCCAATGCGGACAAGCGCGCCAAATACGATCAGTTCGGCCACGCCGCGTTCGATCCCGCTGCCGGCGGAGGCTATTCCGAGGCATGGTCCGGCTTCGGCGGCGGCTCGCCCTTCGGCGGATTCGGCGATATCTTCGGCGATATCTTCGGGCGCAGCCAGACCCGCTCCAATCCCAACGCTCCGACAAGGGGCGAGAACCTCCGTCAAACTCTCACCATCACCTTCGAGGAAGCCGCCTTCGGCTGTGAGAAGGAGATCCAGTACCGCCGTGAGGAGAACTGCTCCCAGTGCGGCGGCACGGGCGCGGCTCCCGGCTCCTCTCCGCAGACCTGCCCCACCTGCGGCGGGCGCGGACAAGTCACCCGCGTGCAGAACACGATTCTCGGCACAATGCAGACCACCGTTCCCTGCTCAACGTGTAACGGCACGGGCCGCATTATAAAGGATCCCTGCAAGGCGTGCGGCGGCAGCGGAAGGGTGAGGAACGTCCAGAAGCGCAAGATAAAGATACCCGCCGGCATCGACGACGGGCAGACGATCCGCATCTCCGGCGGCGGCGACGACGGCTTGAGGGGCGGTCCCAAGGGCGACCTCCATATAGGCATCCGCGTAAAGCCGCATAAGCGCTTCGTGCGCGACGGCGCCGATATCCACCAGAACGTGACGATCCCCGTCACCACCGCGATACTCGGCGGCGCGATCAATATCCCCACGCTCGAAAACGACGTGAAGCTCAACATCCCGGAGGGCACCCCCACGCAGAAGACGTTCCGCATGAAGGGCTTCGGCATACAGAAGCTCAATCAGAACGAGAAGGGCGATATGTACGTCAATATCACCGTCGAGATACCGAGGAAGCTCAACGAAAAACAGCGCGAGCTCGTTGCAAGGCTCGCCGAAGAGCTGGGCGACGGCGACGCCCAAAAAACAAAGCCCAAGAAGAAAGGGCTGTTCAAGTAAAATACGCATAAAAGCCCGCCCCGCGATTTTTCGCGGAGGCGGACTTTTTGTTATGGCTTATTTCATTTTTTTGAGCCTGGCGATATTCCTCCTCACAAAGTCCGCGGTCTCGCCCTTATCAAAGCCCCAATCCTCCTTGAAGAGCTTGAGCTCGTCTTCAAGCGTCGTAATGGCGCTGTCGTAGTCGCCCGCGATCTCATAGAGCTGGGAGAGCGCCTCGTAGGTGTCCGCAAAGCGGGGCTTTTGCTGCTTTGCCTGGGCCTTTTTCATGTACTCGATGGCGCTTTCGCAGTCGCCGTCCAGTATGCAGAGCTCGGATATCTCGAAGAACACCATCCACTCGTTTTCGTAATCCTTCTCCATTCGGTCGAAGAGCTTTCGCGCCTCTTCGTGCTCGCCCTTTGCAAGCAGGAGCTTTGCGCGGTAGAGGGGGCTGCGGAACGTGCTGTCCGCCTTCTCGAGCCCGCGAAGGGCTTCCTCCGCCTCTGTCAGGCGCTTGTCGTCCAGCAGATTATCGAGGAGCCACATGAACGCCCTCCAATCATCGGGATGCTTTTTTACGAAATCCTTGTAGAACGCGATCAGCTTATAGTGATTGCGGACGTTCCAATCGGGCACGTACCCGCGGAGCCCCTCGTTGAGCTCGGCATGCGCGCCGGCGCATTTGGGATCCGCCGCAAGCGCCTCCATCGCGGCGTCCGCCGCCAGCTCGTTATAGGCGCGGGCAAGGTGGTTGTACATATCCGCTTTAAGGCGCAGACAATCCGCGGCGCGGTAGCCCGCGCTTACCTTTTCGTCGATCCAGCGCTCGGTGCGCCATATCTCGTCCGCGGTGAGCAGACGCTCGTCCCAGAGCATGTTCTGTATGCGGTCGTACTCCTTTTCCTCGGTAAGACCGAAAAGCTCGTCGATGCTGACGCCGAAGAATACCGAAAGATCGGGCAGAAGGCTGATGTCGGGCGTGGTCATGCCGCGCTCCCATTTGCTGACCGCCTGCGCGGAGACGCCGATCTCGGCGGCGAGCTGTTCCTGGGTAATGCCCTTTGCCGTTCTTAATGAGCGAAGCTTGTTGTTGAGTTCCATAATGATAGTTTGCCTTTTATAAGGCGTCCTTTCCCGGCTTGGTCAGCCGAAATTCTTTCTCGGTACCGACAAGCCTATGATACACTATCCGAAAACCCCTGTAAAGCGCCTGTTTTGACATGAAAAACAACCGGTGGTTGAGCTGTGCGGCTTCTCCCCTGGGTGGAGAAGCTGTCAGCGTAAGCTGACTGATGAGGGGGGTATGCGTTTGAACATTGAGTATCACAGCATAGCAAAGCCCCCTCATCCGTCACTTGCGGCTATGCCGCTGCGTGCCACCTTCTCCACCGGAGGGGAGAAGGCAGCAGTGCCGACGGAAAAAAAGGCTTCTCCCTTGGGTGGAGAAGCTGTCAGCGTTAGCTGACTGATGAGGGGGGGAGAGCAAACTATTTTTCCGACGGTTTCAGCTGATCCCAATCGACGTTTATTCCCTTCACACGTAAATGCTTCATTATATCAATGCATACGCCTTCATACGTATTATTGACGTCGTCGTTTGAATATCTCAGCACTGAAAAGCCCATTTCATTCAGTTTCAGATCTCTCCCGGAGTCCAGACTTCTTCCTTTTTCGGTAAAATGCTGCGATCCGTCAAGCTCGATAACTATCTTTGCGGACGGAATAAGGAAATCGACAATGTATCCTTGAAACTGTTTCTGCCTGTTTACGCTGAACGGAAGCCTCTTCAAAAAATCATACCACAGACGTTTTTCCTCTTTCGTCATGTTATGACGCAGAGTTCTTGCAGTTTGCTTGAGATCGTGCTTTGAGGGATCCTTCTCCTTGCGGTCGCCCATGCTTTCCGCTCCTCTCTTATAACCCGATGGACCCTTCCATCACAATTGCCGCGGGACCCCCGACGCGCACGGTCCCGTTTTCGAGCCGGGCGGTTATTACGGAGGGGCGCCCCATGCTTTCGCCCTGGATGAAACGGGCGGGGGAGGGGCCGACGAGCCCGTACCCGTTAAGGTAATGGAACAGCGCCCCGTTCGAGGTGCCGGTCGCGCACTCCTCGGGTATGCCGTAAAGCGGCGCGAAATTGCGGCAGTGCGCGGTAAACCCGTCGTTTGACAGCGCGAACATATGGACTCCCGTCACGTTAAGGCGGCGGCTCAGATCGCTTACCGCAGCCTCATCCTGTTCGGCGCGCGCCAGCTCATCGGGCTCGACGGGGAGCATTATATCCATAAGCCCCACCGAAACGATCTTCGGAACGAGCCCGTTCACGCTCTCCCTTTCATTAAGCCCGAAAGCGCGGTAAAGCCCGGCGGCAGTATCCTTGTCAAGCGCCGACAGAGTCCTCGCCTCCGCCATGTCCAGCCATACGCAGCCCCTTTCGACGGTCACGCGGATATCGCCCGACTTCGTGTGCGCGAGCATATCGCCGAGCCCGCATATCCTTTTATCGCGAAGGAACGAGAACGCCGCCACCGTCGCGTGACCGCAGAGCGCCGCCTCGCAGACGGGCGTGAAAAACCGCACGGCGTATTCCGTTTCGGTCAGCTTCCTTATAAAAGCGGTCTCGGAAAAGCGAAGCTCCGCCGCCGCTTTTATGCAAATCGCTTCTTCCGGGAAGGGATCGCCGCCCAGATAAACCACCCCCGCGGGGTTGCCGGAGAAGGGCTTTTCGGTGAACGCGTCGACTATCGCGGCTTTGTGATCCATAGCTGCTCCTTTCTGTAAACAACGACCCGCACGGATCTCTCCGTGCGGGCCGTTTTCGTTCAACTCATATTACTTCCGCTTTCCGAATTATATCTCGGACAGCTTCTTGTAGTAATCGTACTTCGCCTGAGCTTCCTGCTCGCTCCTTGCGAAGAGCTCGGCTGCGAGCTCGGGGAACTGCTGCTTCAGCGCGGTGTAACGACCCTCGCCCATAAGGAACTCCTGATAGGAGGCGGTAGCGGGCTTGCTGTCGAGGATGAAGGGGTTCTTGCCTTCCTCGGCGAGATCGGGGTTATACCTGTAAAGGGGCCAGTAACCGGCCTCGACCGCCTTCTTAGCCTCAGCCTGAGCCTTGCCCATGCCGGCCTTGATGGTGTGGTTGATGCAGGGTGCGTAAGCGATGATGAGGGACGGACCGTGATAAGCCTCAGCCTCGGCGATCGCCTTGACGAGCTGCGCGGGGTTGGCGCCCATGCAGACCTTGGCGACGTAAACGTAGCCGTAGCTCATTGCCATGAGGCCCAGATCCTTCTTCTTGGTGCGCTTACCGGCGGCTGCGAACTTCGCAACGGAGCCGGTAGGAGTCGCCTTGGAGGACTGTCCGCCGGTGTTGGAGTAGACTTCGGTATCGATGACGAGCACGTTGACGTCCTCATCCTGAGCGAGAACGTGATCGAGTCCGCCGTAACCGATATCGTATGCCCAACCGTCGCCGCCGAAGATCCACTGGCTCTTCTTGACCATCAGGTCGCGCAGATCGTAGATCTCCTTGCATATATCGTCGCAGTCACAGCCGCAGTCCTTGCAGCCTTCGACAAGCTTCAGGAGAGCCTCGGAAGCCTTGCGGCTGCCCTCGGCGTCGTTCATGTTGTCGAGCCACTCGCCGCAAATGTTCTTGACGGTCTCATCCTCGCAGTCGGCGAGCTTGCGAACGAGGTCGGCAAGCTTATTCCTGCGGTGGCTGGTAGCCAGGTTCATACCGAAGCCGAACTCGGCGTTATCCTCGAAGAGGGAGTTCGCCCAAGCGGGACCGTGACCCTTGGCGTTTACGGTGTAGGGAACGGTGGGAGCGCTGCCGCCGTAGATGGAGGAGCAGCCCGTGGCGTTCGCAATGATCATCCTGTCGCCGAAGAGCTGGGTGATGAGCTTGATGTAAGGAGTCTCGCCGCAGCCCGCGCAGGCGCCGGAGAACTCGAAGAGGGGCTGCAGGAACTGGCTGCCCTTAACGGTGTTCTTCTTGATGTTGGCGGGGAGCTCGACCTCGGGAAGCTTAAGAGCGGCTTCCCAATTCTTGTGCTCTTCTTCGACGCAGTCGGCGAGGGCGGTCATCTTGAGGGCCTTCGTCTTGGCGGGGCAGACGTCTACGCAGTTGCCGCAGCCGGTGCAGTCATAGGGGCTGATCTGGATGCGGAACTTCTTGCCGGGCATACCGGTGGCGGCCTTCATCTCGAAGGGGACCTCGGTGCCGTCCTCAGCGAGGAACGGACGGATGCAGGCGTGCGGGCAGACGAGCGAGCACTGGTTGCACTGGATGCAGTTCTCGGGGATCCAAGTGGGGACCTCAACGGCGATGCCGCGCTTCTCGTACTTGGTGGTGCCGGTGGGAACGAATCCGTCGGGAGCCAGCTTCGATACGGGCAGCTCGTCGCCCTTCTGATCCAGGCAGGGCTTGATGAACTCGGTGAAATAGGGATCGTCGGATACGTGCATCGCGACGGCGCCCTCGGTGGCGTTCGCCCAAGCCTCGGGGTAGTTGACCTCGGTAAGACCGGTGATGCCGATGTCGATGGCGTTGTAGTTCTTCTGAACGACGTCCTCGCCCTTCTTCATGTAGCTCTTCTTGGCGGCGGCCTTCATGTAGCCGATCGCCTCGTCAACGGGGATGACCTCGGCAAGCTTGAAGAAGGCGGACTGCATGATGGTGTTGATGCGGTTGCCCATGCCGACCTTGCGGGCGAGATCGATAGCGTCGATGTTATAGAAGCGGATATGCTTCTTGGCGATGTCCTGCTTCATCTTGGCGGGAAGCTCGCGCTCCATGTCCTCAACGGTCCAGGCGGAGTTGAGGAGGAATACGCCGCCCTCCTTCAGAGGAGCAAGCATGTCGTACTTCGTTACGTAGCTGGGATTATGGCAGGCAACGAACTCGGCGGTGTCGATAAGATAAGGGCTCTGGATGGGGGTCTTGCCGAAGCGCAGATGGCTGATGGTCAGACCGCCGGACTTCTTGGAGTCGTATGCGAA
>JAEEGF010063392.1_pt1 | contig 10187 bp, 7 predicted proteins | sample 9134171 | NCBI WGS metagenome assembly JAEEGF01 (sample SAMN16246542, study PRJNA631951) | gut metagenome | biome: gut microbiome; feature: rumen; material: AP-attached | host: Bos | place: Iran: Karaj | collected 2018-10 | reverse complement strand
TAGCTTGGTCTTTTTCTTTTCTTTTAGTGTCGCTCAGCCCGTGGCAGGGCGGGATCGACGAAGTCAATTCGCGGGAGTCACTAAAAAGAGGAAGACCAGCCAAGTTTACTTGAGCAGGTCTTTCTTTTTTTAGTGTAGCTCAGCCCGAAGAATTTTTGCTTAATGTAATGTTGAAAGGTGTAATGTTGTAAAGTTGAAAATATGTCGGAGGACTCACTGTCCCTTGACATATTTAACGACCCTTACACCTCCCCTACGGCGATGGCTTTCCTGTAACCCATCCCCGTAACGTGACAGATAAGCCGCCCTTCCTGGTTGGTCACCCTCACTTCGACAGAGGGAATCTTAGGGTGGTCGGCCACGCTGACGGCCTCGGCACGCAGGTGGTCACCCTCTTTGGCACTCGCCACGAACATGATGCTGTTGCTGATGCCGAAGGTCAGCTGACCTCGACAGTTCATCAGCGCGGCTATGGCTAGATCAGCCAGCGTAAACAAGGCACCGCCCTGACACACATTTCCGCCGTTCAGGTGTGCTGGTGTCACCGTCATTTCTGCTACAGCATGCTGCTCATCCACCTCCGTTATCCGGCATCCTGCATTCGCGGCAAACCTGTCTGTCTTATTAAGTATTTCCTGTATGTTCATTGCATGAATAATTGTTTCGCCTGCGAAGGTACGAATTATTTTTGAAAAACTTGCAAATGAGATAAATATTTTGTACCTTTGCACTCATGCATCAAGAGCAGTCATCCTTTTTCATGGACACGAATTACTTAATAATGATAGCTGCGTATTCGGCATAGTTGAGAGTTCCATCCTGAAGAACAGCTTGATAAAGCTTCTCTTATATCGGGTCAGAGAGTGTTTCGCATTCCGGGTGACAATGAACTGGTACCTTGTCACCTTAGAAGTCAAAGCCTCATCCATCTTCCCTCTTCCTTCTTCCCTCTTCCCTTTGCCCTCATGACAACTGGTAACCCGCTTTTTGCGACAAATTTCGGCCTCACACCCTTACTTTGTCGCTATTTCAAGGGGTTGTCGCAACAAAACGAGAAGAAAAACATGAAAAATGTTGGAATGAGGTATTTTTCGTCATAACTTTGCACCAGAAACAACAAAGTATTAACATTTAAGAAAGATAAGAGTTATGACAACAAAGATTTTCAATGCAAAGAAGATGCTCATGAGCACAGTTGCAGCAATAGTTTTTTCATTCGTGTTCACCGCCAATGCAAATGCTCTCCCCTTAGAGAATACGCAAGAGCACAATCTTGAAATCCGAGTCAAAGGGTGTCCTAATGAGGATAGTCAGAATAATCAGGATGAAGACTTTGATATAGTATCCTTTATATCCTATGTCCTCCAAAATATCTTTGGCGTACGAGTATAGTGACCTGCTTCTCTTCATAACACAATAAACCAGGCGTTCTGGATTCATTTCCGGAATGCCTGGTTCTTTTCTAGGTGACAATGAACCTGGTACCTTGTCACCTCGTCCATTTTGTTCTTCTTCTACAATACGTTTACCAACATTCCAATATGTGACAATTGCTGTCTGACCTGCTGCTGCGTAAGCTATTTTATCACTACCTTTTTGCCATTGTGGATGTATATGCCTTTTTGTGTGGGTTTGCCCTGCAGCGGGCGGCCTTGCAGGTCGTACCAGATATGACTCTTCAGTTCTTGATTGAGATGCGCAGTGTCGCTGATGCCTGTGGGTGCTGCGGCGTCAATCCACTGGAAATAAGGGACAAAGTCGATGGCTAACTTCATGACGAATGAAGTGCCGGCGCTAAGATGGTCTTTATCACTGAAGGTGTTGTCTATGCGGTACCAATCGTCTTCGCCGTCAGGATGAGCATCGCGGAAGGCGAGGTAGTTGCCATAGGGAACAATCATGTCGCCCTTGGAGTGGGCAAACTGTATGCGGTGCAGTGGCTGCCAGCCGGTGCAGAGGTTGTTGGCCACCAGGGCGCAGTGCATGTCTTCATAGGCATCGCCCGTCACGGCGGGAGCGCTGATGAAGTGGGCAGAGTCCTTCATATAGTTGTAGAAGCCTGGGGCGAAGATCTTGTTGAGCCGGGCCCACGCCACAGTCGTCGTACCCCAAATCATTCCTGGAACCTCTTGCTCGAAAAACATCTCGTTCATATTGGCCGGCGCGGGATAGGTCTTCTCTCCAATGGTGACGGAGCCGTTATCTATCTGCGCGAGCCAGGCATTGTTGATGTCGTCGAGGCTCATGTCCTTGCCGTTCAACCAGTCCATGATGCCTGTGTCAAGGAACGACTGCGAGAAGTAGTCGCTAAGTTCATGGACGGACATGGTGGGGTTGCTGACTATCATGCCATTCATGATCATGGGCAACACAGCGGGCAAGGTCACCTGGTCTTGGCGGTGGGCGGTGGCTGCATCATAGCTGGTGCCGTCGTCGTCCAGGTAGTAACGCATGGTGGCAATGAGGTCGTAGGGGGCATCGCCGCAAAGGGTACCGCGGAAATGCAACTGGTCGCTGAGGTTGTTCTCTTCTATATAGCGCTGCACGGCCAGGGCCACTGCGCCACCCTGCGAATAACCGATGCTGAAGCTGCGCCAATCGTCTTTCAGCGGCAGGGTGTTGTCTGCACCGTCAAGCTTGGCGTAAAGCTGCAGACCGTAGGTAACAGCGTCAACCACCTGCTGTGCCGTGACATCCTCGACCAGATAGGGGTGCGTCCTGTCAGCAGTCACGCCATAGCCCTCGTAGTCAGGCATAATGACAATGCTGCGCTTAACAACGCTCCTGAAGGGCTGGCTGGCATCGTAGGCACCGCCCTCGAACAGGATGGAGAGCGCCACGAAGTCGGCAGACTGGAGCGAAGAACTGGTGGGACACTGCGAATTGGCAGAGACCGTATAGTGGCTGTACATGTGTACTGACTCGATGGCATCACCCTCTTTCGGTGCACTTGGCGCCCAGCAGGCCAACAGCGACGAGAGCACTACGGGTTCGCCCGTCACGCTGGTCGATGGGTAATTGAACCGGTAAACCATCCTGTTGCTCATGGTGAGATACTGTTCCAACTCGGTAGATGGCGTTGGTCCGCCGTCCATGTTCAGGTTGAACGCGTTGACGGTCACATCAGCTGCCCAGGCTGTAGTAGCGCACAGCAGGGCAAGTATGGTCAATAGCTTGATTCGTTTCATAGCACCGTTTTTTTTTATGTGTCAAGGGGGAGGTGAGTGACACATCTTTATTCTGGCTGCAAAGATAATAAAAATTTATGAATTATGCAAGAAAAAATTTTTTTTGAGGCCATTTTATTCGGTGTGTTAAAATCCAATATTGTACCATTGTACCATTGTACCATTTGGATTTTCGAATATCGATTTTGTACCTTGAGGTGGGAGTAGTTGATTTATATTATTTATAATATTATTATAATAATATTATAAATAATATAAATATAATACTACTTCTTCCGCCTCCCTTCCTCTACATCTTCCTCCTCCCTTTCTCTACATCTTCCTCCTCCCTTTCTCTACATTGAAAAAACCAAATGGTACAATGGTACAATGGTACAATACCGTTCAATTGATTTCAGGGTTTGCGGTGTGCAAAGGTACATGCTCCCAATTTTAACATTTGAAATAAATCAGTAACAGATTTCGAAAAGCCTTGCATGTATCCTGATTTTTTTGTACCTTTGCAGTTGCATGCATCGATGCATGCAACTGCGAGTGTGGGCGGCGGACGAAAAGGGCGTTGGGACAACACCCCCCGTCTCTCGAAATATCCGAAGTGAGCGATCTGTTTATAAGGCGTGAGGGGGCTTGATGTTAGGAGTAAGCTAAGGATAAAATAACCCCGCTTTTGGGCATAGCGGAAGCCGAGTTCTAACTGAATGGTGAGTGGTACTTGATGAGTACTGAAAATGTTTACTCATGGTGGTAGGGTTCGCCCTTGATGATGGTGCAGGCACGATAGAGCTGCTCGGTGAAGACCAGGCGAACCATCTGGTGGGAAAAGGTGAGGCGGGAGAGGGAGAGCTGCTCGTTGGCACGCTGATAGACGGCGGGGGAGAAGCCGTAGGGGCCGCCAATGACAAAGACCAGGCGACGGGCAGACTGCTGCTTCTGCTGCAGCCAGCGGGCAAGCTCCACGCTGCGCAGCTCAAGGCCGTGCTCGTCGAGCAGGACGACGTGATCGGAGGGCTGCAGCTGTCTGAGGATGAGGTCTCCTTCAGCCGCTTTCTGTTGTTCCTCAGTCAGGTTCTTGGTGTTCTTCAGTTCGGGTATGGTGATGATGTCAAACGGCATGTAGTGGCTGATGCGCTCTGCATAGTCACTAATGCCAGCTGTGAAATGCTTGTTGACGGTCTTGCCGACCTGAAGAAGAACGGACTTCATATTTTCGATTTAACCTTTAACTTACCGCGTGGTGTGGAAGCCTTCAAGGTTCTGGTAGCGGCGGGTCATCATGCGACGGTAGATGTGCTTGAGCCAGAGGTGGTGGGTCAAGGTGAAGGCCAGTCCTATTATTATTAATATGGTATAGCCGATGGTATCGCCGAAGATGGCCGTGAAGGCCAGCGCCAAGGCAACGGGCACGAAGAAGACGATGAGCTCGATGATGAGCTGCAGGGAGTTCTCGAAGTTGCCCTTGGTGGTGATTTTCTCGTTGAGGGGCAGCGACTGCTTGTTATAGACGGCCAGCTGGAACAGGATGCAGTACTCAGGGCCTGACGTGATGAAGAGGTAGGCCAGCAGCATGAGGATGGAGTAGCGGCCTGACACCACGGTGGGAATGAGCAGCAGCAGGGGCAGAATGAGCACGGCGCAGTAGAAGTAGTACTTGGCGCGCAGCAGGTTGTAGATGTTCTCCTGATGTACCATGAGCAGGTCGATGTAGTTGCCCTCGGGACCCATAATCTTGACCAGGTTGACGGCACCGAAGAAGACGAAGCAGTAGAGGCACCAGATGTTGGTGGAGAAGCGTCCGTCGTAGATGTCGGTAAAGGCCAGCATGAGGCTGAGCAGGGTGATGATGAAGATGCCCTGTATGAAGCGCTGCTTGACGGTCTTGTTGCGCATGGTGCTCTTGATTTCTATCTTGAGGTATTCGCCTATCTGTCCGAAGCGGTTGAGGAAGGTGAACTGCGAGACGTGCTTGAGCTGTGTCTTCTCATGCTTGGATATCTCCTCGTGGACAAAGTGCAGCTGCAGGCGCCTGTTGACCAGGAACAGCACGATGCTGAGCACCACGACGACGGCTGCCGTCATCCACGTAAAGCCGTAGTCCATGCAGAAGTCGCCCACGATGTCAATCCATTTGTCCACGTTGATAATGGCATAGCCAAAGAAGGCGAGATAGACGATGCCAGGCAGGAACCACCACCATATTTTGTGATTGACGAGTGTGCGCACCAGCAGGTACCACTGGCTGTTGACCAGTATCATGAGGTAGAGCAGCGCGAGCATGCCGATGCTGTTCCAGAACGTCAGTCCGCCGCAGAAGGCAATGAAGACGTATGGCAGGAAGAGAGCGAACCAGATGAAGTTGCCTGACGTCAGGAGGTTGTTGATGAGGAAGCAGTCGATGATGCGGGCTTTCCTGATGGGCATCAGCACGTAGGGCTTGATTAGCATGGCAGGCGTCTGCTGCATGCCGAAGCGCATGAAGAAGTCAATCGTCAGCAGGAAAGGCATCACGACGAATATCAGCGAGAAGTCGCCTCCCCGCGTGCCCCATCCGAGCATGGTGCCGATGACGATGAGGTAGAGGGCCATGAAGCCCAGACCGATATACACAAAGACTTTGGCCACCTGGTTCTGCTCGAACAGGGGGTGGCGCTTGTTGCTCAGCTTCAGATGCTTGCGCAACGAAAAGAAGAGTTTCAGAAAGTCTCTCATCTCAGGTCAATAATTTCGGCATGTGGATAATCCTTGGCGTTGAAGCGGAACTGGCTGTCGTTGAGCTTCGTGGCCTTGAGGTTGCTGATGTTGATGGTGGTCCAGCCGTTGCGCTGCTTCATCTTCACCTGCGTGGGCACGTAGCCCTGCTTGCTCACGGTGATGTACATCTCCTGTATGTTGCGCTTCTTGTCGGTTGCCGTCAGGTGAACCTCGTAGCTGGTGCCCTTGGTGGTCATGGTGTAGGTGAAGCCCTTGCGGTAGATGTTGATGAAGTTGTAAGGGTTGAGCGCCTGCAGCTCAGCCTCCGAGGGGTTGCTGACGTTCACCTCGTCCTGGCCTTTCATGTAGGTCCACTGCGTCTTGCCGTCAAACCAGATGTTGGCGACCGAGGTGGAAGCGTGGAACTTCTTGCCCTTCACCAGGATGGTTCCGTCGGTGGGGCTGAAGTTAGGGCCTGAAATCTTGAACTTGGCGCTGATGCCGTTTTTGTTGCTGACGGTGGCTGCAGCCTTGTCGAGCACATCCTTTGCTGTCTGCGCTGTGGCGAATAAAGGTAAGAAGGCAATGAGGCAAAAAGGTAAAAACCATTTCACCCAACCCTGGACCTTGTTATAATGCATTACTTTTTCCATATCTGCTTCTTTTTAAATGACTGTTATCCTTTAGACTTCTCGCAGCCTCTATTGTTTAATCTTTAATGCTTAATGTTTAATCTTTAATGTTTAATGTTTAATGTTTAATGTTTAATATTTAATGTTTAATGTTTAATGTTTCATCTACTTCAGCTGGCTAATGAGGTTCTCCAGACTCATTTCGTCCTGAATGAGCACGTCGCGTGGCTTGCTGCCCATAGCAGCACCCACGACACCGGCTTTCTCCAGCTGGTCCATCAGTCGGCCTGCACGGTTGTAGCCAATGGCAAACTTACGCTGAATGAGGCTGGTGCTGCCGCTCTGCGACATGACGATGAGGTGGGCAGCCTCTTCAAACAGCGGGTCGAGGTGGTTCATATCCACATCGTTGCTTCCGCCGCCGAAGTCACCGTCACCCTCAATCTTCGGCTCAGGCAGTTCGAAGGTGGAGACGTAGCCCTGCTGACTGGCGATAAACTCGTTGATGGCGTCCACCTCTGGGGTATCGACGAAGGCACACTGCACACGGATGGGCTCGTTGCCCTGCAGGAACAGCATGTCGCCGCGTCCGATGAGCTGGTTGGCTCCCATGCGGTCGAGAATGGTCTTCGAGTCGATGCCCTGTGCCACCTTGAAGGCGATGCGGGCAGGGAAGTTGGCCTTGATGGTACCTGTGATGATGTTGGTGGTAGGACGCTGCGTGGCAATAATCATGTGGATGCCGACGGCACGTGCCTTCTGGGCGATGCGGGCTATGGGCAGCTCTATCTCCTTGCCGGCAGTCATGATGAGGTCGCCGTACTCGTCGATGACTACCACGATGTAAGGCATGAAGCGGTGGCCGTTCTCAGGATTCAGCTTACGGGCAATGAACTTCTTGTTGTAGTCCTTGATGTTACGCTCGCCGGCTGCCATCAGCAGCTCGTAGCGGTCGTCCATCTCGACGCAGAGCGAGTTGAGCGTGCGCACCACCTTCGACGTGTCGGTGATGATGGGCGAGGCAGAGTCGTCGGGCACCTTGGCCAGGAAGTGCTTGTCAATCTTCGAGTAGATGCTGAACTCTACCATCTTGGGGTCAACCAGCACAATCTTCAGCTCAGCGGGATGTTTCTTGTATAAGAGAGAGGTGAGGATGGCGTTCAGACCAACCGACTTACCCTGACCGGTAGCACCGGCTACGAGCAGGTGGGGCATCTTGGCCAGGTCGAACATGAATACCTCGTTGGTGATGGTCTTACCCATAGCGCAGGGCAGGTCCATCGTGGTCTCCTGGAACTTCTTCGAGTTCAGCACACTCTCCATCGACACAATGCTGGCCTTGGCGTTAGGCACCTCAATACCGATGGTTCCCTTGCCAGGGATGGGCGCGATGATACGGATACCCATGGCCTTCAGCGAGAGGGCGATGTCGTCCTCGAGGTTACGTATCTTGGAGATGCGCACACCCTGGGCAGGCGTAATCTCGTAGAGCGTGATGGTAGGACCGACGGTGGCCTTGATGGCGTCAATCTCGATGCCGAAGTTGCGCAGCACCTCGACGATGCGGTTCTTGTTGGCGTTCTGCTCTGCCATGTCGATGTAGGGCTTGCCGTCGTCCTCGTATTTCTTCAGCAGGTCGAGCGTGGGGTAGTGGTAGTTCTCCAGCTCCAGCTTCGGGTCGTAGGGGGTGCTCAGGTCACCGCGTAGTTTCTTGTCCGTAGCCTTATCCTCTTCGTCAGCAGCTTCTACTACCAGTTGCGGGTCTTTGGCATCGTTTTGCGTTGGGGTTTCCTTCAGTTCAGGCTTCCCCATATCCGTAGCATGCGAGGTGGTGGGGTTCTTCCATTCCACCGTCTGCGTATAGGGGTCGTCAAACACGTCAGGATCCTCGACGATAGAGGTCAGCGGGTTAGGCTCGTTGTCCTTCTTCGTGGGGTCGTTGATGGTGAATTTCACCTTGTTGAATATCTTGCTGGGATTGAACAGCTTGCGGAAGAAGTAAATGGTCTCGGCACTAATGTACGTGAGGAAGGCGATGGCCACCAGCGCCAGCACCGCCGTCAGGCCTGGAGCGCCTAAGTAACCCTCAATCTGCTGGCAGATGAACAGTCCGTGGTCACCGCCTGGGCAATAGCTGCTGTCCACGAAGAAGGGCGACAGGAACTTGGCGAAGGTAACGGAGAGCCACACCATCACGATGCCCAGCACCATGAGCCACTTCAGCAGGTTGAGGCTGGTGTAGGCCTTCATCAGCCGTAGTGACAGCAGGATGATGAATACCGGAATGAGGAACGACGGCAGTCCGAAGCATTGCTTGATGAAGAAGTATGCCGTGTAGGCTCCTAACGAGCCGCAGCTGTTCTGGAACTCGCCGTTCTGGTTGCTGATTTCCCCGTCACGCGGTGAGAGGATGAGCGTCTGGTCGGCAGAGCCTGTCGAGAAGAACCACACAAACGAGAGTATCATATAGACCGCCACGCCAAACAGCAGGATGCCTATCAGGAAGTTGATTTTCTCGTTCTGGAAAATATTTTTTACGCCTACGGCTTCCATGAAGGAAGACTTCTTGACGCTGGTCTTTTTCTTTGCCATGTTGTTGTCTATATTTTCGATTTATTACTTTCTTTCCTTTTTACCTTTTCCGTGTCCTCCTCTTCCTTTCCTGCGGTGGCAGTAACGAGAGGCTCGGCCGGTACGCCCCTTCGGCTCATAGACCGGACCGCTGCCTACGGAGTCGGGGAGTGGCGTCTTTTCCACCTCCTTGCCGAGGAATTTCTCTATCTGGCGGAAGGCGAACTGGTCTTTTTCGCTGACAAAGGTGACGGCAGCACCGTCGCGGTCGGCACGAGCCGTACGTCCGATGCGGTGCACGTAGTCCTCGGCATCGTGGGGCACGTCGAAGTTGATGACCATGCGGATGTCGTCAATGTCAATGCCGCGGCTGACAATATCGGTAGCCACCAGCACGTCGATGCGTCCGGCCTTGAAGCTCAGCATCACTTCGTCGCGTTCGGCCTGGGTGAGGTCGCTGTGCATCTGGGCACAGTTGATGTGGAGCCGTTTCAGTTCGCGGGTCACATCCTTCACCTTGTCCTTCTTGCCGGCGAAGATAATCACGCGCTGCAGCTGGTTGGTGGCAAAGAGGTGCTTGATGATGCCAATCTTCTGCGGCTCATAGCAGACGTAGGCCGACTGTTGAATCTTGTCGGCAGGGCGGCTGACGGCAATCTTAATCATCACAGGATTGTAGAGCATCGACTTGGCCAGCTGCTGAATCTTTTCAGGCATAGTGGCCGAGAACATGACGGTCTGCCGGCTCTGGGGCAGGTTGGCGGCAATCTGCATGATGTCGTCAGAGAATCCCATGTCAAGCATACGGTCGGCCTCGTCGAGCACGAAGAAGCTCACGCGGCTCAAATCCACGTTGCCCACCTTGATGTGGCTGAGCAGACGGCCGGGAGTGGCAATCACCACGTCGGCTCCCATGCGCAGCGAGCGTTGCTCCTGGTCGTAGCGGTTGCCATCGTTGCCGCCATAGACGGCTACGCTGCTCACCGTGTCCAGGTAATAGCCGAAGCCCTGCATGGCCTGGTCAATCTGCTGGGCCAGCTCACGTGTCGGCGCCATGATGAGGCAGTTGATGGCATCGTCAGGGAATCTGCCGTCGTCGAGCATCGAC
>JAEEGF010581974.1_pt1 | contig 10188 bp, 3 predicted proteins | sample 9134171 | NCBI WGS metagenome assembly JAEEGF01 (sample SAMN16246542, study PRJNA631951) | gut metagenome | biome: gut microbiome; feature: rumen; material: AP-attached | host: Bos | place: Iran: Karaj | collected 2018-10 | reverse complement strand
TTTGTCGATTACGGCTTCAAGAAGCTGTTCGGCACCGAGGAGAACAAAGACCTCCTCATCAGCCTCCTCAACGCGCTCCTCTGCCGCGAGGACCCCATCACTGACCTCACCTACAAAAACGTCGAACAAATCGGCGAGATCAACGGCACTCGAACCAACTACTTCGACGTCTATTGCACCACCGCCAACGGAGAGGAGTTCATCGTCGAGATGCAGAACTCCTGGCAGCCCTTCTTCAAGGAGCGCATGCTCTACTACGCCTCCAAGCTCATCCGCAACCAAGGCAAGAAAGGAATCCAGAAAGCTCTCGACGACGCGTTCAACCCTCTCGAAGCACTGGAGCACGGCATCATCTTCGGCAAAGACCCCGACATGGACCAGAACGAGAAAAAAAGAAACAAAGGCTGGGACGGACGGCTCAACGACGTGTATGTCATCGCCATGATGAACTTTAAACTGCCCAACAAAGAATACGCTGACGAATCCTTCATACACAAGATTCAGCTCATGGACGTGAACGACCTCCGAGTGTTCTACGACAAGCTGACGCTGATCTATGTGGAGCTGCCCAAAGTCGATAAGGTGAAACTCGACCTGAACACGCCACAGGGCAAATGGATGCACGCGCTGAACAATCTCTACTTCTACGACCAGAAACCCAGCGAGCTGAAGGAGCCTGTGTTCGATAAACTATTCCGCCAAGCGGAGCTGGCACAGCTCACCCCAGAACAGGACATGGACTACGAGCGAAGCATGAAGGTGTATCTCGACACCTACAACCAGCTGAAAGGAGCACACATCCTCGGCGAAAAAGAAGGTCTGGCCAAAGGCGAGAAAATCGGGTTAGCCAAAGGCGAGAAAATCGGGCTGGAGAAAGGAAAAGAAATCGGTTTAGCAGAAGGAAAAACAAAAGCGAATCTGGAAACAGCCCGTAGAATGCTGGACTTAGGCATCGACACAGATACCATCTGTAAAGCCACAGGATTATCAAAAGAAGAAATAGCGGATCTTGTTTAACATCAAATCAGCGTTTCTTGAACATCGAAAAACACGAAAAGCACGAAAGTTTTTCGTTCCTTTCGTGATTTTAAATAAAACATCGAAAAGCACGAAAAGCACGAAAGTTTTTCGTTCCTTTCGTGATTTTAAATAAAACATCGAAAAACACGAAAAGCACGAAAGTTTTTCGTGTCTTTCGTGCTTTTCGATGTTAATAAATTAATCGGATTCTATTCGACGATTAATTTGCAGTAATGCCCCGCGCCGGAAGCCGACGCCACCTTCATGATGTAAGTGCCTGGCACCACGGCAGGACTCAAGACGACGCGTCCGTCAGAAGTCTCCTCTGACATCACTTTGATGCCCAAGGCGCTGTAGATCTCCACACGCACCTTCTCCGCCGTGGGCAAGCCAAGACGTACTTCGCCGTGAGCGAGGACGGGGTTGGGCGACACCCGAAGCATCGCCTCCGTCTCCTCCACGCCAGCACCCTTGAAATGAAGCTTGAAAGGCTCTTTGAGGCTGCCATAGACGGCATCCGTCGCATAACGCAGCTTCTCCTGGGCCACCTCTGGATACACCTCACCGCCATTCACGTCGAACAGCCGGAAGGTGACCTCTTCGACGTCCTCGCCGCCGACGGTGACGAAGGCGATGTATTGGCCGTTCACCTCCATCAGGCGCGCGCTGCCACGGCAGTCGTCGCCCACAAAGGCCGCGATTTCGTGGCTGCCCTTGCCGAGGTCGAACTCTGAGGCATCGAGCGTCACCATCAAGGTCATGTTGCTCATGAAACGGTGACAGTTGTAACTGAAATGACGTTTCTCCGTGTTCTCTGCAACGGCACCTTTGCTGGAGTACGGATACACCAGCGTCTTATCCTCCATGCTGTTGTTCAGGTAGGCGTAGCCTTCGCCGGGCTTGAGGAGGTTCAGGGTGCCAACCCATCCGCCCTCGTCGCTGTTATAGCTGCTGAAGCCCGACTGGCTCTTGATCATGTCGCCATCGACAGGCTCCAGATTCGCCAAGCCCTGCTCGAGACTCATCGTCACGTTGGGCAGGTAAACCATCCAGTTCCATCCCGAAGAAAGTGTGATCGGGACAGCCGCAGGATTGACAAGGGCACCGTTCAGGGAGATGTCGATGTCGCCTCCCACAAGAATCATATACATGTTCTGATTCTGCAAGTCATCCAAGGTGCCAGACCACCCGCTAACGTCGAGCGAGGTGAACTCCGTTTGCGACTTGATGACTGAGGTGGTGACCATGTCGCCAATCGCATCTGTCATATAGCCAAAGCTATTCTCATCGTAGGTGATGTAGGACGAGAACCAGTTCCATCCTTCAGAGAGGTGGATGTCCTGAACCGATAAGTTCTGGGAGGCGGAACGCACAGGACGGACGGCAATGCCCGAACAACGGCTTGAAGTACTCATGTAAGATTCTGTATAGTAATCATCCGCATATAAATTGTAGCACCACGCAGAATAGGGGTACTCAGTGTAGAGCGAGCTTGACCAATATGAGCTATATTCATCCACGGGCAAAAACAGTTTGTTATCGTTACTGCCAGTGAAAAGCAGGCCTCTCACTCCGTTCAAAGAGGTCAGAATATAGGTAGTATTGTTGCACAATTCTTCAAATTCCTCCTTAGTGGGCATACGCCACGCTGATCCCCAGTTGACTGATGCCGCATCATCTTCCGGCAATAAGGTATTCAGGTTGTCTGTGAAGCCGTTATAGCCATAATATGATTCGTTACAGTACTTAGTAAGCTGATAATAGAAATCATCGCTATATTGATAATATTGATAATTATCCCAGTCATATTCGTCTTTAGGCTGTGTCTCACCCCAAGCGAAGCGGTCGCCATAGCCTTCCGGTGTTTCGGCGCCCAGGTTACAAGCGGCCCACAAAGTACCGCTCGGAAGCCCCAGGTCAACATACCCGTCACTATCCGAAACAATAAAGTTCGCCATCAAAACCATATCTCCAGCGACAGGGAAAGTGTATTCAGCACTGGTGGAAACAACACGCCCATTAAAAGTCCAATTGACAAAAGCATAGCCTTCGTTGGGAACTGCTGTCAAAGTACAGGAGGCTCCTCCCTGATACATCCCAGTGCCAGTCGCCGAGCCGCTTCCTGCGGGAATGATTTCTGTCGACACCCAGCCGTCACACAGACCGAGGATATTGTTGAAGTCGCCCCAGTTCTCATTGATATAGGCTTCCTCTGACCCACAAGGCACGTAAACGGGTATTTCCGTGTTGTAATCATAATAATAGAAAGCATCCATACCCAATGCGGGAGGGGTTTCACAAAGAACCTCCAACGATTGAAGTCCACTACAAAAACCGAATGCCCAATAGTCAATGTATGTCACCGAGTTAGGAATGATGATTGAGGTAAGGCCTGAACAACCATAAAACGCATAAGAGGATATATGATTCACTGAATTGGGAATCATGGTATTCTTACAACCCACAAGCAATGAGTTTGAAGAAGTTTCAATGACAGCATTGCAGTTTTCTCTCGAGTCAAACACGGTATTCCCTGCATCCACGGTGATCTGTTCCAAGCCGTTACAATTGGCGAAAACAGCGGAACCGAAATAAGTCACATTTTCAGGGATGGTCACCGAACTCAGTCCCGAACAACCCCAAAACGCAGCATATCCAATGGAGACAAGAGCATTCGGAAGGGCAACCGAGGTGAGGCCTGTACGATACTCAAACGCATAATCTCCTATGGAGACAATAGTATTAGGAATCATTGTGTTATTACTGCCTGCAATTAAAGTGTTGGATGCTGTCTCGATAATGGCATTACAATTATCTCTTGAATCATACACTGTATTTTCAGGATCTACCACTATTGTTTCAAGCCCAGTACAAGTAGAAAAAGCAGTATAACTGATAGACGTCACTGATTTTGGAATAATGACAGAAGTCAAACCACAATAATCAAATGCGTTTCCTATGACAGCTAAACCTATGAAATACTGAAATTCATCAAACGAAGTAATTTCCCAATTATACTGGAATGCCCCTTCCAAATCTGTCACTGCGGCAGCCTCAACATAGCTAAGCTCACCGTCACCATTGGTATCCCAGTGAGACACACAGATGTTTTTCACGTTCTCATCAGCGAAGACAATGTTGCCGTCAGGAACAAAATTTGCCACCAAAGCCATATTTCCAGCCGTGAGGAAAGTATATTCCGCACAATTGGAAACAACATGTCCGTTTAAAGTCCAATTCACAAAGACGTAGCCTCCGTTGGCAGTGGCTGTGAGCGTGCATTCGTCACCAAAATCATACGCACCCGTTCCGGCAACAGTTCCAGCCCCTTGGGGATTAACCGAAGCCGTTACTTCACCTGGACACATTCCCACGATGTTATTGAAGCTGAAGCCGCTCCAACCATTGTAGGCATCCTCAGCGCCGCAAGGGACATAAACGGGGATATCCGTGTTGACACCATGAAAAGCTGACTCGTTAAAGTAATCATCGCCATGATAGGTTGGAGGTGTTTCTGAAAGCATGGTTACCGATTGAAGTCCGCTACAATAGGCAAACGCCATATAACTGATGGTTGTCACAGAAGCAGGGATGGTGATAGAGGTAAGACCCGTGCAGTCTTCAAAGGCGAAAGCATCAATCGATGTCACGGAGTTGGGGATAGTGATGGAAGTGAGACCGACACAACCACAAAACGCTTCATAAAATATACCAATCACCGAATTGGGAATGATGGTGTTTTTGCAACCAAAAAGCAAAGTGTTAGAATTAGACTCTATAATAGCATTGCAATTCTCTCTTGAGTCATACACTGTATTCCCTTCTTCCACAACAATTCGTTCCAATCCCTGACAATAGCCAAAAGATTCAAAGTTAATAAAAGATACGGTATTAGGAATCACAATCGAAACCAGTCCAGTGCATCCCCAAAAAGCGGCATATCCAATAGAAGTGACAGAACTCGGAATGGTGACCGAAGAGAGACCCATGCAATTACTAAACGCATAATCCCCGATGGATTGAACAGTATTTGGTATGAATGTGTTTTTACAGCCTAAAATTAAGGTGTTGGAAGCGGTTTCAATAATGGCGTTGCAGTTCTCTCTGGAATCGAATACAGTATTCTCGTCATCAACGGAAATTATCTCTAATTGATTACAACTTTCAAATGCATGGCTACTAATAACAGTCACTGATTTAGGAATGCGGAGCGCTGTTAAGCCGCACTTATAGAAAGTTCTATAATTAATGGAGGCAACTGTAGATGGGATAATAACAGAAGTCAAGTTTATACAATAATTAAATTCGTTATCTCCTATAACTACTAAACCTATGAAATACTGCAATTCATTAAATGATGTAATTGCCATATTATACAGGAACGCCCCATCCAAATACCTCACCGCAGCAGCCTCAGCATAGCTCAGCTCGCCATCGTTATTCGTATCCCAGTGGGACACACAGATGTTTTTCACGTTTTCATCGGCAAAGACAATGTTGCCGTCAGGAACAAAGTTTGCCACCAAAGCCATATCCCCAGTCGTAGAGAAAGTGTATTCCGCGCTATAGGAAACAACCTGTCCGTTCAAAGTCCAATTGGCAAAAGAGTAGCCCTCGTTAGCAGTGGCTGTGAGCGTACATTCACTACCAAAATCATACACACCTGTTCCAGCCACGGTTCCTGCCCCAGGGGGATTAACCGAGGCCGTCACCTCGCTCGGACATATCCCTACAATATTGTTGAAGCCACCCCATCCATTGTAAGCATCCTCTGACCCACAAGGGACATAAACGGGAATACCCATGTTATCCCCCAAAAAAACATATTGATCCAAAGCCGGAGGGTTATCAGCAAGAACAGTCAACGACTGAAGGTTGTAGCATGCCAAAAACGCAGAGTAACCTATGGATGTCACGGAATTTGGAATAGTCATGGAAGTAATACCAACCATTCCAGAAAATGCTTCAGACCCAATGGCAGTCACAGTATTTGGAATATATGACGTGTTACATCCTGAAATTAAAATGTTTGACGAAGTTTCAATAATGGCGTTGCAGTCATCTCTTGAATCATAAACCATATTACCCGATTCAACCATCATCTGTTCCAAAGCATCGCAAGAAGCAAAAACTCCAGAATTAATAAAAACAACAGAATTAGGGATGGTAATAGATGTCAAATTAGCGCAATGAGAAAAAGCTCCGTATCCAATGGATGTCACAGAATTCGGAATGGTGCAAGACGAAATACCACAACCGTAAAAAGCAAAATCCCCTATTGATGTCACAGTATTAGGTATCACGGTGTTTTTGCTACCTGCAATTAATGTGTTGGAAGCGGTTTCGATGATGGCATTGCTGTTCTCTCTCGAATCATATACGCTATTACCTGGTTCCACGATAATACCTTCCAAATTATTACAAAATGAAAACGCCCTGGACCCTATATATTCAACAGACTTTGGAATCACTATGGAATTAATACCAATATAATAAAACGCCTCATTATTGATCTGTGTCACAGAATTAGGAATTAGGATTGAAGCTAAACTGCCACAAACAGCAAAAGCATTATATTCAATAGAGGTCAAGCCTATAAAATATTGAAATTCATCAAAAGTGGTGATTTCCCAATTATACTGAAACGCCCCTTCCAAATCCGTTACAGCGGCAGCCTCGGCAAAGCTCAGCTCACCATCGCCATTGGAATCCCAGTGGGACACACAGATGTTTTTCACGTTCTGATCAGCGAAGACAATGATGCCGTCAGGGACAAAGTTCGCCACGAAATTCATATCTCCTTTCGTTAAGAAGGTATATTCCGCACTGTAAGAAACAATTTGTCCGTTCAGAGTCCAATTGACAAAGTTGTAACCTTCGTTAGCAATAGCAGTGAGCGTGCATTCACTATCAAAATCATACACGCCTGTTCCAGCTACGGTTCCTGCCCCTTGAGGATTAACCGAGGCTGTCACCTCACCCGAGCACATCCCCACGATGTTGTTGAAGCCGCCCCAACCTTGATAAGCCTCCACCGTCCCGCAAGGTATATAAACGGGAATATTCATGTTATCCCCATCAAAAACATACTGACCCAAATCCGGAGGATTAACAGCAAGAACAGTCAACGATTGAAGATCGTAGCAATCCTCAAAGGCATAATGATCAATGTAGGTCACAGAGTTAGGAATAGTGATCGATTGAAGATGGCCACAATCATCGAATGCCATAAACCCTATCGTAGTCAAACCCGTAAAAAACTGTAATTCATCAAAGGAGGTGATCTGCCAATTCCAAGCGAAATTCCAACCTAAATCTGTCACAGCGGCAGCCTCAGCGTAGCTCAACTCGCCGTCACCATTGGCATCCCAGATGGACACACAGATGTTTTTCACGTTCTCATCGGCGAAGACGATGTTCGTATTACTCACTTTGGGCTCAACACCTTGCGCCATCGCTTTCGTCATGCCGACCAAACCCAGCAGCACAACGAATAAAGCAGCATAAGCCACTTTAATTAATTGTAAATGTTTGATTTTCATAACACTATTTTTTAAACGATATTGTTCACTTTCATTAATAAAGAATGGGCAAATATAAAAAAAACAAACGAATTTAGCAAATTCTCTCTAAAAAGAAAAAATCGTTAAATTCGTTTAATTCGCTTAATTCGCCGATTTAATAAAATTCGCTTAATTCGCTTAATTCGCCGATCTAATAAAATTCGCTTAATTCGATTAATTCGCCGATTTAATAAAATTCGCCGACCCTACTCAGCGGATGCCTCCTCGAAGCGCCTAATCAGCTCTTCTGGCGACACCCCCAACTGCTCGATGGAAATCGCGGCATCACGAGCAAACGGGCTCTCAGGATATTCGTCTATAATTCGCTGATAACACTCGCGCGCCTTGTCGAGGTTATGAAGCTGGTCATCATAGACGAAAGTGGCCAGCATGAACAACGTCACGGGATTCTTGTCGAACTTGGGATACTGCGACAACAGACGATCCGCAAAGCCGATAGACTGTTTGGGATCCTGCTTGGTGTTCACCGACACCTCGAAAGCCTTGAAGAGATACTCCGCCGCATTCTCAGCCTCCGGGTTCTCCTCCGCATATTTGCTGAAAGTAGCAATGGCTTCCGGCACCGCCTCTACATTAGCCGACATGTCGCTATTGAACAAGGCAGCCTCGGCCTTCTTCACCTGTTCTTCTGTGGTCTTCGCCACCTTCGTGCCATGGTTGCAACCCGCAGCCACAAGCAACAACACCGCAATAATCAAAAGATTTCTTTTCATCTCTAAACTCTTAATTCTAAATTCTAAATTCTAAATTCCCTTCTACCGAGATTAAACCCCTAACCTCACCCCCCAACCCCCTCTCCACAGTGGAGAGGGGGAGCGTTCTACCCAGGGTTTCTACCGAGGTTAAACCCCTAACGGGGTAGCTCCCTCTAAATTATAAATTATAAATTCTCTTTCTGTTCCTGTGGGTAAATCACGGGACTTCGACGGTATTCAATATTTCGTTGATGATTTCCTCGGTGGTGACGTTCTCGGCTTCTGCCTCGTAGGTCAGGCCGATACGGTGACGCAGCACGTCATGTGCGACGGCACGGACATCCTCGGGGATGACATAGCCACGGCGTTTGATGAAGGCGTAAGCCTTGGAGGCCAGGGCCAGGTTGATGGTGGCACGAGGCGATCCGCCGTAGCTGATCATATTAGAGAACTTCTTCAGCTTGTAGTCTTCCGGGAAACGGGAGGCAAACACGATGTCGGTGATATAGTTCTCGATTTTTTCGTCGAGATAGACCTCGCGGCACACCTCACGGGCGCGGATGATGTCCTCTGGCCTGACCACCGCATTGATCTTGGCGGCGGCGTTGGAGATGTTCTGACGGAGGATCAATTTCTCTTCTTCTTTCTTGGGATAGTTAATCACGACTTTCAGCATGAAACGGTCCACCTGGGCTTCCGGAAGCGGATAGGTTCCTTCTTGCTCGATGGGGTTTTGAGTAGCCATGACGAGGAAAGGATCCGGCAGTTTGAAGGTCTCGTCTCCGATGGTGACCTGATGTTCCTGCATGGCTTCGAGCAAGGCACTCTGCACCTTGGCGGGAGAACGGTTGATCTCATCGGCCAGGATGAAGTTGGCGAAGATAGGGCCGCGGCGGGTCACAAACTCCTCTTTCTTCTGGCTGTAGATCAAAGTGCCGATGAGGTCGGCAGGCAACAAGTCAGGGGTAAACTGAATACGGCTGAAGTCGGCATCGATAGCCTGCGCCATCGACTTAATGGCGAGGGTCTTAGCCAGGCCGGGGACACCTTCCAGAAGAATATGACCGTTAGCAAGGAGGCCAATCAGCAAACGTTCGGTCATCTGTTTCTGTCCGACGATGACCTTGTTCATCTCCAGGTTAATCAAGTCCAAGAATTGGCTCTCACGCTGGATTTTCTCGTTCAATTCACGAATGTCAGTTTCAATCATATTTGAGTTGATTAGTTGTTCAGTTAATCAATTGACGCGGGTGCGCGTCGTCAAAAAGCGTGCAAAATTAGGCTTTTGTCAGAAAAAATAACTCCTATTTAATTATTTTATTGTTGGGGACATAAAAAAACCGACAGAAAACCGTCGGTTTTTTTAAAATCTTATTTTGTTCAAAAGCCATCCTACTGGTAGTGTTCAATAGACTCAGCCGCCATAGGCATACGATGATTTTCTTCGTAGATTGGATATAAAATGGGTGTATGTAGGACAGTTGCGGTGTCTTCGTCGTCGGACCATTCCTCGCATTGCTTCAGGACAATTTCGAGGGCACTTTCGGCTTCCTCGGGCGGATATTTGTATTTCTTTAGCAGACGCTTCACCATCTTGCGCATTCCGGCACGAGCTGACTCTTTGTGCTGCCAGTCGATGGTGCGGTTCTTGCGTAAGGCTTCTGTCAACTCCTTGGTCATCTCAACTAATGTGTCGTTCTCGTAGAAATCCTTTACGGCCTGCGGACGCGACAGGGCATCGTAGAAGGCTTTTTCCTCATCGTTGAGGCCAAGGTCATTGCCTTGTTGCTCGGTTTCCTTAATTTGTGAGGCGAGCTTCAGCAACTCTTGGATGACCTCTTCATTGGTAAGCATGCCTTTCAGGTAATTACTCAGCGCGTTGTTTAACA
>JAEEGF010508110.1_pt1 | contig 10188 bp, 6 predicted proteins | sample 9134171 | NCBI WGS metagenome assembly JAEEGF01 (sample SAMN16246542, study PRJNA631951) | gut metagenome | biome: gut microbiome; feature: rumen; material: AP-attached | host: Bos | place: Iran: Karaj | collected 2018-10 | reverse complement strand
CCGGTTACAAGATCAACAGAGCAGCAGATGATGCAGCAGGTCTTGCAATTTCCGAAAAGATGAGACGTCAGGTAAGAGGTCTTACACAGGCTTCTGCTAACGCTCAGGATGGTATCTCCGCAGTACAGACAGCTGAAGGTGCACTTAATGAAGTTCATGATATGCTTCAGAGAATGAACGAACTTGCTAACAAGGCAGCAAACGATACCCTTACAACAAAGGATCGTGAGTATATCCAGTCAGAGATGAACGCTCTGTCAACTGAGATTACAAGAACAGCTGCAGCAACAGAGTTCAACAACCAGAAGCTTCTTGATGGATCATTCTCCAATAAGAACCTTCAGGTTGGATCTGAGACAGAAGCTCAGAACCAGATTAACATCTGCATTAAGAGGATGTCAGCTTCTGCAATTGGTGTAGAGGTAGCAAAAATTGATGTAACTTCTCACACAGCAGCTAAGGCAACAATTACAAATGTTAAGAAAGCTCTTGAGTCAGTATCTACTCAGAGATCTGACCTCGGTGCTATTCAGAACAGACTTGAGCACACAATCAAGAACCTTGATAACGTTGTTGAGAATACTCAGTCTGCTGAATCTGCAATTCGTGATACAGATATGGCTACCGAGATGGTTAAGTATTCGAACAACAACATCCTGGCACAGGCTGGACAGTCTATGCTGGCACAGGCTAATCAGTCCAATCAGGGTGTTCTGTCACTTCTCGGTTAATTCGTTTAATGTTTTAAAACGTCTGTTGAAAACATTGCAACTACCTAAAAGGGCTCCGGTGTCAACCGGAGTCCTTTTTGTGTAGAGCACTTGCTGAGGTTTTTACGAAGCTAGTGCGAACCACTTCTGTGCACTTAACGAAGTATCTTTTGAGTTTAGTGCAGCAGAAGTATCCTCTGTGTAGAGCATTTGCTGAGGTTATTATTATCCACCCACAACCGTTTTTATGATTTCAATCACTCTGGAATTTACAGATCCATTTCTTTTTACTTCCTCATAGCCGTTCCGGGCAATCTGTTCCCGTTCACCTTCATGAGAAAGATAATATTGTATTTTTTCTATGAGTTCGTCATAGCTTTTGTAGGTCACCAGATGGACACCATCCTTGAAGTACAGGTCTATTTCCGGTTGATAGTTGGCTATAAGAAAGCCTCTGCAGGCAAGTACATCCCATATTCGTTGAGATAATCCCGAAGTTATGGATCTGGTGGTGATGTTAAGGTTTATTTTGCTTTGCCGAAAGACCAGGGGCATTTCCGTCAGACTGTTTACACCTCCGTGAACGGAGATTTTACTTAAGAGATCGGCGGTATCACTCTGGGTAAAAAGGTGCAGAGATTTATCAGGTACCGACTTTGCAATCAGATTCAGTATTCTTACTCTCTCAATATAGGTTGCATGGGGGCTTAAGTAATCGTTCAGGGCAACATAAGATGATATGTCAAATACGCTCATGTCTGAGGGGTAGAAATCCGGTGAGAGCTTTTTGATTGCCTTTATGAAATCCTTTGTGACGATAGCTTCCAGATATTTTTGTCCATAAACTTCATGAGACAGCTGGGTATTAATGGCATCGTCTATGGATTTTTTCAGAGGGAGCGGAATATTTCTACTTTTTCCAAATGGATCTTTTTCGTTGTAAAGAGATCCAACAAAGGATATGTCATATCTATATTCATGAACATCCTTAAGAGTATTATCAAGTCTTGTGCAAGCAGCGCCTAAGGGCAGATGAAAGATGCCTCCGGGGTTCTCATTATGGATGGCATCATATTGTGCTTTGTCAAATAGGAAGAGCCTGTTAAATCTGCTTTTTACTGAAGTGTTGAAAATTTCAAAGACCGGGCAGTCCACGGTCTCGGCAATATAGAATACGTGCAGCTTTTCGCACAAAAGGGCAATAAAGGGATAATAGTTTACAGTAAAGACAAATAGCGGACGATTTTCTAAGATGAGCTCTCCCAGATGACTAATCTTCTGATCAACCGAAAGGGCAGAGTTCATTCCGTCCTTATCTTCTATGACTTCAAGTCCCAGAGTCCTGAAGGCATCAATAAAATCAGGTTCACATATGCTCTTATACCTGTAAAAGATTATGTTCATTATGAATCACCTCAACAATATTATATCAAAATATAAACGTATTATGGTGTATAATAATATTATGTGGAAAGGAGATTCTTGGCATGAAGATTCTTTTTCTGGACTGGAAAAGCCTTGGAAATGAAGATATTGTCAGTGCAGTTGAGCATCTAAATGAGAATGGCTACAGTATAGAACTTAAGCTATATCCTTTTGACAACCATATAGAGGACGATGACAAAGAGGCTCTGGAAATGCTTAAAAAGGCAATACAGAAAGAAGCCCCTTCTTTTGTCATGTCATTCAATTTCTTTCCCCTGGCTTCAAAGGCCTGCAATGAGATGGGAGTTAAATACGCTGCCTGGGTATATGACAATCCTGCTGTCAGACTGTATTCTTATACCCTTATCAATAAGTGTAATTATGTCTTTGTATTCGATTCTCAAATGTACGAATCCTTTGCTGTGCAGGGAATAAAAAACGTCTATTACCTTCCCATGGCTGCAGCGGTAAGGCGCTATGACAGCCTACCAAAGTCTCCTGAAAAAGAAAAAAAGTATAAAGGAAGGATTTCATTTGTAGGACATTTATACTCTGAGAGTCACAACTATTTTGACAGGCTTGAAGGTAAGATTTCGGACTACACAAAGGGGTACCTGGAAGGACTCATGCATTCTCAAATGGAAATCCAGGGGCTTAATATTATTGATAAATCAATTCCGGACAGAGTTATGAGTGAAATGATAGATGCCCTTGGCATAAACCCAAGCTATGACAGCGTGGCTACCCATGAGTATCTCTATTCGAATTATGTTATTAACAGGAAGATAACTTCTATAGAACGCTGCGAGATTATAAAAAAAATCGGAGAAAAGTATCCGGTGGAACTTTATACCTCAGATACCGAGTTTGGAGGACATGGCATAAGTAACCACGGTGAAGTTGACTATTATCTCAGTATGCCCTACGTTTTTAAAAATTCAGACATAAATCTCAACATCACTCTTCGAAGTATTCAGAGGGGGATTCCTCTCAGATCCATGGATATCATGGGATGCGGAGGATTTCTTTTGACGAATTATCAGGAAGATATGCTTAGGTTTTTCGTGCCGGGAGAGGACTTTGTTTTTTATGAGAGCGTGAATGATTTGATGGATAAGCTTGATTACTACTTGTCTCATGGAGATGAGAGAAGGGCAATAGCACAGAGCGGTCATCAAAAAGTTGCGAGAGATCATACCTATGAACAAAGGCTACAGGAGATAATATCTATTGTTAACGGGTAGTTTGGCGCAGAAAGGAACCGGGATATGGAAGCTAAGTTTGATACTCTGGTTGTTATAACTCCAAAAGACTGCATAAGACTTTTAAAATTATATCCAAGGTTAGCACAGTCAATCGGATACGGGAACATCTGCTTTGTGGGTGCGCCTGAAATTAGCGATGTGCTGGCAAAGTCAGAAGAGTTATGTGCCATAGTAAAAACAATAGATGAAAACAGCATTATCCCCTTTGATGATGTACATCAGTGTATCGAAAGGAAAATGGCAGGCATTCTCGCGGGGAGAGAACTGCCAAGAGGTATAACAGGATGGTATTATCAGCAGTTTCTTAAGATGGAGTATTCAAATATTTGCAAAGATGATTACTACATGGTTTGGGACGGGGACACTATACCTTGTAAAAATCTCAATATGTTTCATAGTGAGAGCGGTAAGCCATATCTTGATCTTAAGCACGAATATCATGGTGAATATTTTGAAACCATGGGAAAAATCCTTCCGGGCTTTGGGAAGGTCATTGAAAGATCTTTTATCTCCGAGCATATGCTGATCCGAGCAGATATAATGAGAAATCTCATATGTGATATAGAAAAGAATGATGCTATCCCCGGAAATAGATTTTGGGAAAAAATAATTAATTCTATACCTGAAGAGAAAATACAGGATTCTGCCTTTAGTGAGTTTGAAACCTATGGTACTTATGTGGCGCTTAAATACCAAAGTGTATATAAGCTTCGGGAATGGCACTCCTTCAGGCTCGGAGGAGAATTCTTTGATTATAATACAATCTCAGAAAGAGACTTTAACTGGCTTTCAAAGGATTTTGATGCTATTTCCTTTGAAAAAGGTCACAGTGTAAGAGCGGATAACGCCAATCTTTTTGACAATCCCTATTATCAGGAAAAACTTACTCCCAAGCAGATGCTTCAGGCTGCACAATTGGAATATAAGGAAGGCTATAAAGAAGTATGGGGGGATGATGAAATACAGAATGCAAACCAGTCAGCAGGCAGTTTTAGCATGTCAGATGATGTGGTTCCGGAAAGCAGATTGAAATATCTGAATAAAGATGCGTATAAGGTATATGAAGACCTTGGCGATAAACTATTGGAAAAGAATAAGAATCAGGCCTATTTATGCTACGAAAATTCCTTATTCTTGTGTGATGATCCAGGTGAAAAGGAAAGAGTTTCAAAGAAATTGCAGGTAATAACTGAAAAAGGTGAGATATCTGTAAACAAGGTGGCGATAGTTATTCTTTCCTACAACAATACATATTATATTCAGCGCTGTATTGAGAGTATTTACACCAATTGTAACCCGGATAGTTATCTTCTTATTATTTTTGATAATGGTTCTACTGATGGGACTGCGCAATGGCTTGCGGAATGGGGGAATAAACATGATGAAGTTCTGATTATTCTGAATGAAGAAAATATGGGCTTTGCTGCAGGCAATAATGAGGCATGCCAATATGTTCCGAAAGATCATGATATCTTTTTCATTAACAATGACACAAGGGTTCCTGCTAACGCTTTATTCTGGCTCAGAATGGCGCTTTATGAGTCAAATGAAATCGGCGGCGCAGGGGCCGTGCAGAACTATGCCTATGCAGATCAGTTGGAAGATGTAAAGTTCGACCTTCCTGAACTATATGTTGAATATGGTGCAAAATATAATGTTCCGAAGGATAGCGCATATGAGGAACAGGTTAAGATATGTGGATTTGCAATGCTGCTTAGAAGAGAGGCGTGGGATAAAAGCGGAGGATTTGATGCCGGCTTTAGCCCTGCATATTTTGAAGATGATGATCTTTGCTACAGAATACGAGAGTTTGGCTATAGGTTTATTGTTTGCCATAATGCGTTCATATATCATGTGGGGTCACAGGGCATAGATCAGTTTGAGGAAGCAGAAAAAATCGCTCAGCATAACAGGGAAGTGTTTATCAATAAATGGGGATTTGATACGTCGATTTTGGGAACTATGAGTGTTAATGAGCTTGGATTTGTGAAAAGACTGGGAGAGAATGGCTACACTCAGGGCAGCAGATTTTCATTAGTGCACATTGGTTGTGGATGCGGAAATATGCTGGGGCGTATACATTACTTATACCCCTGTGCTGAGCTTTATGGAGTCGAACCCAATGATGTGGCCAGAAAGTTTGCGATTTACGGTATACATATTTTTAAGTCCCTTGAGGAATTACCTATAGGTATCGATAAGATAGATATAGTTGTTAATGGGCTAGGATGACTAGAATCACGATAGAAATACAGAACAAAGGGGGCTAAATTTGGAGAGTATTATTATGAAGAAGGTAAGCGTTATAGTTGCAGCATATAATGCGCATGATACTTTGGCCAGATGTCTTGGAAGTCTTGTAAACCAGACGCTGGAAGACATAGAAATAATTGTGATAAATGATGCCTCAAAGGATGATACCTGGGAGATTATGCAAAGATGTAAGAAGCAGTTTCCTGACAAGGTTGTAATAATAAACGGAACGGAGAATCGTGGACCGGGAGGTGCTAAAAATCAGGGAATAGATGCTGCCACCGGAGAATATATCGGAATGGTTGACAGTGATGACTATGTTGCATCAAATATGTTTGAACTAATGTATAATGAGGCCAAGAATAAGGATGCAGATATAGTAGATTGCGGCATTTATTTTGAATCTACTGATGGAGCGGAGATAACTACAGGAGATAATGTTACCGGAATTCTTGATGCAGAGAAAAGAAAGATTCTGATAATGGCAGGGGGATACCTCACTACCAAGATTATTAAAAGGGAGCTTTTTAACAATCCGCCTGTGAGAATGCGGGAACATGCCAGATGCCTTATAGATAATGATTATATAAAGTATATGCTGTTAAGAGCTAATAATATATGGAATGTTAAGCAGGTACTTTACAGATATTGCGATTCCAAGGGCTCGGCGACAAAGACGATAGATCTTGTTCCTTACTATGAAAGCATTTATGGTGTAATGGAATCAATTTATAAGATGTGTCATAACCTTCCTGAATATGAAAGTGTAAAGGAAGCGATGGAGTATACAATGATTAATTGGTATTCCCATGGGGTAAACAGATGCCTATATGATCAAATAGTGAAGTATGGGGCGTCTGATGCCATTATAACCAGATATTTTGATAATTGCTCCGACGATATATCGGATATGTTGGCTAAATTGACAGCTTTAAAGAAACGTATAACTACTATTGATTATAGAGATAACGATGAAGTTATAAAACGAATTGCGGAACTGGATATTCGAATAATGGAAGAGTGCGACAGGCGTTTTGGCGGATAAAGAGGAATGCATATGAATGAAGCGGAACTTATAAAGCAGTTTAATACTCTCTTAGAATACTTGTTGGATAATAGCCAGTCCTTAAATGATGATGATTTTGTAAATTGTATAAGCACTATATACACAATACTTGAATCTAATTGTAAATGCGAATCAAATAAAGAGGATCTCACATTTATAGAAAAAATGATACAAGATGGAACGGTAAGCCTTTTCGATTTTTATAGAAGGTCATATACGGCGTTGACAAAATACCTATCAGGTCGTGTGGGTGAATTAACAAAGGAAAAACTGTTATACGCAGAAAAGGAAAATATATTTAACAGACGATTCTATCATTTAGATAATATAAGAGAAGTATTTAATAAAAGATACAGGGAAAGAACTGATCGCTTTAAGGGCAAAGGTGTGATATATAGCGTAATCACAGGTGGATATGACAGAATTATTGAGCCGGAGTATGAAGGAAATCTTGAATATATTCTTTTAACGGATAAGGCACCCAAGGATTATAAAGGGAAATGGCAGATAAGAGAAATTGATAATGCGTCAAAGCTTTCTGCCAACAGATTTGCCAGATATATGAAGATGCATCCTTTTAAGTTTTTCTCTGAATATGACTGGTCAGTTTATGTGGATGGTAAGCAGAAAGTTGTAGGAGATTTTAATGAGTACATTGATCTTTTTGGGAAAAAATGCGGGATGATCTGCTTTCCTCACTATGATACGAATACATTAAAGGCTCAGGCCCATGCCATTGCTTCCAATGGGAAAGCTTCCATGGAAGATCTGGAAAAGCAGATAAAGGATTATGAATCCAGGGGATATAAAGAAAAAGGTTTCATGGTCGAAACTGCATGTCTTGTCAGGGATCATCATGATGAAACTTTGAAAAAAGTAATGGAGGATTGGTGGAATGAACTTAATTCCTATAATCATAACAGAGATCAGATGAGCTTTGATTACGCATGCTGGAAAAACAATTACGAATATGATTTATGCAATCATTTAATCTATAACAATCCCTGGTGCATAGGGGAAGTTGTTCACAAGTGACGTTAGCAATAGGAGATTCGGTTTATGAATTACAGAAGTATTGAGCAAATGAATCAGCTTATTCGTTCCAGAATATCGATTGTACCAAATGATGTAGATATAATAATCGGCGTTCCAAGGAGCGGAATGCTGCCGGCGTCCATAATAGCACTTCTTTTAAATAAACCGCTTATTTCTATAAATGAGCTCACATGTCCCACAATAAGTTCTTTTTCCACCAGAAATATAAAACTATTATCGGAATATAAAAAGGCACTGATAATAGATGATAGCTGCAACACAGGATATAGCATAGAAAGGGCAAAGAAATTTATTGGAGAACATTTATCAGGGAGCATAGAGGCCCTCTACGGTTGTATCTATGCCACGGACGAATCTACAAAGTTCGTGGATCTGTTTTTTGAAGTTTGTAATCAGCCCCGTGCATTTGAATGGAATATCATGAATCATTGGGTCATAACCCAAAGCTGCCTGGATCTTGATGGAGTGCTGTGTGTAGATCCCACGGAAGAGCAAAATGATGATGGACCCAGATATTTGGATTTTATTGAAAATGCAATACCATTATTTGCTCCTAAATACCAGATTGGTGCCATAGTCACCAGTAGATTGGAAAAATATAGAAAAGAAACTGAGTCATGGCTTCACAAAAACAATATAGAGTATAAAGAACTTGTAATGCTTGATGTTCCTGACAAAGCTACGAGAATGAGATTGGGATTGCATGGCATATTCAAGGCCAAAATATACCAAAACTGTGATGCTGCTCTTTTTGTGGAGAGTGCAGATTCTCAGGCGCGGTACATCAATTTATTTACCAACAAACCGGTATATTGTACGGGGAGTAATAAGTTTTACAACAGGGATGACAGCTTTGATAAGTATGTAAGAATTAAACGACTAGGTAAGCAAGCTGAAGAGAAAGCCTATACTGCACTATCTTTCATGTACGATTTTCATGAAAAAGCACAGAGTATAGTAGAGGCTTCGACAGCAGAAGGCGCAGCAGGGCTATTTGAGGACTATTTTAATAACCTTTCGGTTATATTTGATGAAGCGTGCCTGTTTTGCGGTGAAAGTGGAAATCTCAAGAATTGGATAGATAAGTATATTGACGAGGGTAAAAAAAGGATTAAGAAAGATGTCAATGAACTACCGGAATATTTCACAGGTATTGATTTGACGGAACCAGAATTTCTTATTGACACAAGTATACATGAAGTTATCCTTGCAGCCGCAAGTAGGGTATCCATGCAGGCTTGGAATGAAGAACATTCAAGAGTAGTAAAGGAACTTACCGCTGAAATAATAGAAAATGATCCTTCAATAGAAGGGTACGACGAGGAAATTGGTTACCTCAAGAAGCTAGGTAAACTTGCTTTGTATCCATATTCTTTCACGGAAAAATACGATGAAACAAAGGTGATTGTAAATTGCGATTCTGACAGACATTTAAAGTATGTTGATCATAATGGAAGAAAGCTTTATTTCCCACCAAAGGAGGACGGCATCATAAGATCAGAGTACAACCAACTAATAATGGAGCAGGATATAGAAAGTCCACACCATTATTTTTCAGATATGTGCGATTTTTCGGAAGGCGATATATTTGTGGATGTGGGAGCTGCAGAGGGTATTATTTCCCTGGATGTAGTTGAACGGGCAAAAGAGGTTTACTTATTGGAGTGCTCTGAGGATTGGATAAAAGCTTTAGAAGCTACTTTTGCTGATTATTCTCACAAAGTGCATATTATAAAAAAGTATGCGGGAAGATTAGATGATGAGAATACTATTACTATTGACACGTTGCTAAAGGAATATTCAGGCGAGAATATATTTATCAAGATAGATGCAGAGGGAATGGAACTGGATATTCTGAAAAGCTCAGTTAATACTTTGCTAAATAATAATTGTAAATTGTCCTGTGCTACTTATCATACGAAGGAACAGGGGGAAGAATTGGCAGCTTTCTTTGATTATATTGCCTATGACCATGATTTTAGCGAAAGATATATGCTCTTTTATTATGGTAAGATGGTATTGCAAAATGGCTTTTATGAGCATATTGAGAAGCCATACTTCAGGCATGCACTGATAAGAGCATGGAGATTATAGCTATCAGTTCATATACTAAGGAACAAATGAGTAAATAATAGAGGTAAGCCATGAAAAAAGTCAGTGTTGTAGTTCCCGCCTATAATAGCCATGATACTCTGGCAAGGTGCCTAGGAAGTCTTGTTAATCAGACACTTCAGGATATAGAGGTAATAGTCGTCAACGATGCATCCACAGATGATACGCTGGATATATGTAGACGCTGTGTGGCGCAGTTTCCCGGGAAGGTCATTGTTATTGACAGTAAAGAAAACCTTGGCTGCGGCGGAGCAAGAAGCCTGGGGTTGGATGCTGCCACCGGAGAATATATCGGAATGGC
>JAEEGF011711211.1_pt1 | contig 10189 bp, 14 predicted proteins | sample 9134171 | NCBI WGS metagenome assembly JAEEGF01 (sample SAMN16246542, study PRJNA631951) | gut metagenome | biome: gut microbiome; feature: rumen; material: AP-attached | host: Bos | place: Iran: Karaj | collected 2018-10 | reverse complement strand
TGGCAAGGTTTTTGACCCTACCATCCTGATAACGCAAATACGTTCTATTAAGCTATCCTGTATAAAGGAATTGATCCGATGAAAATTATGCGCTATTCATCTGTCTCAATGCATAATTTGTATAACTGGACAGTATTTGTTTTAATAATAACACTTCAATCTTGTTTATTAGTTTTACAGAGTGCCTTCAAACGATAAAAGAGTATTAGGAACCATTCCTTTGTATCTTCGTTGGCATACGAGGGAGATGACCAATGATTATAAAACCTCCATTGTGAGAAGAGCCCGTTTCCAATGATATTGGAGTCGTTTAGATTCTCAACAGCTAATCTCAGGTTATTGACATCGTTCCATGCTGCCTCTCCATAGGCGTTAATGAACGAGTGTCCACAATCCATCTCGAAGCCCAGCTCTCGACACTCTTCTGGAAAAACACTGTTGTCAAAGAATGAATAATAAGATTCTTTTGTAAGCCCAAATTCATTCTCGAAAAAGACAATGTATTTATCCGCGAAACTCTCAATATTCATTTTCATTGATTCTGTCTTATTTTTCATTATTAATTCGATTACCAATTGTTCCGTGCCTTACCCCGTTCAATCATTTGTTTCCTTCTATTTTCTTTGTCGTTTTTCGCCTTGTTCATTTCTTCTTCATACACTTCTTTCCCGTCAATATCGTAAAGCACATCCCAGCTTACATTGCTGAAATCATTGCCGGCATAGGTCGTGTCTAGAAGTGGTTTGAATGAAGCGGGTCTGGCATGGAAGAACATCTTGATAAGGTGCTGCATTTCATCTGGTATGTATGCTTCTATTTCTTCACGTATCTTCCATGGGATACCCCAGATAGCTTCAGCTATACTACCTACGATAGCTCCAAGTGTATCTGCATCTGCGCCAAGACTGACGGCAAGACGGACTGCATCTTCAAAGCAAGTGCTCATACTGATAATCTTCAATGCTACCGGAACCGTACCCTGGCAAGTCTCATCAAATCTGTTCAATACAGAAGATTTGGGCATGTCTATTTCATATCCAGAGAATGAGACACATTCTTGGATGATTTCGTCTATATGATTAGGGGCTTCCTGATAGCGATGTCTGTTATACTCCATTGCCTTGAAAATGGCAAGGGCTACAGTCTGTGCTCCTTTGATACCCTCATCATGGTTGTGAGAGGGTAATGCAGTAGAAGCTGCAGCATCTAGCATCTGGTTCTCGTCTTCGAACCAATGTGCAACAGGACTTACTCTCATGGCGGCCCCGTTACCATAAGAGTTATATGGAACGGGATGTTTGCTGTTCACCCAACAGGCAAAGCGACCACCATATCCTCCCATGGGGTGCGGATAACGGTTGCACCAGTCGTGAATGGCCTCACCATAGTCACGTTCATGCAACAAAGCATCTGCGACAGCAATGGTGCAGATGGTGTCATCTGTATAGCTGTTCTCTTTAGACAACCATTCAAAGTTATAATCGTTAGTTGGGTTAAATTCCCAACGGCTACCTACTATGTCGCCTATAATTGCTCCTAACATATGAATATATCTTTAATCAGCAAATATTACATTCTCTACATGGTTATTGAAATCCTCATCCCTCACACACATGGTGTGCTGGCAGTTCGGACAATTGAAAGGAGTCTCTTCCCGTAAATCAACAGGAATAGGCTTTGAGAAATCCCAACTCATAAACACTCCTTTGGGAACGGTAAAGACTGTTCCGCATTTGGGACATTTGACGGTATATAACTGTGCCATAATTATTTAACTTTTGCTCTGTTCATGACAATGGTTTCCTCCACGGGAGCCCCCATAGTCCAGTATTTGTAATCATCGATATAGAGATATGGATGAAGGTATTTGCCCCATCTCTCTTCCTTTCCGAAGCGACGCTGCATGTCAATGAAATACAGGAACTCATCTTCAGTCAAAGGACATTTGCCTCGCACGATATACTCATGCGGTGCCCATGGCATGGTCTTGGCAAACGTCCATTGGCAGCGTGCAATCATCTCACGCAACTTGTCGTAGTCTAATTCGTTATTCATCATTGCTCAATTACATGGTGGGTGCTGTTGGCAGTGCCTTATCAATCGTCATTTAAGTCATAACTTTGTGGTAGGGAGAATCCGTTAACCACCTCTCTATCGATGTTATTACAGAATTGTGGCAGGTAAGCAGCAAGTATTTCCTCCAGCTTCCGTGCCTGTTCTTCTGATAACAGTCGGCCAGAATGTCCACCTTGCCAGTCAAACGAAGGTATGGCCTCCTGCAATTCTTCCGTCGTGATTAAGTTTTCAAGCCTTTCGGGATCTGCTATGAAGTTCGGCTTCATCTCCATATAGAAAACCTTACGGCCTTTTCCACTCCAATCGCCAGCCTGATAGGGGTTACTGTCGAAGATACCGCTCATCACGATTCCCGTCTTTCCCTCTCCGCAGCGTACCATCACGAAGCGGTCGCCCTTTTTCGCTTCCTTATAGTCATACACGCTCCAGCTGAATCCAGCCGTCAAAAGGTTGGGGATGTCGTTCAGATGGTCTTCCATCTTTATGCTAGAGACAGCAGGATTCCACATCAAGACGAAGGTCTTCTGCTTCTCGTCGTAGCCGTTTCCTGGGTAAGTGGGATGATAGAATAAGTCATCAACCTGATACAGTCTTGCCATGCCCAGCATCTGCTTAAAAGATTCATAGGACAGCTCACCCTCCAAAGCATACTGGTAGTCATCCATGAAGGTAAAGCCTTTGGATGGCAGAATCTTCGGAAAGTCCTCCATGTGTATCATCACAACGTCACCGTCCTTGTCCATCATGCCGAGGACGTCGGCATACGACACGAAGTCGAATGGCTTTACCTTTCCTCCTTCAGCATATATTAACGATATGTTCAATGGCCTTTCATCCTCACCGGCAGGATTCGGGAGAGCCAATCTCGTTGAGGTGTCCTCCTTATCGGCGAAATGCCATTGCAGGTTTGCCAGATAATCCTGTATACCATGAATCTCCTCTATACATGGGTCGTCCAAGAACAAATCGAAAGCCTTTGCTAAGGCAGGCCCGAAGCAGAACGGGAAAAACAGTCCGTCCATGATGATCGGGCATCCCTCATGCTTGATAAGTGCACAGGATATCCTGAGGCTTCCTTCAAGCTGCTCAGAAATCCATTCTTCTCCAAGGTATTCTTTTGGATTGGCTATTACCTGTTCGTCATCATCCTCATAGAGTGCTTCTGCACCCGTAAGCTCCCTCATGGCATCTACAACCTTAGAGTAAAGCTGTAGGTCTGAGCGATTGGCAAAAGAGCAGACACGGACTTCGTAGCCGTTCTCCTGCTGATTGATCTCTATTCCGCGTAGTGCCTCCTGGGCTGTTCCCAGCTTCACACACGGAAACTCTGGTGAGGTTATCACTATTCTCTGGGCGCGATGAACTAACTCATCGAAGATTTGCTTGGGTTCCAACTGCTTTGCAGTACGGAAATTAACACATACGCTCATATTACAATCTGTTTATTATGAATTACTTGTTTGATTTTTATTTAATACTCCAGTATCCAAAGCTGGTCATCATAGGGACACCATTTCCCGAATAGGGCAGAAATATAGGAGATGACTCCAAACTGCTCGGTGGTGTATCTGTTTCCAAGTTGCTTTATCTGTTCGTTAGCTGTTTTAAGCCATTCCTTACCATCCTCCTTCCACTTTCCAACGGATTGGTGTGTGGTCACGAACATCATCTCTCCATACCAGAACTTATCCCTGATGTCCTCTTTGGAAAACGGAGACTCTTCCTCTCTATTGTAGTACTTATAGGTCAGTCCGTATTGATTGAAGTACCACTTGCCCAACTGCCATACGTATTGGTCTAGTTCCTTGATGGAATATTGTACCAGGCCAAAGTGCTGACGGAAGGAATGGATGACACGCATATAGGTTTCATAATCCTTTAAGTCCTCTTTCCTGAAATCGGCAAAGTCCTCTTTCTTTTTCAATGACAACAACACTTTCTCCACGTAACTGTCATAGATAGCGTATTTCTCAGGCTGATGATGACTGCAATATTTGGTGGCGAAGGAATAGAAACAATGATCTTTTCCATTAACCTCGACATGGGCAATATCTTTCACAAGGAAATAGTCACCCTCGCCAAGCCGCTTGTCGATGTCGAGTGCCATAATATGCTGGGCCAAGGAATGAACGTCAAAGATATTCGTACTGTAAAAGTCGTTCAAAGCCGAGCATTTGATAAGAATATCCTCTATGTTGTCATTACGCTTGCACAAATCCATGAAGAGTTTGTCCAAGGCCTTTTCCTGATTGGAATAGCTGGGAAGCTGCCTCCAATTGTCAAGGAACCATTCTGCATCTTTCACGGATGGCCTGTAGTCAACGGGTAAGTCTTTTCTTTCCATATCACTCACTTATTATTCAGATAATTTTCAATCATTTGTAATGCCTTCTCATGCTTCATCACCAGATCAGGATAGCCGAATGCCTTTCCACGTGCAATGTTGTGATGGAGGTCGTTGAGCTTTACATGGATGGCTGTCATATTACCAGAGTCGATGATACGCTGCACATAGTCATCATAACTCATGCTGTCATCATGGGTGCATAGCCGGAGAGCATCAATGATTTCGTCAGGGATGCCTTCATTGTGCAGGTCATCAAATGTCCAATCCGTATCTTCGACCACATCATGCAGGAACCCCACACACTTTTCCGCATCTGTCTGTCCCATCGAGCCTATTAACAGCGGATGGAGAATGACTGCGTTTCCGTCTCTGTCACGCTGTCCCTTATGGGCATCCATGGCAATCCTGATGCACTTCTCAACAGTGTACTGTGAGATAGGGTCAATATTCGTCGAGCGTTTGCAGCTAATCTCTAACGAGATAAATTCATTTCCTATTTTCATATCTCTTTCAGTTTGTTTTGGTCATTCAATGGAATCCATGCTATTTCTCTAACATGTCCCATCATTGACTCTTTGTTCAACAACCTCAATGCAATCTCCTTTCTCTTGTGCCCACCGGAAAAAAGAAATTCCCTCCAGACGTCACTGTCCATTTCCACGATGTCACATGAAGGAGTGACTGCTTTGTAATATATACATCTAATGGCCACTTTCATAATCATTCACTGATTTTTCCCTGCATCCAAAGACGACCTTGAACGGGCATACCTTTTTCTACATTCGGGAACATCTCTTTCTTGTAATACACTGGTATAAACGTATCTTCTGGCTCATGACAGATAGAGATTACAACTTTGATATAGTCATTTCCGAGTAAGCTGACCTCCTCGACCTCAGAAACAGGAGAGATGAAATCTGCATCATCAGGGCAGGATTTATCGGAGTCGAAATAACTGACGAGGTTTTCGCAGTTTAGCGTTATAGGAATGAGGTTCCCATTTTCATCATATTCCTTTTCCAGCCCCATGTCCCTCCTAAAGATCTCTGCACCAAGCTCACTTAAAGTAAGCTCTTTCTTTCCTTCTTCTATACTATAGGCAGAAGCCGCAAGCTCTATTTCCATCTTGTTTCCTGGAATATATCGCTGCTTATTCTCATAATAATCGGTAGCAAAGAACGCAAGTGACAGCTCTTCCATCTCAGCCCAGACAATGGCTTCCACATGGTTCTCCCATTCGAAGACCTTTCTGATGGTCATCATGTGCTTGGTTCCATGATGGCAAGGGTAGAGGGTCAGGAAGTCAAGTCGCTGACTCTTGATGTTGTTCAACAGCAATGCCATCAATCCCATATCTTCACCGGTCCTGACGGCAAGGATGTTGGCTTCCTCGTCATCATAGTCGTCGCTGGTGACATTGGTGCAGGAACTGCCGTATAAAGGCCACTGCCCAATCTGCGTGACAACATCGGGGAAATGGTCCAAATCCATCAACGTCTCAAAATGGCTTCCTTGCGACTGGTAGATCTCAGGTTCTTCCCAACCTCTTTCCTTATAGACTTTGTTAAAGTCATCACCCACCAAGTATTCCGATGCTATCCCATGCATCTGTTCCACATAGTTCTTCCAGACCTCTTCAAGTTGTTCTGCCTGTTCGTCATTGAGCATCTCGCCTGAATGACCGTTGTCCCAGCAGAAGCCAGGAACACTTTTGTTCAGTTCGTCTGTTGAGAGCAGAACCGGCGCGTCTTCGGGATGGATCATATGGCTCAGGCTCATTCTGATATAGTAAACCTTGCGGCCTTTTCCGCTCCAGTCTTCATCAGGATAGGGAGAGCCGATGATGGTGCCTCGCATCACGACGCCGTTCCTTCCGTTGCCGGTGCGTATCATGTAGAACCTGTCACCAATATGGGCTTTCTGGTAGTCCCAGATACTCCAGTCGTAGTAGAATCCGTCTTCGTGGAAGTCATTCATGGCTTCATCGAACTCCGTCAGCTTGTAATTGCTGATGTCCGTGTTCCATCGCATGATGAATGTCTTGCGGAAATGCTCCCGGACGAATCCATTGGCAGCATCAAAGAACTTGTTCCAGTCTTCGTCTTCCATCTTGTCAAGAAGCACCTGGGCTTCATCCAGCTGCTTGAAGCCACCGTGTCCGTCCATCAGTTTGCAAAACTCACTAAAAGGCACCATCTTGCAGGTGTTTCCTTTCATCATGCCGACATAGCGACAGGCACCGATGAAGACATCATGGGTGTTGTCAACGACTCTCAACGTACTGAGCTCTTCATCCTCTGATATATGTCTCTTTTCTTCCCTGACATTTACGGCATCTACGCCTATCCATTGCAGGGCAATGAAATCATTGAAGACATCATCAACAATGGACTGGCCATCTTTTTCAACGTAGCGTTGGGGATTCAGATGAAAGTCTCTTGTTACACCAGTGACAACGACTGCTTCGCCTTTGTCAAGGATAGACCTCATGTTATTGCACCGCTGACCCCATTGCTCCTGAGCATCACAGTCTGCAAGTTTTGCATCCCGTTCATTCTCCTCCATGATCCTGGCTGCACGATGCACCTTCTTGGCTGCATTCAGGAATGCATAGCAGAGACGCACGTCCATCTCTGAGGCCAGCCAAGGCAGTTCAACTGCCACAGTGCCTCCGACCATCTGCCTGATGGTGATGCCCTGGGTGGAATAGCCTTCCGTCATCAGGGTGTATGATGCTGTCTCACCACAGACAGTATCATTGCTTCTTCTCATGACATCCTTGTCATCGGCAACGCTTTCCAATAATTCGAGAGCATTGTCAATGACCTTTTCTTCGTTGAACTTACGAACTCCTTTGATTGTGAATTTGCTAGTCATAATTACCAGTTTAATGATTATCTGGATGCAAAATTACTTGGGGGTTCTCTCAAATCGTGGGACAGGTTATAATTATTTTCAAAAAAACATCTTTTTTTATGAGCATCAACACATGGAGAGGGGAGGTGTGTTCCATCATTTATCTCGTAAATACTCTATGTATTTCTCGATAATCATGGATGAGTAAGTGTCTGGATGGATAAGGAAGAACCTGTTCTGGAATCTGTCATCGTCGATAAACATCTTCATGAAAGTTTCTTTCTCACCCTCTTTCAAAGGATAAATCCAGTTGTTCCTGATCCACAGTCCTAAGGTGAAATGATAATCGATATCATCATCACCTAACATGGTTTGCTTATCTTTATCACTGAGCATAGCGTCAAGCACTGCAAAGCATTCTTCTTTGGTTTTGGGGATTCTGGTTTCCATTTCCATTATTTTTGAGGTTATTATTCATTATTCCGACTGATGACATCACCCAGATAGAACAGGATGACTTCTCCATCACACGTGATGTCTTTCAATAATACGGTTGCCTTCTTCGCGCTGTCACCGCGACCCACGTAAAACGTGATGGCATCATAAGGGACAAGGTATCTCACTCCGTTTTCCACATAAGTACATCTGTCCTTATAATAATCGCTATATTCCCGACATTCTACATGACCGCCGTTCAATATACTCTCAAAGATATTGTTGTAGACCGACAGGTTCAGGATGCGCATTCTGTCAGTCTTTGGATGGAGAGGTTCCTTCAGTCTTACCACCTCTGTTGGCCGAGGAAGCAGTATGTTTACTTCTTGCTGAGTCATAAACTTCAGCAACCTTTTCCGCTTCTCATCAAATGAAATCGATGTGTCCTTGATGACAGCCAGTATCTCCTCTTGTAAACTCATATTCGCTACTAATTCTTGTACAAAGAAAAAAGAAGGTTGCCTCAGTTCATGGGGCAACCTATCAAAATTATTACATATCCTTGATGACTTCCTTGCCAATGAGATGGTTAAGGGCTGCACCAACGTCGGGATCGGAATAAATGGATGCCCAATGATCTTCGAACAGTGGATTGTTCCTGTCGGCACTGCCATTCTTGTTCACCTTATATAAGATAAGGCGTTCCTTGTCGCATATACCCATGATGGAAGACCTGAGCATACGGGCATAGGATAATGCCTGGTTGAATGCTTTTTGAAGTTCCTGAACAGGGGCCATGTCAAGTTTGGCCTCAATGATCATCGGAGCATTTTCAAAGTGCTTCTCACCCTTGGGGAAGAAGACGAAATCAGGTATGGCCTTCTCCTTGCGACCGGCTTTCTGAGACAGCTGACGTGTCCAGTCAGCACTTGTATATCCTAGTTTTTCAAGCATAGGAATCAAAATCTGCTCTTCCACATGTTTCTCCAGAGTTATCTCACCGAAATCTGCGTCTGAACCTTCATAAAGCTGTGGGTACAAGCTGATGTCGCCACCTCTTTCTGCAACCATCCGCAACAGTTCTGAATAGTCTTTCGCGGATAGCTCTATGCCATTCACGCCTTGCAGATTGCGCCTGACAATAGGTACTTGTGACATGTATTCATCATTCTTCAAGTCCTTGAAGGTAATATGTGGGGTTTGGATTCCGTCACAGACCGTTGTTCTACAATGGTAATAATCAAAGGGATTGAAGATGCCACCGCTGTTTGACCTCCAGATGGAATGGATGTAACTCCTGGGGGACGTGCAGTAAAGAACAATAATGTCGCCACGTCTTGTCCTTTCATTGCATGCCCATATCTGCTGGTCGTTACCGTTGGGATTCTCGCCTAAAGAGTCGAGGAACGTGAAATCACCGCCGCCTGCACCTGTTAACCAGACATTCGTCGGCTTAGGTAGTTCTGAACTGGTGCTAGTTTCTGTCAGCATGTTTGCAAAGTCATAGATGCAAGCACACAGTTCTGCATCCGACAACTCATATTCACTCTGGAACTTATTCCAGCTTTCGCAAATGTCGAAATAATAGTTTACGTAGGCCTTGTAGTCATTCGAGCGCGGAATGGGAGGCATTTCTATTCCTAAGGCATCACAGTTTCTCTGAATAATATCAAAGCGTCTTGGGAGGAGAATAGGCTTGAAACATTCAAAGCTATAGTAGAGTAGCAGTGACAGTAGGGGAGTGTTAGATGCCTTGATACGATATTGGTCTTTTTTCAGAATACAGGCATTCTCATCAAACACAATGGTATCATCATCATGATACTGTAGGTCACCCTTGTCGTCTAATAAGGGTCTAAGAATATCATAATCTTCAGCGAACTTTTCATAACTCTCTTTTGTCCATTCTTCAGGGATGAAGCCACGCTGAGACAGGTTAGAGCTCCACAGCCAAAAAGCACCGGCGATGTCGTCGGCGAAGGAATCTTCAACTTGATCTTCTCCCCAATTAGAAGCGTACTTCCAGATGTTGAAAGCCCCTTCGGAAGTTTCCTCTACTTCCGGATTAAAAAGCTCGATACAGGCTTTTCCTTGCGGGCTTTCCTTATACATGTTCCATAATTGCTTGTTCATAAGACTGTTGGCTTTAATTTGTTAAACGATTAAATGAGACTCTTTACATGCTGTTAATACCCGGTAAACCGAACTATAACCATGAATTCGACGGCAAAATTACACCTATGCTGTGTCAAATCGTGGGACAGGCAAGAAAAAAATTACTCGGAATTGTCTAAATCTTCTTCTGGCTCATACATGATAGCTGCTTCCAGATGCATGTCATGGATTTCGTCAGCAAACCATTGGGGATAAAGAACCTTGATTTGATTGCCACGACTTAATAGGTGCCCACTCAGATCAATGGTCGGGCGCATATACAACTCGAAATCAGCAAAATTCTCACCCTGTCCAATCTCT
>JAEEGF012094997.1_pt1 | contig 10190 bp, 9 predicted proteins | sample 9134171 | NCBI WGS metagenome assembly JAEEGF01 (sample SAMN16246542, study PRJNA631951) | gut metagenome | biome: gut microbiome; feature: rumen; material: AP-attached | host: Bos | place: Iran: Karaj | collected 2018-10 | reverse complement strand
CTGGAGATTCTTTTCGGCGGCTTCCACGCCTTTATTTGTAGTAACTGTAGTATCAATCATGGTTGATACCCCCTTTCATAAGATATTGTTTTTGACCTGCGCAGGGCAAAGAAAAAAGGACTATTCCTTTTGGAATAATCCTCTTTGCTTTAAACTGCAGTATTCAATTCCACTTTTGATCTTCATACGGAGTTGATTCAAATCCCTTCTCTTGAAGTCGTCTGACCAACTTATCCAAATGTCCTCTCCACAATGCCTTAAACCATTTTGTATCACCAAATACTCTCACAACGTAAGGACTAATGGCGTAATAAAGTTGTATAAATGTCCGCCCATACCAAGTCATTGCAAGATTATAATCACGATATCTTCTCAATGTCCATACTTCAGGGCAATCATATGAACCATACACAGCTGTTGCAACATAACATCCTCCAGTGGATGGCGGAGCAACATATTCTGGATCAATATCTTTGATTTTACTCTCGGCTTGCCCTCTAGCATATGTAAACCAACTAGCTGCACCGGCATTAGATGAGTACTCCAAAACTTTAGAATATGCTATCTTGGCTTTTTGTTTATCATTTGCATATTCCTTCATTATATCGCCAAGAAGCATAAGGAGAGCAAAAACTTCGTTTTCCCATGCTTTAAACGTGTCAACAACACCATCCGCTGACATATTGCTAGAGCAGTGTGACACTCCTGCATTTGACAGCATTAGCGCCAATTCCATAACTCTTTGATACATTTCATCATATTTGCCTATCTTTTCAGAGTCAGAAAAATCACTATCTCTAACCATATTGAATACAATCGGCAATGTATTCTTCATAAGGTTAGCTGATGTGCCTATTTCTCCAACTTTACAGTTCTTGCACTTGAAGAAAGTAGAATAAAAAGCAGCTTCCCAACTGTTCGCATCTTCCATTGCTATTTGTTCATAATAATTTGCAGCCCCCGATATATCATTAGAATCTCTTGCTCTTCTAGCTAACTGATATAAATTCTCCAATTTGTCAGAATTGTCCAAACTAACTGTTCCTGACACTTCGACCATTAACTTTTTGGCTTCTTCAACTGAATACTTTGTTCCACATGCTTGGCAAACATACACGCCATCTACTTTTACCACATCATTGCTTCCACACATTTCACATACAATAGCTTTCATAATCGATCCTTTCACCTGCATTTTAATATTTCTTTGTAATCATATTGCCTATCTTCACACAATTCATACTTATTGCTCTTAAGAATTAGTTTTTTTACTGCTATCTGATCAACATGGGACTCATTGTATTCCTTAATCTTAGCAAGTAACTCTAAATATCCTGTATATCCCGTATTTACCTTTAATCCAAAAATGACCTCAGTAACTCTTGCATTCAAATAAACTTCATTTTTATATATATTCCACGTTTCTTTTTTAGCTGACTGTTCGTAGTATACAGCCCTATACTCATTTTCATGCTCCCACTCTTTCCCCTTGTGATACAAATCTTCAACAATCTCTGTCGGTGACATTTCCCTTCTAATATGCCTTAGCTTATCATCGTAAGTTACATACCGTATTGCTTTGGAATCTGATTTCTTAATTGTTGTAACATCAATTGCTATAACGCATCCTTCATGTCTAAGATAATATGACCATAGAAGTATTTTTCGTGGTGAATTTGTCATACAACATACCCTATATTTATCAGTATTAACGATTCCCTCACTTTCATAAGGATCATTTACCTTGTCCAAATGAGATGCATAAATTCCCTTTTCTATCGCATCGTAGACATACTCTAAGCTCATATATCTATATAATGAATTAGGGACATTTTTATTATTTCTCATATTGTGTACTTTCTTAGATTTATCTCCTTTTTCAGTATTCTCTATTAATATATCATGATCCGATATATTTTTTCATGAAAATTGTATAAACAGCTCAACCATCACGCTTTGAATTTTTTGTATTTTGCTTTTTTTTAGGAAATGTCATCTAATAAAGTACACATTCTTGGAAATAATCAGTCTTTTAAAATGGTGGCTTTTTCATATCTCTTAGCCTTGTAATGAAACGTAGCCTGTGGCATTCCGCACTCGAACGCTGCCTACTTCACTGTTATCTTCCCCATCTTCCACTGCTGATAAACCTCATGAAAATTAGGTGGCAGCGGAGAAGGCTTTCTCCCAAACTTGATGCCTCTCGCCTTTGCAGCAGCAATTCCTTCCGCTTATCTCTAGTGAATAGTCTGATACTCAGTCTCAGCCACATATGACAATAGCGCAAGAATCAGGTCACTAATAAAAGTTCCCAACAGGCTCTTTTCTCGTCTTGTATCAAGAAGAGGCATGTCAATTACAACAATATCCGCTCCTTTTTCCTTGGTGATAATGCTCCACTGATCACTAAAATCATGGTAATTACGTCCCAATCTGTCGATGAATTTGATAAACAGTACAGAATTTCCATCCAACTTTCTGAGCAGCTTCTTATACTGCGGACGCTCAAAGTCCTTCCCTGACAGCTTATCCAGATATATGTTGCTCTGTGGAACTCCCATCTCCATCAATGCAAGGATCTGCCTGTCCTCGTTCTGCTCCTTTGTTGAAACCCTTACGTGTATAATGTTTTTTAAAATGTACACCACAATAGTATAATTGGCCAAATGCAGCAATACTGATGCTTACACCGGTTAATAGTTACTTATAAGATGCCGATGCCAACATGAACACATCTATGCTGTATATGCCGGCAAAATATGATATACTGTTTTTAAATTTGTTCATATTATCACATTCAATGGAGACATTATGATAACGATTGAAGAAGTAAAATACGGCCAGAATATACGCTATCTTAAAACAATTGATGATATTCACCGCTACATTATTTCAGCTGAAGCAATCCATTTAAACAAACAAGGGAAGATGTATTATCTGCTCTATTCTTCAAATATGGAGCTGAATACAGATGTCTTTAGGTATGTTAACCTTCATCTTTATACCAAGTCTGAAAACACTAAAATAAAGGCACTAGAGGCTTTAAAGTTGCTAATTAATTATCAGCAGCTCTTCAATCTATCTTTAGAAGATTTTTCGCTGTCCGATGTTGACGATTTCAGATACTTTCTGCATGGCTATTCTCCGCAATCAAGTAGCATATCTTTCATCAATCTAACCGTCAGGTCAAATGATACCGTTAATGGGTATTTTGCCGTATATAGGGGGTACCTAAACTATCTCGGAGTATATGAACATCCCATGCTTACAAAAAGGGAATTAACATATTCTTATCTGCGCAAAGGTGAGAATGCATACAGGGCTTCTCCGGGGTATAAAACTTCTGAAGGAGTACCAAATAGAGACCTTGAAATCCCGAAATATATATCCGTTGATGAGTTCACAAATTTAGTAAGGTATTTCAGAAATGAAAAAAATATCGCTGGCGAAATAATAATCAGGCTGATGTTCCAGTGCGGCCTTAGAATTGGCGAAACTTTGGGATTAACTGCCGATGATCTTGTTATGGAAAAACAGTCTGATGGAAAATTCTACCCAATCGCATACTTGAGAAATAGAGTTTCAGATGCAAAAGATCAAAAAGCTAAAACATGCATGAAAGTATCAGACTGTGCTCAATACAAAACCCGCGAATACCAGACGGCTGACTATGGATATCAATTTGTAGTTGTCCCTCCAGACCTATACGACCTAATTAATGACTACATTGAAACCTATCATTCTGAAGCACGTAGCAATGCAAGAAAAACATATAGGTATTATAAACGCACTCAGGCTGATCGTGTTCGGCTTGAAGAACCTGGAGAAGACATAAATTATTATATCTTTCTGAATAGTATTGGGACTCCTTTGCGTACTTCAGATTGGAATAAACAGCTCAGAAAAGCATTTGAATCAGTCGGCATACCTGTTGACATAAAAGAAAAAAAACATGGCCTCAACCATAGATTTAGGCACGGTTTTGCCATGTTTAATGTGCATTATATGGGAACCAAAGAAGTACCATTGGCAAATCTACTCAGACATCATGGGACATCTTCTGTAATGTGCTACTACCGCCCGACAATTACTGATCAAATTAAATTGAAAACTGATTTTGTAAATAGCCTATATGACATTATTCCCGAATTAAGGAGAAAACAGTAATGAGAAATTACACTGAAATACAGCGAAAACGGCCCTATGTAATAAAAAAGTATAAGGATCCCAAGATGTTAGATACTGTGTGTGATTATATCAATTATGGCATAAACAACCATGTATTTGACTATGAGCAGGGAAAACAAGTCTTTGCACATCTTTCCAGAATATTTGGTAAGTCAACTATTGGCAGCGTAAATTATGAATATATGTGTGCTCATACTAAGGAGTGGGATCAATCGCAATCAGCCAGAAAGACTATTCGCTTTATTATCTACATGCTAGAAAAAAGCGTTATTAAGGATGCGCTATTGGAGCGTTTTATCTTTTTTAAAGAACGCATATATAGCAACAAACACATTGTAAAAAATTTTTATCAGAATTGGCTTTTTGAACCAGAGCCTGACAAAGTATATAATTTCATGGCTCAATCCAAAATGCCTATTGACGACGTGTATGCTCGTTACATTATTTCATTACCTGAAATCGAGTTTAAGGCATCACGCATTAAAGATGCGGTCAATAAATGTTTTAACAAGTATAAGTGGGACGCACAGTATACTAATGGTGCTGTAAATGCATTTGCCACTTGCATGAAAGAGGATGTTCTTAGATTTTGGGCTGTTCAATCAGAGAATACCCTTACCTCAGGTGCGGTTATAAGTTACTTGAAATGTCGCACTCGAAAGACAGGGATAAGCTATTTCATAAATGTACTTAATGAACTGCCACGTAAGCACATGGATAATAATATCAACGCATTAATCAGCCTGTGTAGCAAACACGGCTCTATTCCTCTTCGAGAAAATATAATAGAAATGCTTTGTAGTGACGATTTGTGTCGGTGGTTTGGCGTTGATACGTATGATGAATACAACAGGACATATTGGATTGATCTACAGTGCAAAAACAAGAAAAAAAGAACTATTATCATGAAAATATTGCAACAACATGCAGATATTTTAAACGTGCAGCATAGGCACCCTTCCCAAGAACCGTGGTGTCATTTTGATGACTCCTGTTCAAACCCGCAAGACGACTTTTCTTTTCGATCATATCTTGAACAAGCTGAATATTTCAGCAATCATGAGTACGCTCCGCCGATATTACTTACTCTTACAAAACTGTACCAGTACATCTTAATGGAATATGACAGTTCGTTGTGTAAAAAAGTAGGTGTACCTGATAGCATATTTCAAAGATCCCAGCTCAGTACATCTTTAAGAAACGGCTATGCGATTGTTATATATAACCCCTCTGCACCTATCCCATCCAAGGATAAGTGGCTGATATGTTACAAAGAAAACAAGTCCAGAGAACAGTATCTCATGAATGCTATTATGCTTGATGATATAAAATATGAGCCATATAAACAATGGCTAAAATTCTTCTTGTGGCACAAGAATATGTTAATGAGTGGAAAGATTCGTTCCGTGCATTATTTAAAGGTGTTTCTAAAATATCTGTATGATTTAAAAACTGGAAAAAAGAAATCAATATTCACTCAAAAGAACTCAGATTTCATGACTATCTCTACAGGTGAAATAGAAGCTTTTAAAAATTATATATATAGTTCATTCAATAGTAGCGAGACAACCTCGGGAATAATCAGCAGGGTTCGGGCGTTTGTGCTATATCTCAATGATAATGGGCTATGTAAAATAGAATCCGGTGTAAAGTATAACCTTAGAAGCACACACAGTAAAACCTATAAAGGTGGAGGACGCCCTATCCCTGATAGCGACCTAGCAAAATTAACTAAAGTAATAAAAGATAATTATGACCGCTCGCTTTATCACAAAATTTTCTATTATGCTTTTGTTTTATGCTTGGAAACAGAATTACGTCTCAATGAAATACTTACTCTCCAGATAGACTGTGTTAAGCCAGCTTATAAGGAAAATGAGTTTATTATAACATATCCCTCAAAGACATCTCATGGCGAAGTCATTGAAAAACCCATAACCCTAATGGCCAAAAGACTCCTCGATGAAGCAATTAAAATTACCGAGGAGTGTAGGGTAAACTGTCACGATAAAGCAATTTGCAATTACCTCCTAATCATACCCAAGAGCAGAAATCATACTTATGGATATATGAATGGTCGTGACTTTGCGCGGTATATGAAGAATGCTTGTGAAGAAGCCAATATTCCCCGATACTCTGCATCAAATCTGAGAGACAAACATATGACCATGTCCGAAGAATATGTTATTAAAAAGAAGTTGTCGGATGTCGAACAGAGTGTACTGTCTGGACATGTTAATTCTACAACGGACACAAAACATTACGTCGGTCATGGCATTAGAGAGTTATTAGAATCTGTGCATGGAGTGACGATTGGTGATGTTGCCTTAAATGGGCATGTTGCTCATCGGCTTAAATCAGATATACCTTCAAATTCCGCTTTGGTATCAAATAAGTGCGGATACTGTTCTGCTAAAAAATGCCTTGATAATTCTTATTTGGATTGTATGCTATGTGGTGATTTTGTTACTACAATTGACCGCAAACCTTATTTTGAGGAACGTATCAAAACTTTAGACTCCCGTATAGCAGTAACTCACATTCCGCACGACAAAGAAGACCTAATCAACATAAAAAGATTATTGTTGCGTTACTTGGAAGAAATATTATCCATGGAGGAATCTTTAAATGAACAACCTTGCATTCACAATTAATGACGACTACTACAAAGAGGTCTCTGATAAACCATTCAGTATAAATTCTGAAGGCGCTCCACAATTTATAGATTTTATAAAGAAATCAAACAAGCTTCCTTTTTCTGATTGTAATAGTTTTTATAGTGATGATTTGTGGGACTTTTCAAGCTACCTACATCAAGGATTAGGGGAAGCTCTTTCTAAATTTTCTTTTCATGGTTTAAGCGAATATTACTCTGATATTTGCAAACAGTATGTACTTCTAAAAGTATTAGAAAACAAAGATAAATTGCAAGTAATCCACGATAAGCACTTGGTAATCAGACGTTTTTTTAAATATGTTATAAGTCATGGGAATAAATCTGTTGATGAAATAATTGCTTCAGATATAACTGATTTCATATCCGCTGAAACCAATGGAAAGTCTCCTGCTTTGTCATGGTCGTTGAGATCTACAATACGCGATTTTTATTTGTGTTACTCAGCAAATATAGCAGATATTTATACTCCTGAAATAGAATCCGCATTAAGTGTTACAGACTATAAATTATTAAATGCCTATAGAAATGCACATAAAACCCCTATGCTATCAGATGATTTTTACAATAAATATGTACAATCTTGTATCGAAATAATAAAAGATATTTCTTATTCAGATGAGATTAGGGCTGCTGCTTGTTTTGAAGTTATAGTTGCACAAACCGGACTTAGAAGAGGAGAGGTTGTCTGCCTAGAATACGGCTGCTTACACGAAATAAAGATTTTCAATGGAGAGCGCGCTTATTATTTAAACTATAAAACATGGAAACGTGAAAAGCATAATAACATATCCATTGTCAGCACATATATCAACGATTTGTCTAAGTTAGCGATTGATTCTTTATATGCCTTATACGAAAAAAATGAATATTCAGTAGACAAACAACCATATCTGTTTCTGCGTTCAAATGGAAAACCTTATGACTCAGCATCATATGCGCAACTAGCATCTAAGCTATGCAAAGCCATCGATGCTAAAGGCATCATAAAACTAATTGATAGGCCTGATGACGAATATCCCGAAGTACCAAGGGCTGTGATAAAACAAAAAGGCCAAACAAAAACAATAATGAAGCCCTCTTCTCAGGAAATGCGCTATTACGTTTGTACTAAGCTATATGAAAAAGGCGTTCCGCTAAAGTATATACAAAAATTTATGTCGCATTTGACAGCACAGATGACGGCTTACCACATCGAAAAAACTTCTACACCACAAGAAAATATGGAATACTCTCTAAAGGTGCTTCGCGAAATTGTCTCTGGAGATGCAAAGCTATTAGGAGATAGCAAAAACCTAACAGAAAAAATCAATCAGTTTATACAAGAAAACAATTTCCACGTTAAACGTGATCTCAATGCCATTTGTGACACTTTGGCTCAAAAAATCCCGATAAGGCAAAAAACTGGCGGCGTGTGTATTAAATCATCAATGCTTAGAGAATGTAGCCATGATGCCATAACCAATGAGTTTTATTGTGCATATGGCGTTTGTCCTAACATATATCACTTTTACTATATGGCCGACGTGTCATATAGGCAGTGTAGAGAGTTGTCTGAAACTATTGCTATCAATAAGAAAAATGGTTTTATACGGCAAGTACAAAAAGAACACAACATGCTTATTAAAATCATAACATCCAAGCTTGAACCAGAACTGGACGAATTACAAGATGCAGTTAAAAAGCATGGATACGAGGAAGTATGCATACGCCACCCAGAAATAAGCGAAATAATTGAAAACTACGATTCTATTCTAAAGGAGGTACAGGGATGGAAAACAATGAATTTATAATATCTCATCTTTCTTCTATCGGGGAAGATTATGACACCATGAAACCATTTATGAAGAGCTGGCTTGAGAAAATAACCAATGTCATGTTAGAAACGCACCAGCGTCAGCTCAATGCTGAAGCAGAATTAAAAGGTATTGATTACTCCTGTAAAGGTATAGCTTCATCACTTGGAATTTCCAGAACCACACTATATAATCACGGGCAACTATTAAAAAGATATATTGAGCATGTATCTGCGTCATTCACTCTCTCAAATCCATACTTTAAGCTCAATAGCGTGGCATCTGAGAAGTCTTTGTTACAAGACAAATTAACACTTATGATGGAAAGAGATGTCGATAATGAGCTTCTTAAGGCAGAAAACGAACAGTTAAAGCGTGAATTATTAAGCAAAGATGCTGAATTACAGAAACTCAGGGGGAATCAAAAAGCCTCTAAAATAGTACCCATTGCATAACGAAAGGAGTCTAATATGGATATATTACAAGTTAATGAATATCTTGCTGCGGCATCTGAGGCTTTGCAGGATGACCCTGAATATTTTCACTGGCTCCAGGCTCTTGGCAATGCTCGTAAGCAAGCGTTAGATGAATGTGATTGCTATACAGATAAAGTTGAAGGCTGTTTATGGCAACTTTACGCTCGGCAAGTAGCTTATATCCTAGATAACAAGGATAAGATTGAGGAAAGAATCCGAAACAATGATATTCCAGATGGAGAGCCTATATAATCTAATGATAAACCAAAAGAGATAGAGGACATTATCTTCTATCTCTTCTCTTATCCGTACATCCTTATCTATATGTCATGTGTACATATTATATATTAATTAATATGAACATATTACAAAAACATTATATTTGCATACCCATAAATCTTTTCGTTTTCGCTCATTTGAAACCTCCAATCAATGTTTGTTACGGCTGTTATTCATATCAGCCATTTGTGCTCTAATCTGATCCCGTCTTGCCTGTGTTATTCTTCTGGGCTTACGGTAACTAACATACTGTTTTGGCATGGAATAAGTCTTGTCGATATCAGTTGCCTTGAGGCATCTGTACACATCAGGAAACTCGGTAACTAATAAGTCAAGTTTTCTCATAACAGCTTTATCTCTGGTATAGACTACTGCCTCTTCCTCTCCAGCATTGAAGTTGATAACTGATTCCTGCTCTATCTTGGTTAATCTGCTCATTTCTTAAGCTCCTTTCTGACTGCCCTCTTGGTCTGTTCTGTAGTCTGTGGCACGGACGGAAACGAAAAGAAAAGATGGATAGGATAAGATGGGATAAGATTAGTTAGTTAATAGGGTATATCTTTATTCTCTTTTTCTTTGGTTCTTTCTTTTTCTCTTCTTTCTAGGGGAAGAAGGAAGGAAAGAGAAGGGAGGAAAAGGGAAGGAAGAGAAGAAAAACCATGCCTCGATAACTACCGCAACAATGCAAAATAAAAAAGCGTCAATGAATCAATCTCCATTAACACTTTTTTAAAGTCCGTTCTCACGGCAATTACTGTATGAATTTCACGAAAATAC
>JAEEGF011706415.1_pt1 | contig 10190 bp, 6 predicted proteins | sample 9134171 | NCBI WGS metagenome assembly JAEEGF01 (sample SAMN16246542, study PRJNA631951) | gut metagenome | biome: gut microbiome; feature: rumen; material: AP-attached | host: Bos | place: Iran: Karaj | collected 2018-10 | reverse complement strand
GATCTCATACGAAAGGCTTTAGAAAAATAATCGGCAAATGAAAAAGAATAACATACTAGCCACTATCCTGCTTTGCACCAGCTGGGCGCTTTGTCAGGCCCAGGATGAAAAGACTTTCTTCCTCATCTCCGACACCCATCTCGACACACAGTGGAACTGGGACGTCAAGACTACAATTTCCCAATACGTCAAGAACACTTTGGTGGATAATATGGCGCTCATGGCCAAGTACCCAAGCTTCCGACTCAATTACGAGGGGGCCATCAAGTACATGTGGATGAAGGAATACTATCCGACGGAGTTCGAACAGATGAAGAACTACATTCGGAACGGACAATGGCACGTTAGCGGAATGTCGATAGATGCAAGCGATGTGATGATGTCGTCTGCGGAAAGTATCCTTCACAGCATGCTCTATGCTAACCGATTCTACAAGAAAGAGTTCGGCGTTCGAGGAGGTTTCGATGTGATGTTGCCTGATTGCTTTGGCTTTTCCTACGCTTTGCCTTCTCTGATGCGACATGCAGGCCAGAAAGGTTTCCATAGTGCAAAGCTTGGGTGGGGTTCGTCGGCATACAATTCTCTGCCTCATTTCGGCGTTTGGCAAGGGGTTGACGGAAGCAAAGTCTATGCCGTCTATAAGCCTGGAGCATACGACGTTCACGAGGATTGGAACAAAGATCTGACGAACGATGCAGATATCCTCAGCAAGATAAACACCAACATCAGCGAAAGCGGTGTGCCTGTCGCTGTGAAATATGTAGGGCCTCGAAGTGACCACGGCGGTGCCCTTCGGGACGATCCCGATGAAGAAGGTGAGAACACCCCTTATTGGCTCAGCTATAATGTTCAGAAAGAAGATGGAGCCGTAAAGGTTCGTCTTGTTTCGCCAGATGAGTTCTTCCAGTATATGGAAGATCACGATAATGGTCAATACAAGGTGTGGAATGGCGAACTGCCCATGAAAACTCATGGTGTAGGAGCTTATACGAGTTGGGGAGCCCTGAAACTTTGGAACCGCAAAAACGAGCTTTTAGCCGATGCCGCTGAAAAGGCCTCTTCGCTTGCAATGTGGCTTAACGCTCGCCAATATCCTTCGCAGCAACTTCAAGATGCTTGGGTGCGAACACTTTGGCAGCAGCATCACGACGGATTGACTGGTACAAGCATTCTCTCGGCAAATGATTATTCCTACAACGAGTATTATCTTGCCAATCGTGCTTTTGCTCAAGAACTCTCTACGAGTGCCGGAGCTGTCATTCAGATGATGGACACTCAGACGGAAGGCACACCTATCGTCGTCTACAACCCGCTTTCGCACGAACGCACAGACATTGTGGAAGGCTCTGTTCATTGCAGTCGCTATCAGGCTTTCGTCCGTGTTCTTGATCCTGACGGCAACGAAGTGCTGTCGCAAGTCCTTAAGTATGATTTCTCTACGCAACGTCTTCACTTCATTTTTGCAGCCACAGTTCCCTCGCTCGGCTATGCAGTTTACGAGGCAAGGGTAGGGGAGAAGTCCACTTTGACATCCGATCTCACTTTTGAAAACAGCGGAAGTTCGAAGAGAATGGCAAACGGTCGTTATCGCGTTTCAGTCAATAGTAATGGCGACATTAACAATCTCTACGACATCAAGAACAGCCGCACTCTCATCAACTCTGCCGTTCGTCAGCAACTTATCTACGATCACGAGGATACTTGGCCTGCATGGGAAATCAGTTATACAGACATCTGTCTCAGTCCTTCTTCATATGTTTCGAAGAATGTCGAGATAGAACTGGTGGAAGATGGGCCGTTGCGTAAATCGTTGAAGGTAAAGCGTCAGCAAGAAGGCTCTACCTTCATTCAATACATTCGCATGAATGCCGTCAACGATAGGGTAGAGTGCGTGAACGAAGTGGATTGGCAGACTTACGAGCGAATGCTGAAGGTCAATTTCCCCTTCCCTGCTACCCTCAAAAACGACAAGACCACCTATGACATTTCTCTTGGTACAATCAGCCGAGGCATCCGTTCCAGCGACGAATACGAAGTGTGTGGTCATCAATGGGCCGACCAGAGTAATGCCTCAAACAGCTATGGCGTATCCATCCTCAGCGACTGCAAGTACGGCTGGGACAAGCCATCCAATACTTCGTTGCGTCTGACTTTGCTGAGAACTCCTTCATGCAAAAACTACGACCATCAGGCAAACATGGACCTCGGACCAAACAAGTTCACATACGCTTTGCTGCCTCACGAAGGAGGTTGGAGCGAGCAAACACAGATGCAAGCGAGTCAGCTCAATCAGCCGCTCATCGCCTTTGTCGCTCCCAAGCATCAGGGTCTCTTCCTCGGTCGTCGTGTGGATTTTGTTTCGCTCAGCACGGACAAGGTTGCCATCAAGGCTTTGAAGAAAGCCGAGGATACAGACGAGTTCATCGTTCGCGTCTATGAATGGACAGGCGAAGACCAGCAGGACGTGCGTCTCTCCTTCCCCTTGCCTATCAGTTCGGCTCGCGAGGTGAACGGCATCGAAGAGGATATTCCAAGTGGTGAGTGCACGATAGTCGATGGAAAGCTGTCGTTCGATATCAAGCGCTATCAGCCAAAGACCTTTGCCATTCGCGTTCCCATGCTTGGCACTGTTACCTATGGAGGAGAAGACGAAATCAATCATCCCGGCTATCCGATAGATCTTCCCTACAACATCGACCTGATGAGCTACGACAGTGCCAAGGGCAATGCTGCCACGAACTATACCTATGCCTATCCTGCCGAACTCATCCCTGACACACTTGTCTGCGACAATATGGACTTCGTGATGGGACCAAGAACCAACAGCGAAAAGAATGTGCTTCGCCTAAGTACGGCCCAAACCATCTCCCTCCCTTCATGGGTGAACGAGAGTAAGTACAAGCTTTATCTGCTTCTTGCCAGTCCTACTGAAGCTGGAGCAAAGGTGACAGTGACAGCAGGCAACAAAGAGACAGTCCTGGATGTGCCTCATTTCACAGGCCGTGCTGCCGAGCCGCCTTCTTGCACAACTTTGACTGAAAACTACCGCAAAGAGAACATCGTCTTTGCCTCGTCTCATGCCCACAATGTATCGAGCAAGACGAACCAAGTCATGCAGATGCTCTACATATATAAATATGGTATAGAGCTTCCCGAAGGAGTCACCGAGGTTACTATCGATGCCTCCGACCGCAAGACCTTCCTCTTTGCAGCCACAGTGGCTCCCAATCATAATGACGATGTGGTTCCCTTCGCTCCTCTCACCACCGAGATAGAGCCGAATGCGGCGAACAAAAGTGAATGGGAAGAAGGTTGGTCTGACCGTTTGGTGCCTAAGAGTGTTACAGCTTCGCATCAGATCAACACCAACGAAGCTGCTCGCTATGCCAACGACTTAGATCCGACTACCAAATGGTGCGTTGGAGGTTCGCAGAGTCAGACGCCATATCTGCAATACATACTGAAGGATACTGCTGTCGTCAACCGCTGGATGGTGCTTGGAGCAGCTCGAGAGAGTGGCGGTTATGTTGCCAAGTCCTTCAAATTGCAATATCTGGCTGAGGATGGAACTTGGGTTGATGCTGACGTCGTGGAGGGCAACCAGATGAATAAGGTCATCCGTACTTTGCCGCAACCTGTCACAACAACCAGAGTCCGCTTGCAGATGATACATGGCGAGCAAGGTGATGGCTATACCACTCGCATCTACGAGTTCGCCGTCTTTGGTTATCTCAAGAGCGAAGACCCAGTATGTCTTGATGCAATCCATCAAGAGGAGAGCGAGGAAGGGGCTGATGTGTATAACCTTGCAGGCCAGCGTGTTAGCGACACCAACCAGCAAGGAATTTACGTCAAGAAAGGAAAGACGTTCAGCGTCTCACGTTAACTTTTCTGCGCTATTGAGGGCTTGTTTTTTGTTCTCTTTTACCCCCTCCTCGTTTTTGAAGGATTGCATCAAGGAAGGCGCATCAAGCGTTGGTACTCGTTTTCTGTGATAGGAATGACGGTGCCGTGTCGAGGCGTGAAAGCACCCTCGGTAGCGGTGTTCTTGCGGAACTTGAATTGGTAGAGGTCTTGCGAAGAGCAGAACTGGTAGTGCCCGTTCACATAGCAGTCGTACATGAGAATCCAGTCGTCGCTGTTGATGAGGCGAAAGACGCCTGCTCCCTCCACGGCTTCTCTGGTTTGCTGCAAAGTGCCTGACGGTGTTCCCCATTGACTGCCTTCCTTTCCGACGGGAGCCGTAAGACTGGTGGCTGTGACTTCGCAGATGCCGCCAGCTCCTTCGTTTTTGTAGAAAGCGTGATAGAGTCCGTCATTCTCGTTGAAGACGATGTTCATGTCGATGGTGGCATCGCCTCGGTCGTAGAAATAGGTGGGTTCGCTTTCCAGGTCGGTGAAATCCTTGTTGGCGTAGGCATAGAAGACCTTGTCGTAGGGTACTTTGCCGTCATTTGTCAGGATTGAGAAGTAGATGAGATACTTCTTGGCAACGGGGTCGTAGATGGTTTCCGGAGCCCATACGCGAGTTACGTTGGCGAGATAGGTGCCGGCATAGCGTGTGGGGAAATGTACGGTACTTGTTTGCCAATTGATGAGGTCATCGGAGCGCATGAGAACCATTCCCCTGTTGCTGCTCCAACCGAGTGCACAACGCATGTCTGTCGCAACCATATAGAAGCGTCCATCCTCGCCACGAAGGATGTGCGGGTCGCGCAGTCCACCCATTACGGTAATGCCTTTTGCGCTGACGACGGGTTTGCCTTCATTGACAACTGTGTAGTTATAACCATCGTCGGAAACGGCATAGTAGATGTTCTCGTCGCTGTTGCTGGGGAAGAAGGTGAAGAGATAGTGCGAATAGGGACTGTCCTTCTTGCGGACAAAGACGTTGAAGGTCTTTTTGGCCGTCGCTTCTCCCTTTGTCAAGGTTGCGGTGAGGGTGACGCGTTTGCGGGTTCTTTTGGGAGTGCCGACCACTTTCCCCTCGTTCGAGAGCAGTTTGATGTTGCCGGACCGCCAAGTGATGATGGAGCCGCAAGAGCCTTTTGTGGGGAGTTCGACGCCTTCATAGAGGTTGTTGATGCTGCTTGGCAGCGTCAGCTCGGCAAGGTCCTTATAGAGGGCTTCCTTGTTGCCGTCTTCTGCGAGTAAGGGCATAGCCATGCAGACAATCAGGGCATATCCGAGCACCAGTTGATGTGTGCGTTTCATGGTCTTGTTGTTTTATTCTCTTACTACTTCCGTAAACTCGGGCTTCGCACCTTCTTCTTTGTTGACAGTCACGAAGATGGTCGATGTGCTTTCTTGTCCGTCGAAGCCGATGCTTTTTGCCGTGAACTTGTAGTCCGTGCTCTCTTCCGTTTCGCGCTTGCCTACAGTGACAGGTGTGCCGAGGGGGAACTGATAGTTCGAACAAGCTGCATCGAAGACGAGGCTGTCCTCTTGAGTCACAGGAACCTGCTCGCTATAGTCGGGCAAGGGAGCGATGTCCCCCTTCTTGAAGCCATTCTCGATGAGGAAGCGGTCGAGCTCTTTCGGTGCGGCCTCGATTCTGGCTTGACGCACACCATAACCCTGACGGATGTCGGCTTTCGGCAGGGCTTCTTTGAGGTTTTTCCACGAAGCGCCTCCTCCGCTGCCGAAGGTGCAGAAGGGCACAACGGTTTTGCCTGCAAAGTCGTTCTCCTTGACCAGAGTGGCGATGGGCATGGCGTAAGTGCCGAACCAGATGGGATAGCCGATGAAGATGACATCGTAGTCGGCCAGGTTTGCCTGGATGGGATTGAGTTCGGGCAGCTCGCCGCTTTCCATTTCTCCCCGACTGCGGTCTATTGTTGCCTGGAAGTCACCGTTGTAGGGATTCACAGCTTCGATGCGCTCGATGTCGGCACCGAGTTGTTTCTGCAGTTCCTCGGCTACGGCTTGCGTCGTGCCTGTCTGGGAATAATAGAGCACCAGCACCTTCTGCTTGGTGCAGCTAGAAAGGATGGAAGCCATCATGGCTAACAATATGAGCTTTTTCATTTTCTTGCGTGTTTTTATTGTTTCTTAATCTCTTCCAACGCTCTGCAAAGCTGGTCGGGGCAGGAAGTCCGTTTCGTGCCACAACGGATGCCGTCCAGTTTCTGGATGACATCATCTACCTTTTGTCCTGTAACGAGTCGGCAGATGCCTTGCAGATTGCCATTGCATCCGCCCACGAAAAACACTTGCTGGATGATGTCGTTGTCGTCAACTGTCACATCAATCAGTTGTGAGCAAGTTCCTTGAGTTTGATACTGAATGTGTTTCATTTTCCTTATTGTTTTACGATTTCTTCATGCGTGATGTAGTTGCGGTCTTTCGGCAGCGATTCGGGGGTGATGGTGAAGCGACGGCCGTTCTGCAGGTTGAGTGTGATGCGACGGAAGCGCGGTCTGCCCAGCATGTAGCGATTTGAGGATGGGCAGACGGGATAGAAGCCCATCGACGAGAAGATGAACCACGATGACATCTGCCCCGAGTCGTCATTGCCCGAAAGGCCGCCGGGTGTGTCGTTGTATTCTGTGTCGAGGATGTAGTCCACCCATTTCACTGTCTTCTCGCGTTTGCCGATGAAGTCGTAGAGGTAAGCTATTTGATGGCAAGGTTCGTTGCCGTGCCAATACCGCCCTTCTGTAAACATCGAGTCGAGTTTTGCCTCGAACGCTTCTCTGCCCAGCATCTCGGCGAGGCCCTCCACATTGTGGGGCACAAACCAAGTGTAGTGGCAGACGGCCCCTTCTGTGATGAATGCTTTACGGCGCACCAGGTCGGTGTTGCCTTCGAAGTGCCCGTCAGCATAGCGTCCGTCGCAATACCCCGTTTCGGGGTTGATGACGTTCCGCCAATTCTCGGAGCGGGCCATCAGTGCCTGGTAGTCATCCTCCTTGCCCAACGCCTTGGCCATTTGTGCCACGGCATAGTCGTCGAAGGCATACTCCAGGGTGCGCGAGGTCTGTTCTTTCTGATGGAACGCCTCTCTGACCTCGTCTTCAAGGGGGATGTAGCCGTACTTCAGGTAGGATTGCAAAGCCCTCCGTCCCATCCCGTTCTTGTAGTCCTCTTCCGAGGCTGGCGTCTCGAAGGCGTTCTTGCGCATCCCCTCGTAAGCCTTTTCCGCATCGAAGCCGCGAATGCCCTTGATGTAGGCGTCGGCGAGTGCTACCGAGCAATGGTCGCCTATCATGGCTGCCGTGTACGAGTTCCAGCTGGGGAAGATGGGCAGCCAGCCTCCCTCTTCGTACTTCGTGACGAGGGATTGCATCATGTCGGCCGAAACATCGGGATACAGCAATGTGTAGAGCGGATGTACGGCTCGGAAAGTGTCCCACATTGTGAAGTCGCAGTAGTAGGGCCTGTTGCCTTTCGTCCTGGTTCCATTTGTGAACCGCGGATACGCCCCATCCACATCGCTCATTTCGTGAGGCATGAACGAGGCGCGATAGAGTGCTCCGTAGAACTGGTCGATGCGGGCTGTGTCTGTGTCTTCCACGTCGATGGCGTGCAGATGCCTTATCCAGATGCGGGCGAGGCGCTCCTTCATCTTGTCGAAGCTGACCCCCTTTGCCTCTGCTTTGTAATTGAGTTCAGCACCCTCGCGACCCGTAAAGGATGTGGCGGCCTTGACGATGATGGGTTTGCCCGCTTTGCCCTGGAAGGTGATCCAGGCGCAGGTGCTGTCCTGTCCGCAGTGGGTGGGCTCGTCTGTGTAGGTGAGCAGGAGGTGTCCGCCGAAGCCTGCGCTCTTGCCCCAGCCCTGATAGATGCGATGGACGGGGTTGAAGCCATAGACCGTCTTCTTCTGGGGCTCCACCTCGATGTGCCCTTCCTTTTCGTCGCTGTTCGGCTCCACGACAATGTGGACGGGGCCGTCCTGCTCGGGTGTGATGCGGAAGATGACAGCGTGGCTGCTAGCCGTCATTTCCGTCGTCAGATGCTCGTCTGGGAGCCTGATGGAGTAGTAGTGGGGGTGCGACACCTCTTCGGCGTGGCTGAAGCGAGTGGCGCGTTCCTTTGCCGTCTTGCGGAGCTTGCCGCCCAGCGTGGCGATGGTGAACGAGCCGTAGTCCTGCGTACAACTGCCCGAAGTCCAATGGCTGCCTCGGAAGCCCTGCATCATCGTGTCCGTATAGTAGTAGGGGGAGAGACATTTGGCCTCGCTTTCGCGCGTCTGAGGCGTCCAGAAGTTCTGCCCGTTGGGCGAGAGCACGGCGGGCATGGTCTGCCCGTGTTCCTCCGAGCCTTTGCCGAAGAGTCCAGCCGTCTTCGTGTTGGCGGGGGCTGTGCCCACCATCGTGTTGAGGGCGCAGAGCTGGCGGAGATGCTCCCGGTCGTGGCGGCTGAGTCCCTTTGCCATAATGGCGTAATGGCACAGGCACATCAGAATGGCGGAGAGGAGGAGTCTGTTCATTGAAAACTTCACTATTCGTGCCACAAATATATGAAAAAGGAATGACAAAACCAAGAAAGAGCGTACTGGCATCTTGCAAAGGGTGGAAAAGCGAATCATTAGGGCGGAAATGGCAAATAGTGTTAAACTGGTTCTCCAGTATGACGATTGCGATTGTATAGCGTTACGCTGGCCATCGTAAAGTGTGACGTTTCGCATCGTCGCGTGTGTCATCCGGATTGACATTGCAAATTTACAACAATTCCTCGACACCACCAAATTTCGGCATCCCAATTAGGTCGAATTTCAGTAGGAATTTGACGAGATTTCGTCGAGCTTGCTTCCGCTCGGCAAAGTCGATGCGAGCATCACTCTGCACTCGCTTACTCGCAACCTTTAGCGATTTTTTTGAAGGTTGCAGGTATACATATTTATGTAACCGAAAACACAGACCCTATCTCACGCATCTGAGGTCTATTATTATATATTTAATATATATAATAGAATTTATTTTCTGTAGTAGGGTCCCTGATTATGGTATACATAAATGTGTATACCTTGGGAAAATTTTTCCCTGTACTTTTTTGCATAAAATTACGTCAATTGAAGTGAATAAATTTGGTGGTTTCATAGAATTTTCGTACCTTTGCAGAAGAAAGGGGGAGTGGGGCTGGAGAGGTCATTTTGGCCTCTACATTATTATAAATTGCACGTGCGATGGGTTTGCTGAGGGATGTGAGGGAGCTGCTGATGCCACGGGTTTGTCCTGTCTGCGGGCATCTGATGACGGACTGCGAGGATGTGGTCTGCGCTTTCTGCGCCATCGGGTTGCCGAGGTATTTTAACGAAAACCAAAACCATAACGAAAACGAAGACCAAAACGAAAGGTTCTGGGACAATGTCTTGCTGCGGGCTGCATGGAGCAGGGCCGATGTGCGAAGGGGAACGACGCTGATGGTCTACAATCACGACTCGCCCTACCACCGACTGGTGGTCGCCATCAAGTTCATGGACAAGCACGAGCTGGCGGTCAAGCTGGGCAGATGGGCGGCGATGGAGGCTGACAGGCAGGGCTTCTGGCAGGGCGTGGATGCCTTGGTGCCCGTCCCCCTGACGCGATGGCGACGCTTCTGCCGCGGCTACAACCAGGCTGAGATGCTGGCTAGGGGGATGGCCGAGGTGACGGGGCTGCCCGTGCTGAACCTGATCGGGCGGACGAAGAACCGCAAGCCCCAGTCGCGACTGAATGGCATGGCGCGCATCAGGAACGCGGAAGGCATCTACGAAGCCTCTGTCCCCGACGAATGGCGAGGCAAACGCCTGGTTGTGGTGGACGATGTGATGACGACGGGCGCCACGATGGCCAACTGCGCCCTCGCATTGAGAAATGCCGACAAACATGCAGAAATATGCATCTTTCCGTTGGCTTATGCAGGAAAATAATAACATTTTGCACGCTTTTATGAAACTTTTATGTCAAAAAGTTGCAAGATTTGAGTTTTTGGTGTAATTTTGCAACCGGATAACGAAAAAACCATTTAATTTCACATAATCACAAGGTGGGTAGTTAAAGTAGTTAAAGAAGTTAAAGAAGTTAAATGACCATAGTTTTGGTCAGCTGCCATCAGTATTGTCTTTTAACTTCCCCAAGCGAACAAAGTGAGCGATAACTCCATTAACTCCCTTAACTCCCCAAAAACAAAAACAAAACTCTATGGACGCAAAGAAAGTCTTGGAAGATCTGAAAAGACGCTTCCCCAATGAACCTGAGTATCAT
>JAEEGF010826571.1_pt1 | contig 10190 bp, 4 predicted proteins | sample 9134171 | NCBI WGS metagenome assembly JAEEGF01 (sample SAMN16246542, study PRJNA631951) | gut metagenome | biome: gut microbiome; feature: rumen; material: AP-attached | host: Bos | place: Iran: Karaj | collected 2018-10 | reverse complement strand
AAGAAGTTGTACTGATAGGGTATCTGGCCATACATGACATGAAGAATACCATTCAATGCTCGATTATCAGCCTGTCGGATTTGTGTTGAGCCAAAAACTGAATTGCTCGAGTAAAACTTACTTTTACCATTTAACAACACTATGGCCTGCTCTGTATTTGTGCTCGAGGGATACGTGTATCTTGCCATGTGGTTTCTTACAATTCGAGTGCAAAGCTCTTTATCTGAAACATCCACATCTTTAAGAGCATCATTTACTGGAGCCCAAACGGTATAAGTTTGATTGCTGTTTAGCAAGGAGTCAGCTCCGGACAAATGCACCATTTGGGAAAAGAGAGATAAATCAGAATACCCATCAATCAGTTCCATCAATGTTGCCGATGGCAATTGGCTATTGCTATCATAGTGCTCATCCCATTTGTCATTGCAAGAAGAGAGTGCAACGATACCAGCAATAAGGATTATAGAGAAAAATAACTTCTTCATGACTTTAGCTACTTAAAATTATTCACGATCTTCATCACGAATCATATCTACAGGAATGTACTCCAAGAAGTCGGCTGTGAACTCGCGGTCTTCGCGGTGTACGTTTTTAGCACGGAAATAGTGTGGGGCATAGCTGTCAAAACTATATTGACCAATAATTATTCGCAAGCAATAGAACAAGTCGCGCGAGATTCCCTTTCCACTTGTATAAATGCTATTGGGAGCCTTCATGTAACCGTGGTTTCTCATCAGTTTGTCATTTTCAACACCATCATCGGCTGTATCCTCATCTTTTATATATCCAACACGAGGATCTGGCCCATCCGACGGATTGTTGATACGCAGGTCTTTAGGGATCCCTGCAATTTGACCATCGATGAAGAGCTGAGCAATACCACGCCAATTTTCGGCATTATAGCCTAAGCGGATTTCCCAATTGCCAGGAGGAACAGGCAACATGCGCCATGTGACATCATACCAACCTTTAAACACCATCTCATCTCCGTGGTGACAAGTCCAACCATCGCTGGCCCAAAGCTTAACATTGGTCACATCATTAAACTTAAGGTAGTCACCACAAAAGTCAGGTGTCATGGAATATCCATTATAACCCTGAATGGTTGTCAATTGCCAACGGATGTTGTTGTTTGTCAACTGAGGAGGAATCGCATAAACATCAAAACGGATTCTTTCGTGAAGCACATCCTTTCGCATGACATTTTCATCATAAACCATTAGATTCTTCAGCGTATGAACGAATCCGTTAACGGCATCGATGTTGCTGTTGTCAGCATCAATGGCTACATACTTTCCATTCTTTTGGGTATTAATCTGATTTCCTGCCTTGATTTCAATCAAACGATTCTTCAATTCCGTCTCATAATACTCATAACGCTTCGTTTGATAAGTACTAGAGGTCTTGCTTCCTGTATAAAGGAAATTACTCGTACTCATCTGACGATTTAAGATATGATAGGCAACAAACTTATTCAAAGGGTTGTTCTCACTTTTGTAGTTTCCAAGTTCAGATGATCCATAATAGGTGCTGGCCAACTTCTCTAAAGAAGCAAGATCAGTGGCTCCATATTCTGCCAGCACCTCATCAGGTTCGCAAAACATGGTCCATCCCAACTTGCACTTCTCATTAACCTTGAAATACCAACCGTCAATCCAAATTCCATCTGTGGTATAGGGAGTTGAATAATTCGGGTCATACAACTCATTCATTCCCTTATCTATTCCACTAGCTTCATAAGCCAACGACCATAGTTGAAATTCATCTCTTCCTTTCAATACATTGAGTAATGTCTCTTCACTTGGTTCTACAATACGATTAACGACATGAACCACGCCATTATGTACCTCGTTGTCAGCACTGATAATTGTGGCACTCTTGTTGACATATATCTCGCGTTGACCAAACTTGTCTGTCCCAAAAGAAATAACTACCCACCTATCACTTAAGCTTACAGAAGAAAGAGCTCCCTCCTCAAAGTCTTCACTAAGAATCGCCTCATCGTCGCTCTTGATGGTACTGTTATATACAATCTTTAGGATTTGTTCTTCAGTAAGCGAATTAAAATCCAACTTCTTTTCTGCCATATATGCATCAATGGCTTCGTTCGTGGGAGCAAAAGTAGTATAATGTCCATAAAGGCCAAAGAATTTCTTTTGACCGCCACGTTCGATTAATTCGGCAAACTTGGTTAGCTGAGGCGTATTTTTACAGAAAGAATAGACTGTCTCACCTGTAAAAGTATACATGGCCTCATCGCTGATATTGTCGCTATTGCAACCAGCAAGCATCAGTAAGGCAACAATGCCAAATAATAAATATTTCTTCATGGCCATTAGTTTTTCACAATATCTGAAGATGTTTCGTAGAATCTATTCTGATGCAAAAGCGTATTTAGCTTAAGTTCATCTTGATTGATGGGGAAATATATTGCATCAGGGTCATTAAGTTTACTGAAAACAGTCGTTTGGTCCAAAGACATGGATACGTATTTTGCCAACAAATAGTTGCTAACGATATCAGTTGGACTCCCTTCGCGTCGAATACGACGAACAATGTCAAAATATCGTTTGCCCTCGAAAAGGAATTCACGCTGGCGCTCGTCGAACACCAAATCACGAGCCATTGCCTGATTGTAAGAACTTATAAGACTTCCTGGATCCAAATCGGGGTTCGAACGATCATAGATTTGTGAAACCAAAGCAACAGCATCAGTAATGTCATTGCCTGTATTTCGTTCAACCAATGCTTCGGCTTTCATCAAATAAGCATCTGCCAAACGATAAAAGATCCAATTCGACGTACTGTTGCCCCAAACAAAATCACTCGCCTTGATGGTTGTCAAATCATTGCTTGTACGGTTGGCCACATATTTCTTTATCATATACGAACCATTGTTCAAGACAAAAGCGTTGCATCTGCGATAATCTTTCTCGCGGAAGAAACTGGAACCGCGCAAATCACACAGTGAAGAAGCACAAAGCAGAGGATTGGTGTTTGTTCCACCATACATTGATGTAACAGCACCGTTGTTCGTATTATAATCAAATTGCAATTCCCAGATGCTTTCATCACTATTGCCATCAAAGAACACCTTCGAGAAATACTGAGAGGCGGGAACCAGAGTCAGAGGATTATAGGCATTCGTATTTATAATCTTATCGCAATAAGTTATGCATTGATTATAATCCTGACGCCACAGGCACATGTCTGCTATTAATGCCCAAATTGCTTTTTGCGTTACACGTCCCTTATTATATGCGGTATTAACAGCATATTCCTTGGCGACATCACCCTCTACACTCTTAAGGTCTTCAATTAAAACGTTTAAGATACTATCAGCACTGCTTTGAGCAACTTTATATTCACGAGTGTCGTCCAAATAGGGTTCACGGATATAGGGTATCTCATTAAAAGTGCGCACCAACGTGAAGTAGCAAAATGCACGAATGGCCTTAACCTCGGCTAAATACTGATTCAACTCTGCCTGACTAAAGTTAGGATCGTTGTCACGTACTGAAGGAGCCTTGGCAAGAACTGTATTACAATTATTGATTACCGTATAGAAATCTCCCCATTGCGTATAAGAGTTTGAGGGGGATATACTTGCATTCAAAACATATGTAAGGTCTGTTTCATTGCTTTGCCCATATATCACATTGTCAGAGCGGACCTCGCCCCAAACAATTAAACGTCTAACGAAGTTGCCTTCACACATACCTCGGTAACACGAGCTTACAGCACTTGCCACATCGGTCTTGTCTTTCCAAAAATCTTCTGCCACCATCTCGCTTTGAGGCGTGATGGAGAACCAGTCACTGCATCCGCTCAGCGTAATGATGACTGCTAGACTAGTGATAGTTTGAAATATACTTTTTTTCATGACAGAAACATTTTATAAACCAATGGTAACGTTAAACGTAAAGTATCGAGAGCGAGGTGTGCGGTTGTAATCCGAAGCGACTCCTATATTGTTTACGGAAACCTCTGGATCGGCACCGGTATATTTTGTAAAGGTAAGCATGTTGTTCAATGTTACCGACAAGTTCAATGTATTCAGACTGGCCTTCTTAATCAAGTTGGGATCAAAGCTGTACATGAATGTCATTTGCTTCATACGCAAGAATGAACCACTTTCTACAAATCGGTCACTGGCCAGCCAGTTGTAGCCATACTGATACAGTGCGCGAGGCATGTCTGTGACATCTCCATCCTTACGCCAGCGCCAGTTAACGGCAATACTCTGGTTGTTGGTGCTATACATGTTCTCCTCATACATGCGACCATAGTTTATAACCTTACTACCCAGACGGAAATTAAAGAACAGATTCAGACTAAATCTTTTATACTTTACCGTTGCACCAAAACCACCATCTAACTTGGGATTAGAATTGCCGAGATACACGATATCTAGTTCATCGATGGTTCCATCACCATTAACATCCTCATAGATAGCGTCACCACCACGGAACCGGTAAGCAGAAGTCGTGCCATAAGCAAAGTACATGGGGACCGTGTTTCCAAAACTGTCGAATACAGCCTTTTTGTTATCGTCACGAACGATAGGACATGATGCCATAGGATTATTGGGTTGGTAAGTATCGTATTGATATACTCCCTTGTAACGGAAACCATAGATGGAACCGAATGAGTTCTCAATTTGCAATCGAGTCAGATATGTACCATTATTGAAACTGAAGTCCGCATTATAGCTATTCAACACATTCTCATCAAGTTCCTTAATTGTATTTCGATAGTTCGAAAGGTTCAAGCTCACATCCAATTTCCAGTCTTTGCGTTGCACCATATTCTGCGTACTGAATTCCAATTCCCATCCGTTATTGTCCATCGTACCAGCGTTTATATATCTAAGACTACTAAATCCGGTACTTGAAGGAATGCGTTGATTGCTGAAAAGCAAGTTCTCTGTGCGTCTGTGATAGATGTTAGCAACCAGCCTATATTTATAGTTTGCCAGACTAACATCAACGCCCAAGTTATAACTGGAAGAACGTTCCCATTTCAAGTCACTTAATTGGAGACTACTTGGTTTGATTGCGGGCAAGTCAATGTAGCCTGTACCAAAGTTATTGTAGCGACTAAAATGCAGATATTCATAATCGGGACGGTTTCCTGTCACACCCCAACCCAATCGCAGAGCCAGTTCCGACAACCAACTCTTGGTCGAACTCATCCATTTCTCACTTGTGATGAGCCACTTACCACTTACTGCCGGGAAGAAACCCCACCGATTGTTTGAACCAAAGCGACTGCTTCCATCCCAACGTGCCGTTACATCAAAGACATAACGATCCATGAGGAAATAGTGCCCGCGTAACAGAAATGCCATATTTCGGCCTTCATTTTTCGAACTGTAGAAGGCATTGATATGACCATCCATATTTATGTCCGTTCCAGAAGTCGAGGGGATACCATATTTCTCGAACTCCTGATATTTACTATGCGACATATCCATTTGCCACGAGCCATACAACAGCAAAGAATGGTCTTCTCCCAGTTTGGGTTGCCAAGTAATGTTGTGGTCTGTGTATATGGTCATGGCCTCTGACTCTTTGTTGTAACTCTTATTGACGTTGCTACTATTCCATGCTGCACTCGTCAACTCTGTAGGCAAGAACTTGTTGTCCTTCACATTTTCCGAGTCAAACTTCACATAACCCTGATAGCGGAGCTTCTGTTCACTTGTAGGTTCAATGAGATCATATTGAAGACGCAGGATTGGCATTATGCGCATACTCGACTGATCATAACTTGCCAACTTAGCTAATGCTATGGGATTACGCAGATTCTTTTGGTCGCTGTTGAGCTGAGAAGCCTGACTGATATTAAAGAATTCTTTCGTATCATGTCCATTTACATCCTGGCGGTAAATGCTTACATTAGGCATTTTTTTGTATGCAATAGACAACAAGCCATCGTCAGATCCATCATAATAGGTCTTATCATTATCTGTATAAGTCAGGGCAAATTCAGCATCAAACTTCAGTCGGCTTGATACGAAATACTCCAAATTCATGCGCGTGTTGAAACGCGACAAATGCTGACCAATAATGGTGCCCGTTTGGTCGTAATATCCCAAAGAAGCACGGAATCTTGCCTTATCACCACCACCGCTTACACTGAAGTTATGGTCATGCGTCCAACCATACTTTGTAACCTTCTTGACCCAGTCTGTGTTATCATTGAAGTTCTCATAATCGGTTGCTGTGCCGTAGGCATTGACGAAAGAGCTTCTGTCATAACTGTATTCAGGAATGTTACAATCTTCCTGATTGCGGTTGAAATATGCCTGTTTCATCAACATGGTATAATCATCACCATTCAGCAACTTTGTTCCTCGAGGTTGATACGAACCGCTCAGGCGGTAAGAATAGCTGATGCGCGTTGGGCCTGTAACACCTTTCTTTGTTGTAATGTTGATAACACCATTTGCGCCACGAGCTCCCCAAATAGCTGCTGCAGCGCCATCTTTCAGCACCGTGATTTCTTCAATATCATCGGGACTAATACAAAGCAAAGATGCAAATTGTTCCGTATCGGCTGTTGCAAAATCAAAATTCGAGTCGATATTGCTTTCAAAGGGAACATCATTCAACAGGATCAAGGGTTCATTGTTGCTATTGATACTAGTTACACCGCGAACACGCATCTTTGTGCCGCTTCCCAAGTCACCGCTGTTAGCCACGATGTCAAGACCTGCAATGCGTCCTTGAAGAGCGTCATCAATACTGGCAACAGAAACGCCCTCCAACTCTTTTGTATTGAACCTTTGCATAGCTCCAGAGAACTCCCGTTCGGGAACATTCAAGCCTCCGCCCGAAGTCATTCGTGAACCCCTTACGACAAGTTCTTGCAACTGCCCCTTTTCCTTCATTTGAATATCAAACCGGCGCCTATTGCCTATACTTAATATCTGTTTCTCACAGGAGATGTAGCTAATTGAGAGCTTATGCTGGGTGTTTTTTACCAGCAGAGAAAAGTTTCCATTAAAATCTGTCACGGCCGCCGAATAGATACGACCTGTTCCGTCGATTTCTGTAATAGAAGCTTTAATCAGACCTTCCGGTTCGTCCTCGGACCAGACTCTACCAGTAATGATTACATTGCTTTGTGCATATGCCGTCATGGCAAAACACAAAAGAACTATTGTCCAAATCGCTTTTAGTTTGTTTCCCATGACTTTCTTTATTTTTTCTGATAATTAAGGGCATTATCTACAACATGCAAAACAGCTCGAGATGAGGCGGAAATCTGGGTGGCTTTAGCGTAGTCACTATTGTTCACGATAAAGTCACGCGTCATTACATTATATAAGGAAGCATCCGATGTAATGGCATGAGTTTCCTGTTTGCCATCCTCCGTTGTAACGGTTAAATCACTGCCCGTAGTGGTAAGTTTAACACGAACAAAATGATTGTTTTCGTCACGAGCCGCTGTCTCATATTCGCGATTATTTATATTCGTCCCTGCAATGGGTACTATTCCATCGATGAAATGGCAGCGAATGAAGTTGAGAAGATATTTAGTCTTAGCCTTTTTGACGGCATAATCAGGCTCAGCATCTATTCTTTCCCATGTCCAAAGGTTGGGATCTTGTTTGAAAGCCTTATCAATAGCCTCAGCTGTAGGAACAAGAACCGTATATCGGAAATTATTGAATGAAGTTACAATAGGACCAACACCTGTTGTATTCGTTCCTTGTTGCTGGTCGAATATGGGTTCTATGTCTTTTTCTTCTTGCAAAGCACTGAATACGGAGGACTCACCAACACAAAGGTTAAAGAAAGCTTCGTATTCTTCTTTCTCCTGTAAAACGGTGTAGACGCTCTTGTATGGATCGTTTATAATATGATTTACGAAGAAGGTGTGACCGTTGTCGGTTTCGTAGATGCCTTTGTCTCCATTCGGTAGGCTTATTATCTCAGCAGGATCAAAACCTTGTTCAAGGTCGCCGCCACCTGCAAGTTTTATTGATGCACCTTCGCCCTCGACATGAACAATGGTTCCTCCTTTGCTCAATCCGTACTGCATATTGCCACTGTCCATAAAGCCGGAAAGCACTTCCGATTCGTTGTCAGCAACGATAATATGTATGTCGAGCAGGTCATTCAGTCTGTTCCGAATCTTTGTGAGAGCATCTGAACTGGAACTTCCGTCCAGAGTATTCTTTCGGACGCCAGGTGTGCCATCTTCCTTGACGGCATAGACATCTACAACCGGACGTCCGTTATTGATACGGAATGACCATATTTCACGGTTGTCAACACCTGTGTTTGCCCAAATAGCCCAAGAAATGGGTTCGCGATAGCACTTCATTGCGGCATCGGTGGGAACAATCAAGTTATACTGGTTTTCCATTGACCGAAGATACAGGTAGAACAACAGATTGTCGTCCTGAATGGCATTGCGCATCACAGTGGTGCTGTCGGATACCAAAGTCGGTGCGTAAACACATTGGTAATCAATGGGAGGAGAAACCTCTTTTGTCACAAACACCAGTCCATTGCAAGTAGTGTAAACTTTGTGAATGTTCTCTTCCTTCATCTTCATGTCAAAGCTGCTCTCGTCGGTCATGATATCCCACGAATGGGGGAGAGAACTCAACATCGAACGGCGCTGATGGTTCTTGATGAACAGAGCCAGAACATCGGTGGGCACATCATCCCATGATGCATATTGGTCACGCAAGAATTTTCCTCGTTTGCCTTCCCAGTAATTATTCAAAGCCTCATCCGTAGGAACAAACATTGCACCCATATCGGTTTCACTTTGCCAACGGTTATCAGAGGGGTCATAATAAAGACTTCCATAGTTGTTCACCACATCCAAGGTTCCCGTGGGGTCGACCCTGCAATCCGTATCATTGAAGAACCGACGAACGAACACCGTGTCATTGAACTTTCCATCCTCATAATAAGCCTTCACAGCCTGATCTGTTGAAGCAATGTAATAAGGCGCACAGAACTTATCCATCAGATAAGCAAAAGTGGCGGTTTCACCGTTGTTTTCGATACATTCCGCCATATTCTGCAAGGGTACAACCACATCTTCAGCAAAGTGGATGTAACCATTCTTACAGGTGGTGTTCATGTTCTCGCGAAGCAGCAAAGAGTTGTTCACGTATGCATCTTTTACCGGATAAGGCGTCTTGTTATTGCCATTCGACAGGATGCTCCAGTCTTTCTCCGTCAAAGCGGCAGTTGCAAAGAATTCGGGAGTGTAGTAAATGGAATAACGCGCATTATTGTCTGCCAGATAGACTCCACGATCATCCTCACGGAAACGATCCCAGAAACGGTTACCCGGAACAGAAGCTACAGGCACATATACCACACTATCCATAAAAGAATATGCCGACTGGCGACGAACGGCCTGCCCTTCACCCGTCTGGTTGTCCGTTGCCGAAACATTGCTAAGCATATTGTCGAGATAAGCCATGTTCAGCATCGACGCATTGAAAAGGTAATGCTTCATCGAAGGCGTCATCTGGGCAACAGCTTCCTGCCCCTTCCCGCTAATGCCTCGTGGCGAGAGAAAAGCAGCAAAAGCCTCGTCGTTGGCAGGGAAAAGGGTCTTGCTTCCAGTTCGCTTCAACACCTCTTTCTGGTCAAGTGCATCAACCAAAGCCAGATAAGTGGTATAGTTCCCTTTAATACTGAGATAGTCATAAACATTGTCGCCCAACCAATCTGGTTCTTCGTCGTTATAGACATAACCATCGTTGCAAGACGCCAACAGGAGGCACGTGAAAGTCACCCCCAATTTCAACAAGGTGAATTTTCTTATGCTTTTCATTTAGCTGATATTTAGATTTTTAATTTTTGCAAAATTAAGATATATATACATATATTCAAGTTCCATTTCATTCAAAAATTGAAAGTTTTACGTCACATGCCATAATAGCTTACTTAAACACAACGATATCACCTTTCTTTAGATGTGTTTCGAGGATATCCCCTGCGTATCCCTTTACTGTTTTGCCGTTGACTTTTATCTTTTTCACGCCATCGGGAACCTTAATTTTGAATTCACCGTTATTCGTAGCTTTCAAGCTGGCACTTATGACTTTGCCCGACGACCACTTAGCGGAAACTTCAGCACCTCCGCGCACGCAAAGGCCTGAGAACTGGCCTTCGTTCCATTCAGTCGGCAGAGAAGGAAGGAATTCT
>JAEEGF010713374.1_pt1 | contig 10190 bp, 9 predicted proteins | sample 9134171 | NCBI WGS metagenome assembly JAEEGF01 (sample SAMN16246542, study PRJNA631951) | gut metagenome | biome: gut microbiome; feature: rumen; material: AP-attached | host: Bos | place: Iran: Karaj | collected 2018-10 | reverse complement strand
TATAGTGGCGGCGGTCTTTGCGTGGGTCTGGCGGCGGTTGGCGGCGGCTGCATCAGATTCATCCGGGTCTGTGGCGTCGGCGTATTTTTGTTGCGACTGCTGGGATGTTTCGGCTGTCATTTGAAGCGTCATAAGTCCTTGCGGTGTCTTACCGAAGGAAAGGAACATGATGAGACCGTCTTTGCGTGTGACGACCAAAACGACAGGCTTGTCCTGTCCGCTTTGCTCCGCCGTGGTTTTGTCTGGCAACACGTCGATAATGGAAATAGCTTGCAATGTCTTTACGACTTGTTCGACGGCTGCCGGGCTGACCATCTGGTCTTCCGGCAACGGCGTTTTCAGTTGGTAACGGTTGTGGCGGAAGACGATCTGCCATTCGGGAACGCCGTTTTTCACCATGGAAACAGCGGCAGGTGCGAGTAGTTCAGGGAGGCTTTTTTCCAGCCATTCGGCGGCTCGTCTGTCCACGAAGGGGAACAAATATTGTGATGTGGCGGTTCGTTGGTCTGGCAGGAGAACATATCGCCGTTGTGGCGTATTGTCATGATTTTCAAGCAGTTTGCCGAGCTGATAGACGGCCAATGCATTGCCGTCTAGATCGCAAAGTTCGAGGCTTGCGCCGTCTTCTTGCGGGGGGAAGCCTGCTTCCTGCCGTAATGATTCGGAAAGCGACGTCGTTCGCGCATTTTCTGAACAGAGCGCGAAGACCAGCGTGTCAATGTCTTCACGATGGGCGAAGAAGTCGTTTTTCTCCTTGATGCGCCATCCTTCGGGAGAGCGATAGAGTGTTGTCACGCCATATGCATTCCGTACGACGATGCTTCCAAGCGTCTCCGCATTGAAATCTGGAGCCAATAGCTGCACGTCTTCATGTGCCTCCTTCTCAACATGTTTTGGAGCCATGATGACGTGAAGAATGATGGCCACTGCCAGCAAGATGACGGCGATATATAATGATGTATAGGCGGATTTCATGGACATGTGCGTTCTCCTTCAGCGTCTCCTCCAGCCCCAAATGCAGCCGCATATCACCAATGCGCAAGGCACGATGAGCAAATTGGCCAGAATGATGCGGAATTGGAAGGCTTCGATGCTCTTGCGGACATGGGCGCGGAGATTGCGTAGCTGTCGGTTGGAATCCGCGATCTGCCGTTTCAGCTTGATGAATTCCGTTCGTTGAGCGGCTGTAAGCAGCGTCGAACCGCTTTGCTGGCGGGCCTTTTCCATGTTCATCAGGCGTGCGCGCGCCTCGCGGTATTCTTTTTCAAACGCCTCCAGACGCTCCTGGTATTGCAATTGGCCTGCCTCCTCCATCTTCTGCAACTTGCTGAGCGGACGTTGGATATTGGCTCGGTTGCGGATTCCCGACAGACTGTCGCCGCCGACGAGACTGTCCAAGATGTTGAGCAGGAACTGCATATTGTGGTTGCCTCGTTGCACGGACATGGCATCGTGGAGAAAATCCGCGTCTCCGACGAGAATCGCAGTGGATTTCCGTGGCGGATTCACGGCTTGTCCGTATGGCGACGGGAAGATGCCTTCCAGCCGGACGGCCAGCGGATAGCTCTTGTTCTGCGGCGTGAAATCAGCCATGATGTCCTGCGCGGAACGGAAGGTCATGGAGGAAAGAAGCGGCTGCGACTGCTTGCTCGAGAGGATAAGCGGCGTCACGGCAAGGCCTTGCGCTGATGTTTCAGAGAAAACGCCTGCTTTGAAGAATTCAAGGGAGGAGAGGGCGGTCGTCGTTCGATCTCCCGTGAATTGCTGGGGCGTGACGGTGAGCCAGTCCAGATGGCGGACGGTGGCACCTTTGCTGTTCAGAAGGATGGTCGCTAATTCAGTGTCCACCAATACTTTATCATCGGTGAACTGGATGCCCCACGCATCTGTCAACGGCTTGATGGAGGATGAAATGCATGGAGCATATTTCAAGTTGCCGTGACGGCTGTTCATCTGCGTCCAACAGGCGGGATCAAGGAAGACGGCAAGCGGACGGCCGGACTGGATGAAGGCGTCAACGGCTTTCAATGTATTTTCTGGAAGTTGTTCTGGTTGAGCAAGAAGCAATACATCCGCGTCTTCGGGGATTTTGTCGCAATTCAATGGCAACGGCGTCAGATTGAAGTTATTGTTCTGCAGTTCTTCGACGAGCGCCCATGGCTGTGTGGCGCGTTGCGTGGCGATATCGACGCCGCCGAGAATCTTCATGGGGCTGATGATGGCGATGGTCGCACGTCTGCGGGGTGTCAGTTTTGCGATGGCACTCGTCAAATCATATTCCAAATATGTGGCCCGTTTGGGATCCAGATAGGGGATGACGATGCTCTTACGTGCTTCCTGCGAGAAACTTGCACCGATGTAGAGACGGCTTTCAAGATTGTTCGGCGTCGCGTATTGCGGCATGATTCCCGCTTCGACGGCGGCTTCTTCCTGCGGCGAATCCGCCTCTGGAATGATGCGATTGACGGATAGAATGCCGTTTGAACGGCGTTCGTATTCCGTCAGTAAATCGTCGATTCGGCGGATGTGCGATTTGAAGGCGGCTGGTAGGCCAGGCTGTTCGGGCGTGCGATAGAAATCAATGGTGACGGGGCGGTCTATGTCCTTCAGAATCTGGCGTGTGGCGGGCGAAAGCGTGAACAGCCTGTCCGCTGTGCAATCCATCGTCAGATTGAAATTCGAGCAGATGCTGTTCAATGAAAGGACGGAGATGCAAAGCAATGCGAATTGCGACAGCGGATGGACGAGCAGCTTGCTGAAAGTGCTTGGCGTGTCGATAGTTGCATGACCGCGCTGTAGTTCGATGATGGTTTGATTGAGACGCAAGGCGATGACGATGATCGACAGGAAATAGAGGATGTCCTGTACGTCTAGAATACCGCGTTGGAAATTTTCCAAATGCGGCATGACGCTGAATTTCGCCACAGCGGCGGCCCATTCCGCGCTAAGGCCCCATTTCGCGAGAAAGAGCGACGTCGGCCCATGGCCAGCCAGAACGAACAGCAGGCAGATCGCCACGGAGAAGATGAAGCTGATGACTTGATTCTTCGTGCAGGCGGATGTGAGCGAACAGATGGACAAAAAGGCGCCTGCCAGCAGAAAACCGCCGAGATAGCCGGTCAGCATCGCGCCCCAGTCAGGCGAGCCAAGCCATGCGACGGTCAGCGGAAGCGGAAATGTCAACAACAGTCCAACGCCAAGAAAAATCCATCCTGCAAGGAATTTGCCGAGAACGGCCTGACATGGCGTAACTGGCATGGTAAGAAGGATTTCCACCGTTCCTTGGCGGCGTTCTTCCGCCCAAAGACGCATGCCCGCTGCAGGAACGAACAACAGAAACAGCCACGGCAACCAGAAGAACAACGTCCGTAGAGAGGCTTCGTTGAACGCGAAGAAGTCGCCGACCAGGAAGGTGGCGACGGTCGTCATGACGAGAAATGTGACGAGAAACACGTAGGCGATTGGCGTGCAGATATATCCGCGTATTTCTCGTTTGGCGATGGAGAGGACGGTGTTCATGAAGTGTATGGAAGTCACGCCTGGACGGCGGTCAGTTTTCTGAAGATTTCGAACAGATGGCCTTTAACATCCGCGATTGGCTTGTCCATGACAAGCCGTCCTTTGTCGATTATGACGACGCGTGTGCAGATGTCTTCGACTTCATCAAGCAGGTGGGTGGAGATGAGAATGGCCTTTTCGCGTCCCATCTCCTTGATCATGCGGCGCATTTCGTATTTTTGATTCGGATCGAGGCCGTCCGTCGGTTCGTCCAGCAGGAGGGCGGGCGGATTGTGGACGAGAGCCTGCGCGAAGCATGCGCGGTGCGAATATCCTTTGGAGAGCGTGCCGATGACTTGCCGCCTGACGCCTTGCAGTTGGCAAAGCTCTAAAGCATTGTCAACTGCCTTCTTGCATTCCATCTTGACCAGCCCGCGCGTTTCCGCGCAAAATGACAGAAAGCCTTCGACGGTCATCTCTTGGTAGAGCGGTGCGTTTTCAGGCAGATAACCAAAACGGCGGCGAGCTTCGACAGGATGGAGCGCGACGTCCAAGTCGTCGATGAAGGCATGGCCGGACGTCGGTGCGATGAATCCCGTCATCATGCGCATGGTCGTGGATTTTCCCGCGCCGTTCGGCCCGAGAAAGCCCAAAACCTCTCCGGGCTTGACGTCAAAGGAAATGTCATTGACGGCAAGCCTTGAGCCAAAGGATTTGGTGAGTGACTGCGCTTTGAGCATAATGGGAATCGTCTGGCTTATGGAGGTGATACGAGTTTTGCGAAACTGACGGCGCGTTTGCCGAAGTTTTTGGTTTGGATGAGTTTCCAGCAGGATTTCGGGAACCAGTCAAACGGCATTCGCGCCGCATGTTCGAGAGCGAGAATGCAACCTTCCGCCGCCAATTTCGGCCAAGCGGGACTTGCGACGAGTTCCGCACCGCCGAAAATGCCTTCCGGTTGGTGGTAGGGCGGATCTGCCAAAATCAAATTGATTTTTCCCGCGACGGAAGAGAGCAGGCTTGCGAATTGCGAGACGTCGCCGCGGATGAGTTCGAATGCGCCTTTCGGCAGATTTTCGCCCATGGATTTGGCGACGGCATTATAATTCCGCTGGATGAATTCCGCATGCAAGGGATTGAGTTCGATGGATTTGACGCATGCCGCCCCGCGGCTGAGCGCTTCCAACCCCATGGCGCCTGTTCCAGAAAAAAGATCCGCCACCGTCATGCCGGATATGTCACCGAGCATGGAGAAGACCGTCTCTTTCACGCGGTCTTCCGTTGGCCGGAGCGACAATCCGTCTGGAGCGCTTAATCTGATGCCGCGTGCATATCCGCCGATGATTCTCATGGTCGTTTAGTTCTGTGTGATGAAATTGGTCGTGCGGGCATTGCAGTTCGGACAATGCGGATTGAGCGTAAAACGTTCGATCATATAGACATGGCGACATTTAGGGCATCTCGCCAAACGCGGCCGTGAAAGCGCCCAAGAGATTTTCTTCTCGCGGAGGATGTTGAGGGCGTATCCTCCAAAGGCAATCGCCAAAATCAGAATCGTATATCCAAGAAGCCAGTCTGCCATGATGGTGTATCACTATATATTATGTTAAGGAAATCAGAGATGCCAGTCAATGATGAGAACAAGCGGTTTATCTGGATTCGCTCCAGGCGTCAGCGGTAGTGGACCAGCCTTGGCGAGCGTCAGTCTGACAGCGTCCAACGCCACCATGTCCAATTCAGCGTTGCCGCAGGAACGGCGGACGATAACGCGCGGCATCGGAAGCAACGGGCTAGGCGCGATTTCGATGGCCGTGGTCTGCGTCGGCACGCCATGGCTCAAGGCCAAAGCCTGCCGTTGTGCATCATTTTCCGGTGGTGTGAGGAGAAGGCGTCCGTTTTCAGAATGCCAGAACACGCCATGGGCGGGAGTGGTCGGTTGCGCCATTGGCAGCGAGATTTCTGTTTTGTCATTCCAATTGTCTGAAAGCAACTGAGCCAAGGTGGCGACGTCGATGTCAAGCGGTACGGATAAGACAGGCGGAGGAGCGATAGTGTTCCGTGCCTCTTCGATGGGCGGAACGGGTTGTTTTTCAATAGGTTCCGTTTTCGGTACAAAAAGACCGAAGCCCAGACGGTGGTTGGGCAGAATCAACAACGTGGGGTCGTTGATTTCCGTCCAATTGTAGATGGCCTGAATCTCCTCCGGCTGGTTTTCGTCCGGTGGCGGAAGGCTGATGGCCTGTGTCGTCTCGCCGAAGTCGAGCTCTGGCGGCGGAGGAGGCGGATTGCCTTGCATGAAGGCGAACGGGGCGTGAATGGCCACTGCGGCAAGAAACGCCACGATCAGCCGAAGGCTGTACATGCCGTTGTTTTCCCGCTTGGGTTTTATGAGCCTGGATGACGGCTTATGTGATTTCGCTTCATTCATGCTCGGTCATGGTTCTTCCAGAAGATTGACTTCCGGCACGCCTTGTTTTTTCTCGATATCCGTGACGAGAAAAATACCCAGATTCTTGGAACGGGCAAGCGTGATGATTTTGTTGATGGTTTCGTAGGTGATATCTTTGTCTGCGCGCAGGACGATGGCCGGCTTGCGCGTCGGCGCGTCTGGATCATCCTCCAAATGATGGCGATTGGAGAACGCTTGGACGGAATCCAAGACACGGCCGTCCAATTCCTGTTCCAGACCATGCCAGTCTAATTCCTTTTCATTGAAGAAGATCTGGCCTGAACGCGTGATGGTCACAATCAGTTTGTCCGCTTCCTGCAACTTGGCGGAGGAAGCCGTCGGGAGGCTGAGAGCTGTTTCCAGCTTGGTTCCCGGCCAGAAGACGACGCTGTTGCTGATAAGGAAGAAGACCAGCAGGATGAAGAAGACGTCCAGCAGGGCGACCCATGGATATTGCCCCGCCTCGTATTCAATGTTTGTTCTCCAGCGTATCATAGGTTCTCCACGTCCGACTGTCTTGACGGTCTAGCGGATCTTTCGGCGGTTGCAGATCTTTCCCTGCGCATGTCATTTGCGGGCGGCTCCTGCTTTTCCTGTTTGTTCTTGTCATGGACAATGCAGAAGTTGATCATTTCCTCACAGCCTTTTTCCATGTCGCCGACGATATTTTCCATTTTCTGCGTAAGAACGAAACTGAAGAGATGGACGGCCATGGCGACGATCAGGCCGAGGGCAGTGGTCAGAAGAGCGGATTTAACGTCGCCCGCCAACTCTGTCGTCGGCACGAAATGACCTTCTTGGCTGATTTTGTCAAAGATGCTCATGAGGCTCAGAAGGGTTCCAAGAAGACCGAGAATAGGCGCGATGTTGCCGAGGCACGCCAGAACTTTCAAACCGCGGCGCAGCTTTGGCAGTTCCGTCATGTACGCTTCATCCGCCGCATGGCGGGCCGCTGGCTCGCCTCTGTCAAAATGTGTGATGACGGCTCGAACGACGGCGGAGACTGGATACGGCTTGCTGTCGCAGATGGCGACGGCTTCTGTGATTTTGTTGTTTCGCGCGATGTTGAAGATACCGCGCAGGAATTCATGCGTGTCTATGTGTGAGCGATAATAAAATAGGTACCGTTCCAAAAAGAGTGCGAAGGAGACGATGAGCAAGGCCAGCAGCAGATAGATGATGGGCCCCCCTTCGTTGATTAGTTGTTGTGCGTAGTTCATATTCGTTTTCCTGTCTTGGGTGATGATTTTTTCAACCTACTATAATTTAGCACATTGACAGGTTTTGTGCCATATTTTATGGAAAAAAGGCTGCCATTGATAGTTTTTTTCAAACGATAATTGAGAAAAGATAATTATTGGAACTTTGCATCATAAAAAAAATGAGTTATTATCATGAAAAATTTTTAGAAAAAATAATGATAATCATATTTATGATATTTACCTTTTTTCATACTTGAAAATGAAAATTGAGAAAAAGACAAAATATTTTTAATTGTAAGATGCATATAAAAATAATAACGATAATAGATTCATGATAGGCAAATGATAATTGGTGTTGTATATTATAGATATTGTATCATCAGAGAAAGGGCTTTGACACGGAAGACATGTAATGGCAAAGACAAGGATAGCATGATGAATATGAAAAAGGAAATGGCGGAGAGCCACCATCGGGTCCCGATCACGGAAGAGATCCGGCAAGCCTTGCGTGAAAAGAGGCTGGGCTTCGGAATGTCGTATTCGGGGGCGGCGGAATTCATCGGCGTCCATTGGTCCACATATCGGAAATGGGAGACTGGGGAGACGACTCAGTACACGCGGGAGGTTGAACGTCGTGTCCAGTGCTTCCTCACGGAGGAAAAGCCGTCATTGGCGACTCTTGACGAACATGAGAAAGCCTCTCGCATGATGGATAAGTTGATACACCGTCTGCGCAATACATACCGTCTTTGCCAAAGGCAACCGCGTCTGCAGGAACGCCTTGCGGTTCGTCTGGAAGGATTGATAGACGAAATTCTGGGTATCTATTCGCAGAATCCATAATCAGGCGATGTTGTAAACGTTTTCATCCATATGTTGCATTCTTATTCCATATAGCGCATGCCGGAATTGATTGGCATGCGCATGACACTGGACTTTCAGAATTTAAGCAAGACGAAGCCCAACGGCGGCAGTTGTGTTTTGATGGTGAGCGCGCCGTCTTGACGGCGCGTTGCGGCGATTGGTTGCCAAGTGCCATTGGTGGACAGTTGCTGAACGGCAATGGCTTGCGTCCATGGGCCAGCCAACGGAAGTTCATCCAACACGTCGAGTCCGATATTGAGGGCGACGGCGATTTTGGATCCGTCGGGCAGAATGGCGGACTTTAGGAGTATCTCCGCGTCGTCGGGATACCAGATCGGCAAGACATCCAGTTTTTGTAGGCATTTGATAAAGAGTCGCTTACGTGTTTCATTGAATATTCCGAATGAACGGAGACCGTCATTCCAGCCATATTCATGCGCGAAGGTGATGACGGATGTGCCGTCGTTTTTTTGATAGAGCACGGCACCTGGTGCGAGTTTCTTATTGTTTGCGTCGAAGATAAATGAACGATGGAAAAGATTGGTCAGAATCTGTGTGCCGTCTGCTGGTTTAAGCAAGGCGATGCCGCTGTTGTTGAAAGGCATGATCTCTTGACCGTCGGCTTGTTCGTAAGTGACGTGTTCCAGTGGCCATGGTTCTGCCGTGCAACCGCATAGATCGGATAGCCCACGTTTTGTCAATGCGATAACCGCGCTGCCGTCGAGCAGGACATTATGTTTGAAAAGCATCTTGATTTCATCGTCGGAAAGCACATTGATCTGTAGAGCTGAGAGTGCGACGGCGTTACCGGGTTTCTTTGAGAAGTAGATGGGCAGTCCCATGCGTCCGAACGTTTCATGCCAGCCTCCGCTTGTCGGGCTGGTCGGATAGTTGAAGACTGGTGTGGATGGCATTGGAATGCAGATGCCATTCCATTGCGGTTTCATGGCGTAAATCGCCTCCAATTGGTTGGATATTTCGGCCAGAGCCTTCCTGTACGCTTTCCCAGAGTTTGGCTCGAAAGACGACATGCGGGTAATCCAATATTTTCCGCCTTTGCATCCTTCCAAGGCGGACATTGTCACATGCATGCGGAGCGTTGCCGCTGAAGTGGAATAGCGGTTTTGTGGGAATGTGTCGGGTTCGCAGATGAGCGTGACATCGTCGTCGAAGGCGGCAACCTGCGTGGCGGTGAAATGCAACCATGCGGGAATATTGCGCAGGGAGTCTTGCAGATAGCGGGCATTGTTGATGCGGATGACGGCTTCGCCTGTGTGTCCTGCAAGTATTTTTGCGACGGCTGGGGCGTGACGGACATCCTGCGAGCAGAGGCAGAAACTGCACGGGATTGACGGATTTACGGCATCAATGGAATCGCGGATGAGATGGGCGTATTTGATCATGGATTCCTGCAAGATATCATCCATGATGTGCGCGTCCTCCTTTGAGGACTTGACAGCTTCGCGCAATTCGTCCGACATCAGATTACGTCCTGTCTTTTTGTTGAAAAGCGCCGTGTGAAGCGGGCAGAAGCAGGCGGAGCGGCCTGTGATGAAACGCGTGTCGTCGTCCAACATGAAGAAATCAGGCTGTGCGGAGGCCGCAGTCATGATGGCTTTGTGGACATACTCGCGGAACGGCTCTCCTTCGGGGCACATGGTGTATTGGTAGTTGCCGTCGAAGCGGCGTATCTGCTGGAAATTCGTCGGTGAGTCTGGAACCCATCCATGACCCCATGTGGCTTGAATGAGAATGCCTGTCGGAACGCCTTTTTCCTTCAAGAGTTTCTGGAAGATTTTGAAGCGGGACGTGTATTCTGCAGCTTTGTCCACAGGCGGCACGCCTTCTGGGACAAGCGTAAACGAAAATGCCACGGAGTCGATGACTTGGTCATTGTAAAGGTTAACGATGTCAGCCGTGATTTCTTCCGCGTGGTCAGTGAGCAGTGGGACGATGTCGATTTTATGCATGGTCGTAGTTTGGGATAGTAGTGTAGTGGTGAAGAGGAACAAACTGAGAAGACTGGAATGTTTGAACATGGCGTTTACATTAATGTTGTTTATCAAAATAATCAAGGCAAAGAGGAAAAAACATGCCATATCCACAATTTGACCGACAATTGCTGAAAATCAAGCCATTGTCAGAAAGATATAATAAGGTATATATAGAAAAGGACT
>JAEEGF012325022.1_pt1 | contig 10192 bp, 4 predicted proteins | sample 9134171 | NCBI WGS metagenome assembly JAEEGF01 (sample SAMN16246542, study PRJNA631951) | gut metagenome | biome: gut microbiome; feature: rumen; material: AP-attached | host: Bos | place: Iran: Karaj | collected 2018-10 | reverse complement strand
ACCACTATTCACCTCCTTAGCAAACGCCAACATCTGCAAAGCGGAGGTGATACGGAACGCAGTAGCAGCACTAGTACCATCGTTGCCATAGACATCCTTCACGACATTGTTGGATTCATACAGCCAGATAGCATCGTCGATATTATCTACCTGACTATGCGTTTTAATAGCGGTATTATCTACATTCATAGTCATATAGGTAGACTTTTTACGCAGCACACCTAAGTCGGGTGTTGGCACAAGATTCCAGTCGTTATAGGTCACACTCATATACATCTGCTCATCACGGTGATTAAGCGTAATGGTAAGTGTGGTGCATTTGCCAGAATAGAACTGTACATTTTCGAAAGTGCCCTTATAAGTTTTAGTAACCGTTTCGCTAGGGTTCAAGGCTTTAGGATAGGTTACATCGAACGAAAAATCTACATTATCAAGATGTGGTGTAGTAAGACCATAGAACGTAAAACCGCTCTGGAAAAGCTTGATATCCTTGTACGACTGACCGGTAGCAACCAGATCTATATTCGTACCCTGAGCAGTCCAAGTAAACTTGGTGGGTTGCTGCTGAATAACCATATTGGCGACAGTAAGCTGCTTATCGATATCACCGGCAGCATAATCGTCGATATCTACCACGACACGTACCTGACTGAGCGCATGGGCAAAACTAACTTTGGTAGATAATCCACCCGTTTCGGCCTTGGTGTTGGCATCGAAATTCAGCAACAGGTCTTCGGCCTTCATGACATCATTACCAGTACTAAAGTCGATAGCAGTTGTAAAATCTCTACCCAGCTCGCCTGCGTAGGTACCATCACCATTATCGAACGGATAGTCGGACGATGGGAGACTATAGCCCACAAAGGTGTGAACCGATTCGCCATCGGTCCAGTAAATCTTCTCTTTACCAGACTCCACCTCGGTACGCGCCCAGCTCTTTCCATCGTACAGATAACGGATATTCTTGTAGGTAAATTCTTTAAGAGGCGAGTTGGTGCGACGTATCTCGGTAAACACAATCTTATCGGTAGCAGCAAATGCAGCGCGACCCACGGTAACAGTGGTTTCGTCGGTGACACGCGTGGCAGCCACGTTATCGCCATCGATGGCAGCAGTTATGCCACGGATTTCGAGAGCAGCATCGGGTACGATAGCCTCATCGTTGGCTTGACAGGCCGACAGGAGCACTACGGCCAAAAGGTGAAATATATGATTATGCTTCATTCTGCTTATTTATCTTCATTGTTACTGTATAGAGTTTGCCAGCCTCGAACAACGTCTGACTAAGCTGCACCTTGTAGCGTTTATTACCATCGCGCAGCCAAAGGGTGGCATGATTGGTTCCCAAATCGCATGGAGGCACTATCAAGCGATACTGCTTGCTACCCGTGTTAAGGGCTGTATAGGTGGATGTAACATTAACAGGAATGGGAACAGTAGTAGCCTTTTTATCGCCTACCTGAGCGATGCCCAGCACTACTCCGTTCTTGGTTTTATCGTCGGTGGCATTCTTAACACTATAACCAAAGTTGGGTACATTCTCCTTACTCTTGGCAGCATAGTAATCGCCTACAATCACCTCAGCCTGATCGATATCGGGCATACCCTCGACGGTGAGTACAGCCTCATCAGAAATGCCAAAACTGGCATCGGCATCCACGGTGATGAGCAGCGCTGCCATCACGTGCTTAAAGCTGAGATGTACATTGTACGAGCCCGTTTGCTGGATGGTCTGAGCCCACATAATGTCGCTGGCCTTATAGTTGGCAGCCTTGCTCTGGTTGGCGTGGAACACGTTGCTGTACTGCTCGATACGTGCTTTATTGCCAGTGATATAGATCTGCTCCTCGCTCCATGTCTGCGCCGTAAACACATATGGTGTGGGCTGTGCCAGATAGCGCTCGTAAACATCGGGACCATCCGAAGGCTTATAGTCGCCATTGATATCAAAGCCATCGGCAGCCACAAGCTTATCCCACGAATGGGCCGTATTATTCCACTTGAGCAACCAGAAGCCATCGAAACTGCCGCTATAGGTACTCTCGCCAAACTCCTTATGCGAGGTAGAAGAAGCGGGGCACACTATCTTAAGCTTGATTTTGTCGTTCTTTTCGAAGGCATCACCTATGAGATTGGTACGGGTAGCTGGCTCGCCCTCGAACTGCTGTACCGATGTGGTAAACGAGAGCGTGCCAGCCTGTTGCTGCGTGGGCTGCGGCTCGTCGGCCTGACAGCCCACTAACAGCAGGGCAATAGAGAAAAAGGGTAACTTATATATCTTCATGATTATTCGGTAGTTTTCTTTTTGTTTAACGTGGGGTAACGATGCGAGTAACCATCGGTGTTGCTATACAGCATATCGCAGCGGCATTTCTCGCCAATGGTGCTGTTATTATAGGCATCGATGCCCTGGTTCATAGCCTTCCAGGGTGCCAAGCCATACATCTCGGCCTTGAGATTATCGGTAAGCTTGCTGATATCCACATCGTCGCCAATCATATAATCGTGAACAGCCTTCAGGATATGCGATTTGCTGCCACGTATGTACTTATCGTAATCGTAGGCATCCTGAACGGTACCCACGGCATAGGTATCAGGCGACAGCTCTACATCGTAAAAGTTATACATGAAGGTGGTTTTAGCCACACTACCCGAGCCTAACAAGGCACCCGTTTTGGCGGTGATACCAGCAGCAGCCTGCATGCATCCCGTCATATTAAGGTTTGAGGCCGAACCTACCAGCGCGCCACCGGCATTGCCTACATGGATGCAGCCCACCACGCTACTGGCACCGTTAAGGGTTTCGGCAATAGAGTTAGTCTGGCTGGGGCACAGCATAGATATGCCAGCGATATAACAGCCCCAACCGTCGGTAGAGCTACTATAGGTACCTGAATGCAGCAGACAGGTGTTATGGATGCTCTCGATCTTGAGATTGCTAATACAGCCATCCATCACATAATCGAACAGATAGCCGCTCTGCATATAAAGATTGGAGAGTGTTTTGCCATTGCCTCGGAACTGTCCGCGGAAGGGGAACTTGCTATCGGTAGCGATGCTGGGCAGCAGGCGATCGGCCAAATCGATATCATCACCTAAATTAACCACAAACCGGTTACCTGTTACCTCGTCGTAAAAGTTATAGGGACCGCTAACGCATATCTCCTCGGCATAGGCAGGATTGGTACCCACACTCTTATGGAACAGGGGGTAGAACAAATAGCCTTTTTCCTGCATCTCGAGTCGGGTGTATTTCACGGGTTCGCCATTCGCATCCACATCGCCTTCGATCGTCCACCAATAACTGTCGATATCATCTATTTTAATAGCGTCACCCTTTTCGTCCACTCGCAACTCGCCACGGGTAGCCTTAGGCAGATGAGATGTGGCGGTACCGTTACACAGATGGATAAAGGTGATGAACTGTTCGGGAGTAGTGATGGTAAATACGGGATTGAACGAATTTTCGGTTTTCGAGTTTGTGATGGCCTTTTGGAAGGCATTTACCCACCAGGTGAAATCCAACTGGACCTCGCCCTTGGTATCATCGCTGGCTTTTGCCGCACCCAAGTCCTGCTGCACCCACGAGAAGTTGTCGGCAGGTGTGATGGTAAGATGATCGTACTGATAACCCACGCTGAACGAGTAGCTGTAGCCAGCCTTGAGTGTGATGCCTTGGGGGAACGCCTGTTCGGTAGAGCCACTCTTCAGGATATCGCTGATGGCAAAGATGTGATATTCGCCATCGTTTCGCAGATACACACGGAATCGGGTGCAGGCGGGCAATACCAACTCGCTACCACCAGTTTCCTTGCTATTACTCATATCATATGGAATAGCCACAAAGTACTGATTGCCGTTGTTATTCTTGAATACTGGGTGCTGCACTTGAGTGGCAATATCCCCGGCACCCATAGAGCCCATGGTTACAATGCCCTCGGTGTACTGCTCAAGCTGCTTAAAGTTGGTGCTTTCATCGTTGTAAAGAGCCTGCGTCATGGCGGTAAGCTGGAATGTCTTATCGTCTACACCAGCAGGCATACACATCTTGTAATAAGCAGCCATCACCTCGTTAAGCTCTTTCTCAGCCTGTTCGTCGGTCTTGGCAGTTTCTTTATTGTCGTTTTCCGTTTTATCGGCATTATCCTTATGCTTGTAATCGGCCAGCTGGGTACAGAGCTCTACACGACTGAACTCGTTACCATTCTTGGGGACAAGGGCTATACGACAGGCAATATGGCGCATGGTAAGCGGGATATCCTGAGTGGGACCTGATACGGTAACCCAGTCGCTTACGGTATAGTCGGGATAATAGCTGTCGCGAGTACCGCTATCCAGACAGCCCGAGAGATTACTCTGGCCCCAGGCACGGAAACGCACGATTTTACCATTCTCCCACGTCAGCGAATCGCCTGAAGTCTGGGTTGAAAAGCCTGTACCTACATCGTATTTCTGTTTACCTAATTCCTGATAGCCAGGCATCCAATCGTTATTGATAGAGAAGTTGGTACCTGTGGCATAGTTCATCTTGTAATAATAGGTACGGAAAATCTCATTAGCCTCGTCGAATGTGGTACCATCGGGATTGGCATACTGACGGAAAATGCGCATCTGATCGCCCTCGTTAAAAGAGCCATCAGGGTTATAGGTGGTACGGGTAACAAACTGGTCGGCCATGGTGGCACTAAAGTTTACCCCCTGCCCTATCAGCTGCTGCTGTTCGGCTGACAGTTGCCAATCGGCATCGTCGGCTGTACAAGCCGTGAGCGCAATCGCTGCAAACAGATATTTTATATGTTTGATATTCATCTCTTAATAGCTTGGAATTGTTGGTGTATGATTTGTTACGGTACCATTGCTGTCGGTACAGTTATTTACAAAGCCAGTAATGCTGGGATTAGAGCCAAACAGGCTTGCACCGGAAATGTTTGTATTGACAATCTCGGCACGCCAACCCGCAGCTGGCACCCATTGAGTGCCCTCCAAACGTACATTAGCCTCCCATTCTTTGCGGTCGGTTGTAACATTCTCCTGTTTGGTTACGTATTCGCCGTTTAAGCCATCAAACAGATACGTACGAGAGCCTTCCAGGGTGATGGTGTTATCAAGCGCATCGAGATGGCCTGTAAAAACAAAATTCTCAGGGAACTCAACCACATCGGTATTAATGGTGATATTTTTCTTCAGGATAAAGTAATCACCATGATGCTTGCCACCCTCACAGGCCTGCAGCAGCATGCTAATCCATTTTTCGTCGGATACGTACTGTGCATCAGTGTCTTCCTCATCAGCATCATAGTAATGACCATCGGTAACGCCAACCTTAAGCTCGCTATTGGTATACGCACGCTGCCAACTGCTGCCAGCTTCCGAGAGGTAGTTATCATTCTCGTTATTCACGCCATAGTAGTTGTCGCTATACGACGATGCTTTCCAAAGGCGGGAACCTGTGCTGTTATAATCGATACGCTCGGGACTAACACGCAGATAAACCACCGTTTCGTCGTTGGCATTCAGGTCGAACTCAACCTGCTTTTCGTACTCCAGATCATTATCCAACGTGAGTTCAAAATCAATGTAGTTTTTATTAATGTCGGTCTTATTGTCAGTCAGCTCATCGTTCATCACATTGGTGCCTGTAGTTACAGGTTTGTATGTGGGGCGCACAATCAGGTCGAAATAAGGTGCATTATCGTAATCGGTATAGGTATAGCCGCTGCCCGTAGGATTAGCTTTATACGCATCGTCGGCAGCCTTCCAGTTATCCTTATCCACGGGGAATATCAGTTTGTTTTTACTATCCTTATACACCCTTACAGGCTCCACACCCAGGTAGTTTGGTGTGGCCTTACGTTCCAGTTTCCAAATGGGATGGCCCTGACCATCCACATAATCAAGCGTCCATACGTTACAGAAACGCAGCTTAATGTCGTCGGCATTAGGGGTGGTCTGATTGTACCCCTTGAGTTTGGCATCCATACCATCTATCAGCACATAGGCTACCACACGCGCCAGGCGGTGCTGCAACGGGATGGTGATACTACCTACGGTAGCAGCTATCGTGGTTGCGGGGGGCATGGCGGTGTAACGCTCCAAATCGGTATAGGTATGCTTGGTATCTTTCTCGTAAAGTGCTGATGGCACATAAGCGCCCTGGAAGGTATGCTCGCCATTACCCAACCACTTACAAGGCTTTCGCTCAGTATCAGTTGCACTTACAGGCGTTTTAAGACTGTAAGTATTGTTATTCTCAAGTTTCAGAATGGCTTGAAGTCCTGCTTCTTCAGAATCCTTGAAATAGTAGATATTCATGCCTTTACGCAATCCATCTTCAAGCCATGAGAGTTTATCATCGCCAATGATTGAGGAGGAACGGGTTACTGCTGCCGAACCGAGCATGTTGGCAACACTCACCTGTCCTACATGTATGATCGACGTATCATCGTTCTGGGCATCGGGCAGCACATCGCTTTGCGAGTTGCACGAGGCCATCAGCACGGCGCCTAACATCAAGTGTATATATCGTTTATTCATCTTCATCATCACTTAAATTTATTCGGCAGGTTTAACAGCATTACGTTTACCAATGGTTGCATCGGCGGTTACTCCGCTCTGCCAAGCAGCTACACCCTTACTGGCCTTGCCATCCGATTTGTTAGGCCACCAGTTACCCTGGCAATCCTTGGTACCATTGCTTTTATCCTCCTTCATGGCATAACCCAAAATACCTCCATGATAATCATCCTCTGGAGTGGTAATATAGCTGGTACAATAGCTGGTGCAGTCGGTAATCGTCAACTCGGGATTCTCGCTCTTATACGTTGCTACACCGCCTACGATGCCGCCATAGTAGATAACCGTGGCATCAGTAAACTGTGCATCAAGCTTACTGCCGGTATGGAACACGCACTTACTGATGGTAGCTTTCGAACCCAAAGCCACAATACCACCAGCACATTTACGCTCATTACTTGATTTTGGTTCACTTACCCAGGCACGGATTTCGGCAGTCACTTCGCAACCGCTAACAGTGGCACCAGCACCAGCCCAAACCACCAAGCCAGCAGGGTTCGAAGCCTGAATGTAGGCACCATCGGCCATCGTCACCTTGATATTGCGGAGTTCGGCATCAGGACCCGCAACGGCATAAGCCACAGGGGCCATATAATCTCTATCTGCTTCTATATTTTCAGCAATCAGGCTCTTGGTAACATACACCTTCAGATCGTAAACACTACCAGTAATGGTACCGAAAACACGATTGGTGACAGATAACTGTTTTTTGTTACCATCCAGTTTGTAAGCCACATCGCCAACAGGCTCGCTAACCTTGAAATTCTTAGCCAGGCGATAGCGATAGCCAGTCTTATTATAGTCAGTAGTAGTCGACTGCTTAAGTTCGGCTTGGCTGTCGATGATGCCGGTATAAAGATTCTCCTTGATCATATTTACCATTTCGGGGCTATCGTCGATGGTGGGCCAGGCATTATTGGCAAACTGGTGGGCCCCATCCCCTACTAAACCTACAATGTTTTTGTGGGTAGTCTTGTCCTGACCAATGGTAATACCATACTCAAAGGTATTGTTGGTTACAGTACCATCGGCATGGCCTACAATACCACCTCCCTTGCCGCCGTCGGCCACACGATTGGTTACGGTGCAGCCATCAATCATAACTGTTCCGCAGTCAAGATTCTCGCCATTGGCAATCAGCGAGGTGGCTGCAATACCACCTACAAAACCCGATGTGGCACCAGTAACAGCTAAAGCCGACTGGCACTTGGATATCACACCGGCATTATCTACCACCACGCCTGCGTTAGTGGCATGCGCCTCGGTAGTAGCGGCTGTTACCTTAACATCCTCGATACTGCCACTGTTCTTAGTAGCTACTGCCGCATCTACCACGTTATTAATCTCAATAGTACCATTCTGCAGGTGGGCAGCCTCATCTATTTTATTGAGCAAACGGTGATTGCTGGTTAACTTCCAGCCGCCTAAGTTCAGCGTACAACTCAGATCGTCGCAACCATCAGTCCAATCCCCAAGATCGATATCGTTCAGCACCAAGCCCACGTTTCCTGGCTTGTTTACTTTCTTATCAGCAAGGAAATTCTTTAAATCTTCACGTGTCTTAATCTCGATAGGCTCGCCGGCATTACCATAATCGTCGCAGATGGTTGTGGTAACATCCTCGGTCCAATCCTCGATATAAGCAGTCATCTTGGTCTTACGCTGGTCACGACTCAAGGTAACGGTGATAATCAGGTTTTGTCCTGCCTGTAGCTGATAGTTTTCCTTGTTATCGGCAAGGTTATCATCGTTTCTGGCATAGAACGAATACTTCTGTCCAGAAAGGTTGATACACACCAACAGATAATCATCTGGTTTATCAGCATAATTCCATGGTTCTACAATCGCATCGTAACGAGTGGAGCTAACACCTGTTTCAGCACCTCCGTTCTTATCAGCAATATAATCTACCTTTTTTTCGGATGCCAACGGCTTAATCTCCAACGGAACGGCATTGCCATTTTTATCAGTATACGAATAAATAGTAGCACTCAAATCATTTTCGGCCACATTATAAGCCAGAGCCTGACGACTTACACCCTCGCCTGCCTTCAGTATCACAGTAATTAGCGAGCGGGTATGCTGCATGTTGAGAGGAACCGTTGTCAGGTCGGCATTACCATTCTGTCGATTAAACTCCTTCCATCCCTTAGCCGACAAACAATATCCTGAACCACCTTCAAGGCGGTCCTGCAGCAGCCATTCGGTTTTGGTGTTCTGAATGCCGCTTAGTATTGCCGAGCCTGCTACAGCATTAAACTTATAAGGTATGACATTGCTGGGCCAATACAGCTTTGTTTCGGCCTGTAAAGCGCCACCACCCTCGCCTACCGTATAAATACCATTTTCGCCCTCCTGGGTATCATTCTCCTTATACATGCCGATAGTGAATCGATAGCGCGGAGCGTCTTCTTGTGTTTCGGCTGCACGGGTTTTTACAGTTCGTTCCTGCACAGAGGCAGTAAACGCCACTTCATCGCCAGCCTCGATTCCATCTGAGAAAAGCTGCTCGATGGTTTCTCTACAGCTTGTGGTGAGTAGCATCACACAAGCCGCAAGCAGCAGTTGCCAGAATTTATATCTATTGTTGTTACGTATCATTTTCCTTATTTACTCGTTAGAATCCGTAGTATCGATGGTGCCATCTGTAGTATGATCAGTCTTATCGTCACCCCACGGGGTAATCTCGGCCTTAATCTGGGCTATCAAACTACGGCGCAGCTCCAGATTATAGATGTACTTCATACCGCTCTCCAAGTTTTTATGCTTGTTGTCGAGGGCCTTGAAAGTAACCACGTGCGTAACCGGCGCCTCACCCTCAGTTTCGTGCCAGGTAATACGAATGCCATGCAGCGTACCAAAGGTGATAGCCTCGAACGATTTAAGATAACCTGTAGGAACAGAGTTATTATCGAACATCTGGAACGCATCATCTACATTTGCAGGCGATGCTGTAGTGGCAGGCACAGTACCATCAGGCAGAATGCTATAAGCCACATAGCCTGTGGCGCTAACACCCAGCAGCTCTACTTTCTCAATCTGAGCATGAGTGATCATAGCCGACTCGTCCTGCGAACTCTTCAGGTTTACCTGTATCTGCGCAAACTGGTGTTTGAAAAACAGGTTTACGCGGTTTGCCTCGGAGCTGGCACCCTCGGGCTTCATCGTGGTAATAGCACGGATAGGATCTGGCTGCTCGGCCATCGTATTCTTGGAGCCTCGGGTAAGATCGTACGACTTCATATACGCATCGTTATATGTCTCCGTAAGATCGGGGAACAGCTTCAATGTGCCATTTTCTGAGCCATCTCCAGCTTTAAGTTGATGATTATCCGTTAACGCTAAGAAGATGTGTTTCAGGCGGTTCTGCCAATAAAAACACTTGGCATCCGGGTCGAAACCATAATCATCCAGACTGGCTTGGGCCACATCTGAAAATGACTTGTTCCAATAAACGGCATAGCCATACTCGTTATTAACCTTAAGCCAGGCAGTCGACATATTCACATCCGGTACAGGAGCGGCAAAAGGTGAGTCGTCGCTATCGCTGGCACCGGCATGGAAGAACATCGAGCATACGAAACGGCTATTATTGGGCATATACGCCTGCGAGGCACGG
>JAEEGF010296785.1_pt1 | contig 10192 bp, 15 predicted proteins | sample 9134171 | NCBI WGS metagenome assembly JAEEGF01 (sample SAMN16246542, study PRJNA631951) | gut metagenome | biome: gut microbiome; feature: rumen; material: AP-attached | host: Bos | place: Iran: Karaj | collected 2018-10 | reverse complement strand
AGAGCCACGATTTGTTAAAAATCTATTTTGTGTAGGATGGGGTGTGGCTTCAATATGTTTGATTGGAAGTTTTTTCTCTTGCATATGGAATGGTTTTACGCTTGGTAACATTATTACAGTGTTAGTTTTTCTCTGTTTCGAATTATTTAATTTGTACTGCTTGTTGAGAACAAAAAACTGGAAAATATCTGTAAATAAAGAGCAAATACTATACAGAAATTTGTTTGGCGTGACAAAAGAATATAATTTTAAGGAAATATTGGTTAAACAGAAAAACAACTCGGCGATTGTGGCTTATAAGGACAATAAAAAGATTTTTAGCATTGGGACAGAGTTGATTGAGTATGCGGATTTTTTATGGTGGGCAGTAAAATATAAAGTATATGTAAAATAAATGTAGTAAAAGCATTTTTCATTTAAAATGAAAAATGCTTTTACAATCTATAATGTATTTAGGAGAACGAAACATGGATTTTAGACCAGAAGAGTATTTTAAATCACCTGTGTACTGTAACTATTTAAAGACTATTATGCCACTAAAAGTTGATGAAGAAGCTTGTGTTTATATTACAGTAGATGGTAGTGATAGGCCGAATGTAAGAACAATCGAAGAATATAAAAAGAATCCTTATATGGACAATTATTATAGAAAAATTCAGGTAAATATTGATTGGTTCAAATCTACAGATTCACAATATGTTTTTATTGTAGAATCTGATAGTGGTAACGAAAAAATATACGGTGTTTTTGACAAATATGATGATGCTTATAACTGTGCCCTGGACATATTTATAAATTTGGATAATAAAAGAGACTTAATTATTAGTAAGTGGCGGAAAAGTAAGTATGAAATATATAAAGGGTTATCCCAAAAAGAAAAATCGGTGATGAATACAGTGGATGGTATTGAGGCGTTCGTTATCTTAAATTCATCGGGAAATGGTGGAGCAAATTATTATTTTTATGGTGCAGATGAAAATAATTTTTCAGACGGATGGACAGAAAAAGAAAAACTAAATGCTATGGAGCCATGGGAAAAAAGGTTAAAGTATCCTTCTGTTTTTCGAGATAGAATATTTTTATATAAATACCCTAAAACAGGAAAATTTGTTGTAGGTCGATGTGAGTATTTTGAGACAGGTGAAGAAGACAATCTTCTTGAAGTGTATGATTTTACCCCTGATTTTGAATGTATTGATACATTAATTCATTTTGATTTTAAACAAGAAATCGCTATACCGATTACTAGAGAATGTATTAATCAATGCAGACTTATGTCTAAAGTAGTAAAAGCAATAAAGAATGATGGAAAAGTGAAGACAGGAGTAATTGATAAATTACGAGGTAAGACTGACATTAGTCTTGAAGATATAAATGCCTATCATCAAGATATAGAAAAATATTGTTGTGAATATTTAGGGAAATTATAAAAATGAGCAGGTGTAGTTATTTGCGTATAGCGTTAATAATAGCACTAGATTTCCAGCATACTTAAAAAGTCACGGTATAAAAATAGAGAAGTAGTTTGGATTGAGAGGATTGATAATGATTAGTTGTTCTGGGAGAAGTAAATGGTATCTTACTGCTGGAATAATTTGGTTTATAGTATGTGCTGGCATTGTGATTGGGTTACCATTTATGGAATTAGCTGGAAGAGTTGTTTTTTTACCAATATTAGCAGTTGGATTGATAAGAGGGCTGTATTTTTTGCTTTCTTATAAGAATAAAAGAATATATATTTCCGAAAAGGAAATTTTGTATTTTTCACTATTCAACAAACAGTATATATATTCAATAGATGATATAAAAAAAGTAAATTATTATTTAGGAGGAAGGGGACAAGTTGGGGGCTTAACTCTTAAGTTCGACACAATCAAGATAAAAATACCTAGAGAAATGATTGGATTTCTGGAAGTAGAAGGAGAATTGAAACGATTTGGATTATTATAGAAAGGATACAGCAGAGGCTAAAGTTTGTTACGCTAGAGGAAAAATACAGTATTTTTTTACATTTTTATTTGGAATGATTTTCATTTTTGAAATGACTCTACCATTATGGGGGAAAATAGAAATAGAAGAAGGTGATGTTTGGCTATTTCTCATTATAAATATCTTGCTAGGACTATTCTTTATCTACTTTGTTTTGCTTTGCTTATTTTTTAAAGTGTCGGTGTCGGAGAATAAAATTATCTATACAAATATCTTCAATAGAACAGTAAAAATTGATGCTTCTGAAATAAAAAAAATTGATCCTATTGCAGGAAGAGGCTTACAGCTTAGAATGAGATGCAGACGGATAACAATGTATGGATTCTATCAAAATTATAAAGAAGTTAGAGATGAAATATTGAAAGCGTTGGCAAAAACTCAAGAAAGTAATCAATAATGTATACATATACTAAAAGTGATTTTTATAAGTGACAGTAAAAAACTAGGATATACTGTTTTTGGTGCGGATGAAAATGTTCGCGGAATTGTTGATGGATGCAAAAAATTCTTTACAAAATGTGAAGGTTATTACAATGATGTGCTTTTAAACTATTAAATAATATGTAATTGGAGGAGTTGATTATGACTGAAATGTATTATGCTAAACCAGATTTATGCAAAAAGTATCTTTCTTCATGGGTTAGAGATCACAAAAAATATAAAAAGAAGGGAAAGATAAAGTATATTTTTTATGCAATTAGTGTATTAATAATTATTCGTTATCTTTTAACAGGATTTACGTCATATGAAGAGGAAGGAATTCCTTTTATATTGCTTTGTGCACTTCTTGGAGTTCTTATCGGAATGTGGCCTTTTCTTATAGGTTATGCTATTGATGAACGAATAAGAAAGAAAATTGCCCATAGATATATCGGTGGAGAAAAAGAAGCTATTCAGTTATTTGATGATCATATTGAATACTCGTTCAATATGGCTGGCGAGCCTGAAGTAGCTAGACATATTTATTATATGTACACGGAAGATTTTAAATGTGCTCGTTATGATAGTAAACATCATATGCTTGTATTTATTGGGAAAGCTAAGCTGGAAAATTATGACGATTTTGCTAATAAGAAAATGAATAAGGAGCTTCCAATTTCGGAAATGCCAGAAGGGTCTGCATATGGAATCTTTATGGGATACACCAATGAAGAAGAACTAGTTAATAGAATAAAGTCGATGGCGACAAATATCAAGGATGCGGAGTGTAATTTTGATTTCGAATAAAATAGATTGTGCGCTAAAAGGTGAGTAATAAAGGAAGAAAGAATGACAGAAAATTTTACTATTAATAGCCAATATTACGTATCAAAAGATAATAAAGAAAAACGAATTGAAAGATTTATTAAGATAACATTTGCTATATATGTATTGGTTATTTTATTCCAAATGCTAATGGAAGGATTTAGCTGGTACAGAGTATTAGTTATATTGCTTTCATATGTTATTCTAAAAAATTTTATTAATAGACTAGATTTTGGATATCAGTTTTCAGTTCTTAATTTAGCTATTGATAAAGAAAGCCTAAATCTTATATATTCAGGCGTAAAATATCGTGATGAAGTTGTTGATATAAATGTTAAAATTAACACTAATTCAATCAGTCATATAGAATTTAGTGAAAAACAGAATGCCATAAGGGTTGTTGGAAATGTTTCGGAGAAAATTGTCGGAAATCAGAACGAAACTTCTCACAATGATTGGGTTATTTATGTCAAAGATAATGCTGAGGATATTAGAAAGGCAATTGAAGAAAAAACAGGACAAAATATTGTCTACGTTGATTCGCAATAATCAAACGGACCTTGGATATTTCAAGGTCCGTTTTGATATCTATAGGTAGAACAAAAAGAATTTCAGTGCCGACAAATTCACCCGTTGATAGAACAGGCTCATCCTTTATAAATGTATCCATTTTTCTCCCTCATTTCTGCCTATAAATCAAGTTAAAAAATCCCTAACTAATCATTTAAAATCATGCCATAAATATATATAATATTAAATGTGTCTATTAAATACATTAAAATTACGGCATTTATTGGGGGAATACCATGAATACTAATATTTATATGAAAAAGAAATCCGACCCATTTTGGGGAAAGCATCCATATATTATGACCGCTATTATAGATTTTACATTTGCAATTTGTTTACTCGCAGGTGCTATTTTAATTCATAATTATTCAGTGGTGGTACTCTTTTTTGTGGGATTAATACCAATCACATTATTACAACTGTATTCTAATAAAAGGCACCATCTTACTGAATATACAGCATTTATACGGCGCGATGATGTTTTATATGTAATACAGTTAATTTATGACTCTGTTGATAAAAATGATATTAGCGGGGCGGTGGGAGATTTTTTATATACGCCTTCGGGGTCAGAATTAGAGATAGCGGCATTACCACATAATATAGCTGTCGCTAAAAATGTTCAGTCATTAGAAAAAGCTGTAAGGAATATTGGACGTTGTGAGCAAACATATATTAATGCACTCACATATATTTTGGATTCGTTTGACAAGTATCCAGACAAGACTTTTCCAGACAGTGCTAGAGGAAAAATTGATCGATTTATTATGTGTAATCTTGAAAATAATAAGTTATATCCTAAAATGACAGATCATGGTCAGTTTCTATTTATGACAATGAAAAATCCACAAATTATAAAAGAAACAAAGAGGATTCTACGAATCAAATATACTGAAGTAACTGGCGAAGAGGGAATTGCTACTTATTCAAATGTATTTGATGGATTAGCTGATTGTATAAAAGATATGTCAAATAATAAATAATTCAATGGGGAGAAGGTTTTGAAAAACAAAAAAGTTTTTTTATTAATGGCATTATTAATTCTATTTAGTTTCTCCGCATGTGAAGCTGAAGAAAAGACAGCGGAAATAAAAGCTGATAACGCAAATACTATAACTGTAGAGGATTTAAAAGAATACTACAACGAATCATTACAGGGTATTCCTGATGATTACTTAAAGGGGTATTTATTGACATACCCGCTTACTGAAAAAGATTTAGAAAGAGCCAACTGGGATGACGTCATAAATAAGGCTTATACTGATGGAAATATATTTGGTTGTAACGTTGATGATATCTTAGCAGAAAATCAAAATGAAGAAAGCATAGAGCAGTTCTTGGGTAAGCTGAATAGAGTAGTTGTTATTGTAACTATGCCTGCAAACGGAGAATTAGTGCATGACACCTATAGTGTTTTGGATTTTAAAAAGCAGAAGGTCTACCAATTTGATGATGCAGGGATTCGTTTTGAATACACAAAGGCTGAAAATATATATGATGTAAGTTCAAATATACAAAGCTACTATAAAGAGATATCTAACGTAGCGTATCTAATTGAAGATGACGGAAATAATGAAGTCTCTTTTGATTACACTTTTGAAATTGTTTTAGAGGATAATAATTATACTATTAAAAAATACACAAATAATGGTGTTGGTAGCGACACAGCAAATGAAATCGAGACTTTTTTTGAAGATTATATGATGTTAGATATAGAAGCAGGAATGTAGTGTAAAATAGCAGATTGTTATGAGGATTTAAAGGGAAATAATGTAATTATGAACGAGAAAATATATGTAAAGACTACAAAAGATAATATATGGACTAATAATCCAGTTGTAGCGACTCTAATAATGTTTACAGTATTATCTATTTTTGTTGTCATGAATTTGGGACTTATTTCGAGGATATTTGGGCCTTTAGATATAGTTGCTGTATTTGTTCTCCCAGCTTATATACTTCTGAAGTTGAATTTAAGACATAACATTTCAAAATCCACTGCATTTATTGCCCGTGATGGACATATGTATGCCATTCAGTTATTTGAAACAAAGGAGAAGTTAGTTGAAGGCGATAATAGAAGTACTATTTATATGCCGTCAGGAACAATAGCTCAGGCTGCTACATTGCCTAATAATGCTAAAGCTGCACAACAAACTCTTGCTTATGAGAATGAAATACGAGAACGCAGGGATGACAAGAATTCATTTCTCATAGGGTTGGATGATGTTAAGAGATACAGGAAAGAACATCCAAATGAGATTAAGCATTATTCAGATTTAAAAGGGTATGACAAATTTGTAAAAGATCACGGTGAAAATTGTGGATTAATGCGTTCAGATACTGATAAAGCAAATTATACATTTGCTGAGCTAAAATCTCCTCAAATTGAAAAGGTTGGATTAAAGACATTTTGGATATCATTTAATGATGAACAAAATGTTAGGCGTAAGATTAAATTTACAAAATGTTATGGGGATTTGATTGATGATATTCAGAAAATGCGCTTTTGAAAAAATATGGATGTATTGAAATCAAATCAGAATAATAAATATATTTTTGCTAACTCTATAGCTAAGCGAGCAGAATTATATATAAGACGAGGAAATTGAAGTTAAAAGTTACTAAATAATTAACAAACTTTGGGGGATAATATGGGATTACTCGATTTATTTAAAAAGAAAACACAAGAGACGACAGTATCATCAGAAACTAAAGATAAATCAGTTTCTAGGGCATTTGATTATGAGATTGATGATTTAAGCTATATAGCTGACATAAAGCATTTATCAAATGGTCCATGGCATCAGTATGATGTGATTTTGGCAGCTCGTGGGTATGGTTGGGAAACAATACTTGACTGGGCTGATTATATGGCCACAGCTGACTTAGCTCATATTTCAAAGGTCAGTAAAGCTATCCTTCCAGGCGCAAATGAAATTGACGTTTTAGATGAGTACAACAAGTACAGCAGTTTTAAGAAAACACCTTCATTACAAGAAGAAGGAGGAATACTCTCAGTAGGTGGCATGAGCAAAGCTATAGGTGGCCCAATGCAAATAGTATGGGTTAATCAGTCGCAGTTGCTTAGATTTTTTACTATAGCCAATGATGAAATCCTTATGAGACGATACGCTGAAACTATGATAAGAAGAACATTTAACACTCCTGATGGAATGAAGTTAGCACGACCTGTGGAGGCCTAAACTCGACACTGTGGGTTTAGATTATTAAAAACTGGGAGGGAATTACTGATGGATATTATATTAGTAAATGAAAATGAGCCATACTGGGATAAGCTAATAGCCTTTTCAAGCAAATGCTCATGGAATCCAGGCAAGAATTTAGCTACAAGAATGAAAAACGGTGACTTCAAAGATGACAAGCAGATATTTGCAGCGGTAGAAAATGATGAGATCGCAGGATTTTGTGTTTTTGAAGAAGCTGGATATATTCCACCTGAATACGACTATCATCCATTCATAAATCTTGTATTTGTAGATGAAGCCTATAGGGGTAAGCGTGTTTCAGAACAGCTTATCAGTAAAGCTTTAGCTTATGCAAAAGGATTGGGGCTAACTAAGGTTTATTTAAAAAGCGAGCATCGAGGCTTGTATGAAAAGTATGGGTTTAAGAAAATAGCAGACTTTACGCCTATCGTAGGGCTAGCAGATCAAATATTTGAAATAGAAATATAAGCTGATTTATTACATGTACTCTGAGGATTTTTAATCATGTACACTGCTTCACAATCTTTTGTCTGAACCGTCCAAGGTTCATAAGCTGCATAAGACCTAAGGCACACTTATCAAAAAGAAAGGAAAGTAGATTAATTTGCTTCTGAATTAATCATACAAGGGAAAAATGGTACAAAAAATATATATGACTAGAAGAAAAAAATCATTTGTTTCTGAACACATTCATTTATTTTGTGCATGTGTTGTTTTTGCGATGGTTGCTATGATGTTTTTACTTGTATATTACACAAGGGCGAATCTTTTACTTATATTTGTACTTCCCACACTCTTAATTACCTGGTTTGTTATATTTATTAATAAGAGATACAATTGGTCAGCTTCAACATGTCTGCTTCAACGGAATGATAAATTGTATGTAGTAAGATTATTCGGTACTACAGAAATTATAAACGAAAAAAGCAATAAACCTTATATAGGTGCACCTAGCGGCTCACTATTTCAGATGCTTTCTTTGGAAGGAAATATTGATATAGCTGCTAAAGAGCAAGCATACAGAAAATCAATTAATGCAATACGACGTGACGAAAAATTTTACATTGATGGTTTGGAGAGTATTTTAAAGTATATAGAAATACACCCTAAAGAATATGTAGTAAAACCAATAAAAAAGAGAACTACCTCTGAAAAGATTTTCTTTTATGATAGTGAAAATGAAGGCTTTGAGAGAATTAGAACTGATTTGGGAGAATATGGTTTTTTAAGACTAAATAATCCTGAATTGGTAGAAGAAAAGTTCGGTGCATTAAAAATAAGGTTTTTAAATGACAAGAAGCAGGAATGTAGTGTAAAAATTACAGATTGCTACGATGATCTAAAGGAAGATATTCAAGCTGGTAAATTCGCGTAATTACAGGTTATAGAAAGAGTAATAAGATATGAATAGTTTAATGGAAGATAGGGGAATTCAGGTGCTTACTATAATTGCGAGGATAATATATGAACGACAGAGTATACAGTAAGAAAAAGACAAAAGACTTTATAGAGGAACATCCTAAAATTTTCTGGTGTGTTTATACATTATTTATTATTTCAGCGTTTATTTTTATCGATGTAAAATTTTTATATATGATTGATATCGATAAAATGATAGCAATAAATGTTGTATTTTTGATTATTATGGAAATCATATTTTTGAACATAAATCAAGAACACAACATGTCAAGGTCGACAGCATTTATTTCAAGAGATGGGAAACTATATTCTGTCCAGTTATTATATACAAAAAGTGATATAGGAGCGCCTAATGCAGGAATGTCATTTTACGGAGCTGAAGAGGTGGGGGCAGATTTAGGTCATAATATAGATGCTGCTATCAATGTGCATTTACATGAAAAAGAATTACGCAATAGAAGGAAAAATGACGCAAGTTTTTCGATTGCCCTTGATGATATATTGGCAACTATAAAAAAGAATCGAAAGGCGTATTATTTGCCTTCAGATAATGAACGTAGTTTTTTAGATAAAATGTTTCTATATAACATTGTTAACAATGGATTAAGTGACATAGAGACAAAAAATAATAAATATAAATTTTTGATTCTAAATAATCCTCGTATACAAAGTGAAAGAAAAAAAGTTTTTGTAATAAGTTTTGATAATGAAGAAGGAAAAAGGTGTACAGCAAAGTTTAGTAATTGTTATGATGGACTTCTTCAAGATATAAGAAGTAATGGTTTTTAGGTTTAATTAATGGAATTAAAAGTAGAGAAAAAGTAAGTGTGATTGATATTAAAGCAGGATAGGAAGCATATGAGTGTAGAGATAACTATAAAAGAAATTGAAGCTATGGTTGATGAAATTAAAGAGAAAGCAACTAAGGAATCAGTCTATTATGAAGACCTTAATTGGTTTAGTACCAATAAATATACTGTTCCATCAGAATACGTTGGTGAATTGTTACTTTTCATTAGAAAAATAAAAAATGAAAATGATATTATTGTGAGTCAAAATGATTTGAACAGATTTGAACGTTTATTAGTTAGTACTTTGGCAGAAGTAAATAAGGGGTGAGAGAAAAATGTATTATAGTTCAGAAGATGATCTTATACGTTGTAAAGGTGTTGTTGAAAACTTGTTAAATAAAAGAAACATCGATTATACCGATGAACAATTAACGGAGATTACCAAAGATATTATGGGGGTATCTTATAGCCATGGTGGTGATTATAGTAATGATATGATAATTGCCTTTGGTAAAGGATATTTAGATCATGAACTTCATAAGAAATTTTTAAAGTAATAAATATGCAAGAAATAAGGAAATGCTAAAAGATGGTAGACATATAATTAATTATATTAGCTGGATTGGTTATGGCAGCAGCCTGCTATTATGTAGCTAAAGATTTTGCGCATGCTTTGTACTGGTTACATAGATGTAATGTAAAAGTAGAAGCTGTGTATAGAGGAAATGAAAATATAAAAACTGAAAGAGATACACGCCCAGGTATGTATACTGTAATGCCAATTTTCAGTTATGAGTATGACGGGATAAACTATACGTCTCAATCTCAAAGAGAACTACATCTTTTTGAAAGAAATAAATATTATGAGGGAGAGCGCTATACAATTCGAATTGATAGTGACAATCCAAGAAAGTGCGTTCAGGGAAGTATTGTTGAACCAGCAAGTTA
>JAEEGF011776399.1_pt1 | contig 10195 bp, 11 predicted proteins | sample 9134171 | NCBI WGS metagenome assembly JAEEGF01 (sample SAMN16246542, study PRJNA631951) | gut metagenome | biome: gut microbiome; feature: rumen; material: AP-attached | host: Bos | place: Iran: Karaj | collected 2018-10 | reverse complement strand
TACACACGACTGGTGTTAATGCTATTAAACCCATCATAACAAGATACCTTAGCCTTACACCTAAAAATGCGAAGTCAAAAGCAAAAACACAAAGAAAAATAAAAATAACAGCTCCCTTATCCAAGAGCCAGAGCAAACTAATCTTTTTAAGCATTGGTGTTGAATAGGGCTACGTCGCCAGATTTTACAAATTTATCAAGAATCTTGTATATTTTCTGTTCAGCTAAAGGTGTTTGATTATATTTCTGAATATTCGACCATAACTTCTCATCATCATAAATTCCCTTTAGCATTATCACATCTCCGCCAAGTTCCATATCTGGAGTCCAGTTATTTTGGCAACAGAAACTCACATAAGAAGCTTGTATCGCCTTTTCGTGTTGTTCTTTGGTTAATGGCGCTAGATCTTGAATGTGATTAGTTAAGAAATCTTCATAATCTACCACGGAATTAAAAACCTTTGTAAACCCGAGTTCACTATATGGCGGTCTACAAGCTAATACAACATTTTTTCCAGCATAAGTCATCTCAAGCCCTATCGTCCCTCCACCTGTAATAACAGTATCAGCATTTCTAATTATACTCAGCGTACTTTCTGTTTCTAATATCTGAAGGTTACTACAACTGATTTCTTTAAGATATGAAGTAACGAGCCCCTTTTGACCAAATAAATGGGAAGACGGGTGTTCTTTTACAAGTACATTAACAGCATGATTTTGCAACAAACAACGGAATGAATTAATAAACCACTCCCAATAATCATCATATAATGGATTTAGATATACGTGGGGTGCATCGGCAAACACATGAGGCATAAGCACTATAGTCTTCTTGTTTTTATCAATCTTATAACGGTTACAAAACTCTTCATAATTTGAAGTCTCTTTGTTAGCATAAGCAGTTAAAACATCATGTTGCAATATAGTACCATTATACCTTTTTTCATAATAGTTGTCAATAATAGTTTTGTAGTCTATTCCGTTGCATAATTGACTAAGAATAGAATCATTTAGGAACGGTTTTTCATAATCATCCTCAATTGTAAATTTTCTTATAAATAACGCATTAAGACTAATTGGAGAGTAACAGACTATTCCATGAACTTTACACAATTCAAACATCAAACCGTAACGATAAACATTGTCACCCAATACAATAGCCTTAATAGAAAATTGGGATAGTATGTATTTGAAATATAAATAATAGCATAATTCAAAACAAATGAAAACTCTCTCTCTTAGGTTTAAAGTAACAATTGTTTTTTTATTAAATCTCCTAAGAATAGCATCATAAATGTATGTTCCTATTCTCGCATTTCCATCCGACAATTTAAGAAGAGCTTTCCTACTTATACAAAAAGATTTTATCAGAAAGAAAAAGTTCTTTACAACAAGACTAAACAAATGATCCTTCATCTGTAGGCGAGTATCACACATACTCTCTGAAATTAATGATTTTCTCCATGGAAGCATTACAACTGGTTTTAATCCAAGGGATTTTGCAATACATAAGGCTACTTTTGATATTCCATAACAGAGTTGAGGTATATCATAAAAACATTCATATAAAAGTATACCATTACTCTCATCATTGACATTCTCATTACTCCAAAATGCCAGGTTACTCTGAAATACTTTTTCCAGTGAATTCATATTCAATTGTTTTAAAAAACAAAACTATTTCTTAGCTTTTATAAAAACGAACAATCATTTGTATATACTCCCTTATTCGGATGATAATATATAAAAAAAAACATATCAAAAAAAAGGGAAACATATTTATACTAACAAAAGAAGAAATACAAAATAAAGCAGGAAAGAAAACCACGAAATTCGGGAAATAACCAATGTTATTTAAAATACTTACTAAAAATTTATGATTTGAAATGTTCTTATATTCTACTTTTTCAATATAAACAATATACAAAACGGATATTCTATAAAACAGTTCAGATGCAATCAATGCAAAAAATAATAATGTGAGAGACAACAAATAATCACTCTGATAGACATATATCTTCCACATTGCCATTACAAAAAGTGAGTGGCATGATACATGAGAAAGATAATCCAAATCTCTTCCATGTTTTGAAAATGTTGATGTAAATCTAGCTACCTCCCCATCACTGGCATCAAGTGTAAACCACAGAATAAATAAAAAGGCAGATACACATTGAAGGTATATATTATTTACCATCAACAATATCGGTGCTATTATTCCACATACTATCATCATAATAGTGATGGTATCTGGTTTAATATGTTTCTTTATAAAGAGGATTGACAGAAAAGGCGATAGAGCCATCGTTAGATGCTCTGACAGCGCACGCCCATACCATGAATGCGTAGATGCATTCCAAATGTTTTTATAGTTTATTTCGTTCATCTTATATACAGATTATACCCATTGACATACATTTCTTGTACCTCTGCCGTCTTCACATTTCTTTTCTCGACATTCTACTAAAATGCGAGCCAATGGCCAGGATTGAAAAGACAAATTCTTTGATTTCATGTCGTAATCCTTCTCCAACAAAAGGATAAAAAATACTTCTTATTCTGATTCTGGTCTTCATACCTCACTTCAAAATAATCTGTTTCCATCATGGTGTCAGGATATAGACCTACCCTTTTGTGCCTGCTATTGTCATAGCCCCCTGTCTTTACCTCTAACCCCACTTAAAAAGAGACTACAGCATGGTCTTAACGTAGCATGATGAAAATATCGTATGTTTCTTTCTATTTCATCCTTAAGCATGGTTGATAAACTTCTAAACAGACATCTTATCGTTGTCTATCTTTCAAATGTATCTGCTTTGCAAGCAACAGGTCATTGACAGAATCTACTTCAGTCCATTCATAATTACTGATATCAGTATAATACAATTTAAAGTCTTGTTTAAATATCAGCTGAACAAGGGCGTTTTCATACCATTGGTCATAGAAACCCTCTTCGACCATATTATTCATTTCTTCCCTCATAAGTAGTGAGCTCTCACGGTCAAGCTTGGTTACTCCCGCATATTCGCCATAATAGGTTTTAAGGTCCTTGCTCATCACAAGCACCTGGTCCCCTGACACTTCAACATTATAGTCTCCATCGCACTTGATTGAGCTGTCGAGCAATACGGTAGCACGCTCCACAGGCTTGCAGATAACATCTTTAATCAGTTCCTCTGATACGACGATATCACCATCTATCAACACAATGTTATCGGTATCCATATGCTCCTGAGCCAACCAAAGAGAGGCGATAGAGTTGGTAACCTCAAAAAATGGGTTATACGTAAAGGTAACTCCGTCCACTTGTTCTTCAATAGCTCTATGCATGTGGCCAGTGACTACTACGATATCAGCCTCGGCATCATTTTTCTTGATGAGATAAACCATCCTCTGTAGCAAGGTAGTATCTTCATCAAGTTTATACATTGATTTGGGGTGTTTTAAGGTTAAAGGATGTAATCTTGATCCTTTTCCTGCTACTAAAAATATGTATTTCATCTTAATTTACTTCTTTAATTCTATTTTTCTGGCCACTGCCACATGACAAGGCCAAGTCTCATCAGTCGCAAATCTGTGGGGAATAGGACATCTATTCCAAATAATTTGGCTGTTTTTACAATATTAACGCCTGTAGCCTCCAGTGGACTGCGGGACATATATGGGTTATTACATCTTTCTTTGCCGCAGCCTGTCTTGCAAAGTTTGCAAGAACCTGCGCCAAAGGAAATTGCTGTTGACATGTTATGGTTAAAAAACCATTTCTCCATTTCAAGTAGTGTCTTGTGAAGGGTAACGCTAGACTCTGTTCTGAGACTTTCAAACTGCGCCTTATCCTTGACATCATATGTAAATGAGACGAACAGACCTTCATCATACTCACTGAACATCTTAGGATAGTCTATGTCAGGAAGATTTGGAGGACATCTCCAATTCCGTCCATATTTCCCACAGTAGAAGCAATTCATCTTTACACACTCCTCAAAGACAGCTTTCTTTGGATCCATAAAAACTCCTTGTGAGGGGGGAGCAATTTTTCTTAAATATTCGATTATCTGTTTTTTATATTCAGTAATCATATTCCAAAATAGTCTTTAATCTCAATAAATAGATTATCGTAGTCCGCAAAGGTCAAATCACCAACATGAGATACACGGATACTTCTTTTGCCAAGTTCACCACCTACAGGGTTAACCATGATCATCTTTTGATCTTTCAGATATGTGAAAAATTCCATCGCAATATCTTTTTCAAACCGAACTGGTGTAATGGCATTGGACATTGGAAACTTGGGCAGATGAATAGGCATTCCTTCTATCTTACTTCTGAAATACTGAGCTCTGTCAGCAACCTCTTTAACTCTGTTATCTACTCCCTGTTCATCAATCTTATGGAGCATATCATTTAGCTCAAAACACACTCCCACAGCAGGAGTAAACGGTGTTTGTCCTCGCTCCATATTCTTCATATAGTCCTTAAAGTCAAAATACAAGGACGTCACATCTGTTCTGTTAATCTTTTCAATCATTCGGGGGCTCAGAGTAACAAAAGATAATCCAGGTGCCAAGCATAATCCTTTCTGAGAACTAACAATAGTAGCATCTACCGAATACTTCTGTGCCTCATATGGATCGCACAGGAAACTGCTAATTGCATCCACCACTAAAAGAGCACCAGTTCTTTCGCAGTAATCGTGAATGATTCTGATATCGTATAGCTGACCCGTGTAGGTTTCGTCAATATTTACAAGGACACCGGTTATACCGCTATTGTAATATCGGGTGAAGTGACCAGCTGTAAGGATTTCGTCCTGCTCAAGGTAAATAACATCATGAGGTATTTTGTGAATCTCACAAATATCTACAAATCTCTGACCGAATGTACCACCGCATACAATTAACAGATGGTCATTCTTATCAAAGCAGTTCATAACAGTAGCTTCCATCGCTCCGCTCCCTGAAGCCGTGAGAAAAAGCACTTCTGAATCAGGGGCGGCTTTCTGAAGCTTAATCAATAGCTGCTTATTCTCGAGCATCATCTGACCGAACTCCGGAGTTCTGAAATAAGGAACGACATGGTGCCTTACCTCAAGAGTACTTTGGTACATTTGAGTAGGACCAATAGTGAATAATTTAAAATCAGTCATTTTCATTGTACGTTATTTTTTGTTAATTGACAAATATTGGTAGCCATATCTATCATGTCAAAGGGAGAAGTGGACAGGCATTTATCAGACCATATAAATAAAATATTATTAGGAATAAGCGTCTGCTCCAGCTCCTATTATGTAACCCACCATATGAACGTAACCCCGATTTAACGGGCAGCTCCGCTAACATGATTTTTTGAAAAAATTATTCTGCTTTAAATTTTTGCTGCTTGGAATATCAAGCAGCTTTCTTTTCCTGCTTCTGACTAGGTACATAATTGCATGGTATCATTGACTCATAGTCATTGTCACCATTCATCATGCGGGTCAATATGTCCTCGACATACTACACGCTTGGCACGCTCACCATCAAGATGCTCAGACTTAACCTTTGTCTGGTCTATCTGATTATCGGTATTCTCAGATGCCTGTGCACCATTATCGTGATTACCATCATAATCTTCCTTCTCCTCCTCACGGCTCTGTTTCTCCTCAGCACGCTTGTTCTTCTTCAAGCTGCTCTTGCCGAATGTATGCTTGTTATGGCGCTGGTTCTTATCCTCCAGATTCTTAATCATCTTCTGAAGCTGATCTATCTGAGCTGTAAGTTTTATCACAAGCTCTTCATTCCGCTTGTTGCTGGCAGTCACAGAGTCTAAGGTCTGCTTCAAGATATCAATCATATCAAGCAGCCGCTTGTTGGCAGCCTTGAGATCGTTGATCTGGTCTATGTAATCCTGACGCTCCATATCAGACAATGATGGGGAGGACTCCCTCTCGAGGCTCTCCAGATAATGGCTTTCCATTACCATCCTGTCAATGTCTGTATGCTTCTTTTTCACCCTACAAAGGTACGAAAAATTTTGCAAATAACCAAACATTTTTGAGCCTAATTTATTGATATTCAGTTAATTAGAGTAATTAAAAGCTTCTTTCTTACAGGACAGTTTAATAATGCCACCAAGTACTTCCAATCAATAGTTTTAACTGATTCCATTGGCTGTCCGTCCTCCCGCTCTAGCTTCATAAAACTATATCCACGATCATAAGACAAGTCATATAAGCGATAGAGGTGGTGACTGTAGACCAGAATCTTCATCTTACGACAGTCCTTTGACATAAACAGATAACCATCTCCATTGTAGGGATTACGGTGCAATTGATATTTGACCACATTGGCCAAGGCATACTTGCCATAACGCATGTCTGTAAATCCTGCTACATAATATAGCTTGGTAGCTCCTGTAATTGCTAACATAGTGCCTCCAGTTTATCTACTAGAATCTTCAAGTGCTCATAGCTTATGGATTTCTGGCATACCTTCAATCCGTTGGAAAACTCTATATTCACATAACTCACTCTTGTCTTTACATGTCCTGTGGCTTGACGAATAGATTCGGGATCTTTTTGTACTGCCTCCATTGGTTCCTGTTGAATCTCCGGATCTGATACTGGAACGATACTCACCCCACTGACATGTTTCTTGTACCATCGTTGGAACTGGGAATAGACGATGCCATTCCGTTGGCAATAGTCCACTATCGAAACATCCTTGGTCTTTACAACCTCTTGATAGCTTTCCCATATCTTCTCAAAATCTTTGCTACTTGCCATAACGTAAACTTTTGGTTTGCGCTGGCAAAGGTACTTAATATATATAATGTAACCTAAAAAACTATTGAGTGCTTACTTTTTATAATTTCATACTGTTCACAACTTTTTATCCAGCCCTATTTTGAACAGGATTTCCATAAACCTATCTTTTTTAGTCCCCTATCAATAACGACACCTAAAATAGGATAAGTAAACACTTTTGCTTTTGTAAAAAAAAATATACTAATTGTTATAACAAGCAGTTTGGATATCACCCCAGCATAAATATTTTCCATTGAAAAGTCCAATAATGAACATAAAAATACTATAACGACAGCAGCCCAAATATTGCCAAAATTAAAACAAATATAATAATTCCTCTTTGAATAAAGCCATGTTATGGCAAACATGGATACCCCTACTATCATACTGTTAATAGCAGCCATAATAGAACCACATATAGGAATAAGCAGAACATTAAGTATGACACTGATAATGCCTGAGACAATAGTAATCATTGATAATGTCATAGTTTTCTTATTTTGCAAAATCATCACATTAAAAAAAGATGCCTGTTGAGTAAACAGAGATGAGATTATTAGAAAATAGAGATATATAGTACAATCATGATACTCCGATTTCAAGAATAACTCAACAAAAAACTTACCTAGCAAGACAACAACAAGAAATAACATTGACGTGAGAAATATCAAAGTATCATTCACAGGTTTTATGCGCGCCTTTGCAGCTGTTTCATCTTCTCTATTTGAAATATTGAAAAAAAAGGGATCAAAAGCGCCCTTTAATGAAGCTGCTAACATAACCCCCATTGAACACATCTTGAATGCCATTGAGTATAATCCAACATCTGACGTACTCTGGTAATTTGCTATAAACAACCTGTCAGAAGCTGAGAGCAACCAAGAGAACATTGACATAAAAAATAAAGGTATAGTAAACGACAGTACTTTCTTTAATATTGAGACGTTAAATCTAAATGTGATTCTTTTTCTGATAAACAAAAATGCGACAATAAAAACTAAAGAATAGCTTATCAAGGTTGCATATACTTCTGCCTTATAAGTTGGCGTCCAATAAAACAAGAAAAGAAGTGCTAGTACGTTATATCCTACCAACATTAGCATGGCTACGATAAGATATCTCCCGCCTTCCTGCTGTGTCTGCTGGATGATTTGGCAGTATGTGATAAGAGCAGAGAGATATGTATAGATGATTACAGGATATAGAATGGTCAACACATCAACACCTCCGAGGTAGCCGGCCAGCGTTTTCCCCAGGAGCATGCAAATGACCATAACTACAATGCTCGTGACATTGATCGACCAGAAAACCGTACTTAGAAATACCTTTTTTTCTTCATCGGTCTTATAATCAAAATAAAGGCGGTATATAGATTTCTCCACTACAAGCGTCATGATAGGTGCTACTATCGCAGAGAAAGTCTGCAATAAGTTCAGCACTCCATACTGGCTAGCACCGAGAATATTAGCGTATACAGGCAGCAACAAGAAACTTGTCAATGCCCTTGCAATAGAGCCTATACTATAATAAACTGAATTTTTTGCAGCTGAGGCCATAAATAAAATCAAAAAACCATATCAAGTGAGAATCGAGTACCCTTATCCAAATCAACTTTAACCCTTTTACCAATAATTTGAGTTAAAAACTTTGGATGCAGTCCAAATCCAGGTCTTACACTACGAAGATTATTATCAGTTATTACATCACCAGCTTTCATATTTTCAGCAACATACAGAGATCGTGAGAATTCACGTCCTTTTATCTTACTCGGATCTGTTGGATAAACTACGTCGCCCAAAGCCTTTTCCACATTTCTAATAGATTTTACCATTGCAGCAAACTCTTCAATTTCCATTGAAAACGCAGCATCTGGGCCACCAATTGATCGATCAAGGATGAAGTGTTTCTCTACCAAAGTAGCACCAAGAGCAACAGCTGCAACAGCCACATCATATCCCATGGTATGATCGGACAACCCCACCTTAACACCATAGCGTTGCTTCATATCCACCATAGTCATCAAATTGGCATCCTCAATAGGAGCCGGGTATGATGAAGTACACTTCAATAGCGTTATATCATTATTACCAGCATCTTTGCAAGTTTTTACAGCAAGTTCAATATCCTCTGGCATTGCAATACCTGTAGAGATAACCATTGGCTTTCCCTTCTTGGCAGCATACTCAATCAGTGGAATATCTGTTATCTCAAAACTTGCCATTTTCATGATTGGATTGCCAATATCCTCAAGGAAATCAACTGCAGTCTTGTCGAATGGCGTTGAAAAACAAACCAATCCACATTTCTTAGCCTCATCAAAGATGGCTTGGTGCCATTCCCAAGGAGTATATGCTTCTTGGTAAAGGTCATATAGCGTACGGCCATCCCATAAGGTACCCTTCACTTTGAAGTCATCTGCATCACAATTCAAGGTAATGGTATCAGCTGTATAGGTCTGTATTTTAACAGCATCTGCACCTGCTTCCTTTGCCGCTCTGACAGACTCCAAAGCAACTTCCAGTTTATGTCCATGATTGGCAGAAAGTTCCGCCACTATAAAAGTCTTGCTCATTATTATCGAATTATATAATATACGTACTCGTTGTCTCTTGATTGTTCCTGGTATCCAAGTTTCTCGTGATACCTGATAGACCTCGGATTATTCTGTTTCACCTTGGCGGTTACAGCATTAATACTGTGATTGGGAAGGTCTGCTAAAATTTGGCGTTCCCATTTTGCGGTCTCTCCTTTTCCTTGATTTGTTGGGTTGGCAATAATGCCTCTCTCCCAGACACCATTCTCTTCTTTGGTCAGGTTATATGTCCCGATTAGTAATCCATCTTTATAGATGGCAAAGTAGAGCCTATCGGGATTCCCTTTCAGGCTCTCTACAAATTTGAAATGGCCTTCTTCCGGTATTATTTCCGGATTAACCATCCACTTACGCACGTCATCAAGATTTCTGAGATTCAGAATCTCCAGGTTTTGCTCGTGCGTACAGTCTACATAGTTTATAATGTCATACATGGTCGTTGATGAATGAGTGTATGACAACATCCTTATACTCGCCCTCAAAGAAGCAATGCTCCTTCAGCGTTGCCTCACGTATGAATCCATTCTTTTCAAGCATTGTATACAAATGTGGGCGTAAGTCGAAGGCGTAAGTATAAATCTTGTGCATATTCAAATCAGAAAAAGACAAATCTTTGAGCATAGATAGATAGTTGCTCCAATGCTCTGCAAAATGCTCTTTCTCTAATTGAGTGTCCATAATAAAGGAGATCTCCGCATTGCGGTCAATCCAGTTGATATGGACAAGGCCGCCATAGCCTACACAGACACCCTTCTCCAAGTAGGAGAAAAGTATCTGGTCGGGCTTCGGTGGGTCAGTCAGTTTGGCCACCACATTGTC
>JAEEGF012103596.1_pt1 | contig 10196 bp, 10 predicted proteins | sample 9134171 | NCBI WGS metagenome assembly JAEEGF01 (sample SAMN16246542, study PRJNA631951) | gut metagenome | biome: gut microbiome; feature: rumen; material: AP-attached | host: Bos | place: Iran: Karaj | collected 2018-10 | reverse complement strand
GAGGGCATGCGCGGCGATTCCTCTGGCGGCGGCGGAATTGGTCGGCGCGGACAGCGTGGAAGATTTGGCGCAGACCCTTCGCGTTTCGGTCAAGCCCTTCGACTGCACGCCGAAATATCCGCGACGGTTTGACACGCCGCAGGCGTGAATGGTAAAATATCAAAGTATCTGCGGGCGTGGCGGAACTGGCAGACGCGTCGGATTTAGGATCCGATGCCGCAAGGCGTGGAGGTTCAAGTCCTCTCGTCCGCACCAATGATGCAAAAAAACGACAGGACAAAACGGGTCTTGTCGTTTTTCTTTTGCTTGCGGCGTTTCGCTTTTTTGGAAAATCGTCATATGCGTTTTCATGTTTCTACAGTCGTTTTTCAGAGTTCTTTCATATAATCTCTTTTGTTCGTTGGAAACGTGAAACAGCCTTAATTTTCAATGTTTCCGAACTTTTGCGGCATTAAAAAATGTTTATTCGCGGCAGGATTTTTTCCGGTTGCATCGAATATTATATTTTGACTCGGGAATATTACTTGGGACGAAAGTTTCAAACGGTTGTTTTCCATAGAGAAAGCCGAATCCAACTCAGGAGCGGGGGAACCATTGGGAAGAGTGCTTCGCATCGGCGGACGTCTTCTCTGGGGTGAATGCGTTGTTCCTTTAAGGAAATCTGCAAGGGCAGCTTCTCTGTCCTAACCCGGCAGCTAACCTCGTAGGCGCAAAGAGAGAGGAGAAGTTCTTTTTGGGTAAGTTGAGAAATCGTATTCTGGCCGCTTCCTTGGCCTGCATGTGCTGGTGCTCGGTCGCGGGGGCGGAATCGCTTCAAGTGGGAGATCAGGGCAGCGACGTAGCGGAGGTACAGGCGCAGCTTGTACGGATTGGATATGACGTAGTGCCCGACGGAGATTTTGGGCCGGCTACCGTCGAAGCGGTAAAATATTTCCAGTCCGCGCACGGAATGGAAGCGGACGGAACGGTGGGACCGTCGACGTATGAAGCGCTTTTGGGAAAGGCAATGCCGGAGACCATCAGCCGCGGTTCGAATTACGTTTCCCGTCGTCTCGTGCAGACGGCCATGGCGTATATCGGCGTACCGTATGCTTTTGGAGGCACGTCTCCCAGCGGATTTGACTGCTCGGGTTTTGTGCGGTTCGTTTTCGCGAATGCAGGCATTTATCTGCCGCGGGCGGCTGACGAGCAGTATGAGGTCGGGCATCCGATTCCGACCAGCGGTCTGCGCACGGGCGATCTTGTGTTTTTCTCGACTTATGAGTACGGACCGTCCCATGTGGGCATTTATCTGAGCGACGGCAATTTCATTCACGCGGCGTCGAGCATCGGCGTTTCCATCGCATCTATCTATGATGAGTATTATTGGGGCGACCGTTATATCGGCGCGCGGCGCATTCTGTAAGAAACATTTGGAGAGGCTTCGGCCTCTCTTTTTTCATTGATATGCAGAAAAAAGCGGCGGCCTGAACGGTCGCCGTTTTTTTCGGGAATATTATCAATGCACCGGGCCTTCGTCGATTTCCTCCGTGTGGAAGCCCGACCAGGACTTGGCGAAAAGCTCGCGAACCTTTTCGCGGCTGTCCTTCGCTTTCCAAAGCTCCGAGAGGCTCACCCAGCCCAGCGTCACTTCGTTCGAATGGCAGCCGTTATAGTGTGTCTTAGCGAGCTTGGCGTAGGCTTCTGCGTCGATTATATTGTAGTTTTGGCCGCGGTATGTCGTCGAGATTGGCGGCAGCTCGCGGCTTTCATGGGCCTCAAAGAAGCCGCCGAGGGATTTCTGACGCACTTGTCCCTGCGAGAGCTGAAGGCTGGAAAGGGTTGCTTCCCGGGCCCAGCCGCCTTCCATGGAGGGAACCCAGCGCGCCGTCTCGAAAATATAATAGCGCTCGTTGATCTGGCAGGCGAAGTACATGCGAATGGTGGATTGACCAATATCCGTGGAGTTCGATCCGTTGAGAAATTTCAGTAGGGAAACGCCGTCGCCAGCCTCGTTCACCTCGTAGCCCCAATTCTCGATACATTCTTCCGCGCCCGCCGTCGTGGTGAAGAGAATCTCCAAACGCCCGTTGTTGTCGAGGTCGGTCACGGCAAGCTTCCCGCCCTGCCCGATGGCCTCTTCAAGACACATCTCCTTCTTCCAAATCTTCTCCTGAGTGGAAAGAAAATCGAGTTGCGCTTCCATTTCCGGGTCGCTGTCCCTCGTTGCCGCCTCCGTCCCGTTGCAGAAAGCAAGTCCTGCCGCGAGAGCAAGCGCCAACCCTAACGATTTAATGTTTTGCATGGTACTCTTCTCCTTTTGCCAGATAAGTTAAATACCGATGAAAAGCAAGAGGCGCAATAAAAAGCCCCGTTTATGCAGGGCTGGAATCTTTCTTAGAGCGAAACGGATAGCAAATCAACGCGACGACGGCGGAGAAAAGCCACTTGAAGAGAACAATCATCGCCAAAATGAAAGGTCCGACGTTGTCGAGGATCAACAAAAAGAGATACCAGACGAAAAGAACGAGGAAAAGAGCGCCGGCGAGGTATAGAAGGACCGTCAACATTGTTCCCACCGCCTTTCATGACCTGATTGACTATCGTTATTGTATCACGGAAATAGTGGTTTTGTATGAAAAAACAAAACGGCAATCAACGATAGGTGACCGTTTCGGACAGCGGCTTGCGGCTGTCATGGTTGGGCAGCGGTTTCGCCGCCGCGTCGGGATAGCCGACGTCGATCAGGATGGTCAGCTCTTCGTTTTTCGGAAGCTTCAGCAGCTCCTTGGCTTTGCTCGGGTCAAAAAAATTCAGCCAGCAGGTGTCGAGACCGACCGATTTCGCCGCCAGCACGATATGCGTGGCGACAATCGCCGCGTCCTCTGCGCCGGAGTTGTGCGCGCCGCCGGGATACTCGAAGACGTTTTCCGTATCATGGGCGACCGCAAGCACGATGGGCGCGCCGTAGCGGCAGGGCGTAATCTGGTCCGCCAGCGCCAGCGATTCTTTCGAGGAAAGGACATAGATATGCTGGGGCTGGTTGTTCTTGGCCGTGGGCGCCAGCCGTCCCGCTTCCAGAATCTGTTCCAGCTTCTCCTTTTCCACCGGCTTGTCCGAAAATTTCTTGCACGAGTACCGTGCCTTTGCGAGTTCCAGAAAATCCATCGTAGTGTCCTCCTTCATATAATGATTTGACACGAATCATTGAGGAAACGATGAACAAGTCAAGTCGTGGCTCTGCCGAGGAATTTTTCCGTCAGGCAAGGAAAAGGGCTCGAATTCGTAGCCGGGGTGCTACGTCGAGAGCACTTTGACGCAGTATGACGGAGAAAGAACCGGCAGGGGCGCGGCGGGACTTGTTCAGCGTTTCCTTAAAGCCCGTCGGAGACCCATTTCCCGCTGATGCCTTTGACGGCGTCAGCGGCGGTAATCTCGGCGTCGTTATTGTCGAGGTCGATCAGGTGATAGCGGTCGTTTCCCATGCCCAGCTCTTTCATGTAGGAAAGCTGGCGCAGGCCGCGGCGGCTCTCGATGCGCTCCACGAGGTCGTGGCGGCTCTCCTCGGGCAACGCGTAGACCAGGTCGACGCAGGCTTGATCCAGCGCGAGGATATCGAAAGAGGCGAGGATGCCGACGTCCGGAGTCACGACCGGCGCGGCGCTCGTTCCGGCGCAGTCGCAGTCCACGCTCATATTCCGCATGACGTTGATATAGGCGATCTTGTGCGCGAAATAGGAGATCGTCGCCTGCGTGGATTCGGTCATGCGCTCCATGAATTCTTCCTTGCTGATGCTCCACTGGCCCTGCCCTTCGGCGGTGTGAATCCACTTCTTGCCCACGCGTCCGTCCGCGCAGCCGATGCCGATGTTCTTGTCCGAGCCGCCGAAACCGCCCATCGTGTGGCCCTTGAAATGGGTCAGCGCAAGGAACGAATCATAGTTCGTGAGGTTTTTTCCGACGGACATTTCCTTGAACCATTTGCCCCCCGGCACGGGGAGAAGCGTCGTGTCCTCCGCGTCCATGATGTCGACGGGGGCGAAATTCCATCCGTTAATTTCGAGGGTTTTCCTGTGGTCCTCGGTGGTGTAGCGTCCGACATTATAATAGGTGTTCGTCTCGACGATAGTCGCGTTCGGCACCCGCTCGGAGAGCAGTTCCTTCACCCACGGGCGGGGAATGATGTTCGGTCCCTGCGGCTCGCCGGTGTGGAGCTTGACGGCGATTTTTCCGGCCAGCGCGCCCTTCACGCGGTCAAAAGCTTTCAGAAGTCCAGCCGCTGAGAGGTCGCGGGTGAAATAGACGAAGGATTCCGGCCCTGTCCGCTTCTCATAGGGAAGGTAGCTGCCGCCGTCCGTTCCTGCGGTTTTCGGCGCCGCCTGTTCGGCTTCTTTCGGCTTTGTCGCTCCGGCGCAGCCCGGCAGCGCGGTCATGGCCGCCGCCGCGCCCGCCAGTTTGATGAAATCGCGTCGTGTCATTCCTCCCATAAAAATTCCTCCTGCCTTGCATACGGGGCGTCGCCCCGAAAACCACTTGCAAATATTTTCTTCGACGGTGGAGGAAAAATTCCTGCCGTGTGCGCATCAGAAATTATTATTCCGGGCTATATCTTTATGTGCTGAAAGACGGGATTGATAAAAAAATCAGAAACTACTCGACAGCGAGCAGAGAACGAAGTATACTGAATGGTGTTTATGAGCAACGGCGCAAAGCAGTTGCCAAAGAAATGTAGATGGATCATACTATGGCGCCTGACAAAACAACGATAACCATTTTGATTATTGACGATGATGAGATTGTTTGCCATATGGCGCAAACAATTTTGGAAGACAATTTGCGATGTGAAGTTTTGACGGCCCATTCGGGCATGGATGGCGTCGATATGATGATCGAGAACGAGGTGCATTTGGTACTTCTTGATGTGGCAATGTCGGGGTGGGACGGTTTCAAGACGCTTTCCATCATACGAGATAAAGTGTTGCTGCGAAAAATTCCGGTTATCATGCTGACTGCCTCCGCCGATCGGGGATCCGTAATCAAGGCTCTGGAATTAGGAGTTGTGGATTATCTCCGCAAACCGTTCCTGCCAGAAGAACTGGTTACCCGCGTCTCGAAGGTCATATGGGAGTATGGGCAGGAGGAGAGCTTTGTGTGCTGAGTCTGCGCATTGATAATTTTTTCAATGATTTCTGCAGATCGAATCATCGTCCTTGACGAGATCACGGGAAAGCGAAATCTCGGATAGCGTGAAATAATGCTAAGAAAAAACCACCTTCCAAAACGTCGGAAGGTGGTTTTGCTTTGTGGATATGTTACGCCGCTGCCGTTTTGTTTCCTTTTTTCTTTTGCACAAGAACGGTCAATATGAGTACCACGAGGCCGATAGCGTCGGTTTCCATGCCGGGCTTGATCAGGAGAAGCGCGCCCGCAGCCGCGATGACGCGGAGCCATGCCGCCATCGGCGCGAAGAGGTACCCTTCGACGGCGACGGCGATCAGGAACACGCCGACGCAGGCGCTGGCCGCTACCCACGCGCCCTCGGCAATGGTCGTGTTGATCAGCATGAGCTGCGGCGCATAGACGAACATGAACGGCACGATGAAGCCCGCGATTGCCAGCTTGACCGATGCGACGCCGGTTTTCATCGGGTTTCCGCCGGACAGGCCCGCCGCTGCGAAAGAAGCCAGCGCCACAGGCGGCGTCAGGTTCGCAAACATCGCGTAGTAGAACGAGAACATGTGGGCCGCGCCCGCGGGAATGCCGAGCTTCGCGAGAGCCGGAGCCGCGATGGTCGCCGTGATGATATAGGCGGGAATCGACGGAAGCCCCATGCCAAGAATCATGCAGGTAATCATCGTGAAGAACAGCGTGAAGAGCAGGCTCGTGGAGCCGAGGGCGATGATGGTGTTCGCCATCGTCAGGCCGAAGCCCGTCTTCGAGCAGACGCCGATGATGATGCCGACGCAGGCGCAGGCCACCGCCACCGAGACGGTCTGCTTCGCGCCGTCCGCCAGCGCGTCGAGGAAGGTCGAGAAGGTCATGCGCGTCTCTTTGCGGAACATGGAGACGACGATGGTTACGAGAATTGTCATGACCGCCGAGAAAATAACAGTGGTGCCGGAGAAGAACAGCATATAAAGCAGGAACAGCACAGGAATCAAGAGATGGCTGCGCCGCTTCATCACGTCGCCGGTCTTCGGAAGCTGGTCTTTCGGAAGCCCCACAAGGCCGTCCTTCGACGCTCTGAGATGCACTTGAAGCACGATGCTCAAATAGTAGAGCAGCGCGGGAATGGCCGCCCAGGTGATGATGGTCGAATACTGGACGCTGATCATTTCCGCCATGATGAAGGCCGCCGCGCCCATGATCGGCGGCAGGAGCTGACCGCCGACGGAGGCCGCCGCCTCGACGGCTCCGGCAAACTCCTTCGAGTAGCCGGTCTTTTTCATCAGCGGAATCGTGAAGGCGCCCGTGGTGACCACGTTCGCCACCGCCGAGCCGTTGATCGAGCCTAAGAAGCCCGACGCGATGACCGAGACCTTCGCAGGGCCGCCTTTCGTGTGGCCTGCGAGCGCCAGCGCGATGTCATTGAAAAATTGCCCCATGCCGCATTTCGACATGACCGCGCCGAACAGGATGAACAGGAAAATATAGCTGGCCGCGACGCTGACCGAGGTGCCGTAAATGCCCTCGGTGTTCGCGAAGAAATGGTTCGACAGCGAGGCCCAGTCGTAGCCCCGGTGCATGAACATACCGGGGAATTCGCGCCCGAACAGTCCGTAGGCGATGAAAACGAGGGAGAGAATCGTCAGCGCGTTGCCCGTGACGCGGCGCGCGCATTCGAGGACCAGCGCAACGAGCAGCGTCGCCATATAGATATCCGTGGTGTTCGGGTTGCCCGCGCGTTCCACCACGCCCAAATAGTCCGTATAGATGTAAATCGGCGCGGCAAAAGAGAGCACCGCCAAGATCCAGTCCAAAACAGACGGCTTCGTCATGTCCGAGTTCTTTCCCGCCGGGTACATCAAAAAGCCCAGCGCCATGATCATGGCCACATGAAGCGAGCGATGCACCAGCGTGACCGGAGGACCGAAAGCCGCCGTGTAAAGATGATAGCAGGAGACGAGCAGGCACGCGCCGAAGAAGAGCTTCTTCATCAGCGGGTTGGTGAATTTGCGCGTCGCCGACTCCTTGTCCAGCTTCCGTATGATTTCCTGTGATTTTTCTTCCAGCCGTTCCGTTTCCTCAGTTTGGAGCAGCGTGTTTTCCGTTTCCTTTGCCATCAAAAAATCTCCTTTTCGTCACGACGAGATTCACCCGCGTGTGCTCGGGGAGCGTCTCGCCCTTCGCAATCAAAACGTCGTTCAGTTTGATGTCCCGTGTGGCGAAATGCGAGTTTATCCAGGTAAATTCGTGAAACACCTGATTGATATTGCTCATGTAGATCATGCCGTCGTCGTCGACCCAGACCTCGGTGCCTTTGTTCTCGGGAATGCCCGCGCCGAAGGCGGGGAAGGCGATCATATCGAGGATCAGGTCGCGGTTCGCGTCGATGTGGTAATACTCGTGCCAGGGGATTTTCTCCCAAGAATGAATCCAGCCAAAGAAAAGCTGATCGCCCTCTTTGGCCGGAACTTCAACATAGATTTCTTTCGTTTCGTAGTCGTAAATCCGAAGCACGGTTTCCGCCGAAAGCTCGTTCAGCGCCCACAGTCCCGCGAGCAGGACGACGGCCGCGCAAAACGCGACAGCCGCCTTTTTCATGCGCTGCTTACTTCAGGATGCCTTTATCCTTGTAGAACTTCTCTGCGCCCGGGTGCAGCTTGACGCTGGTGCCCTTGATGCCGCGAAGAGCGGTGTCAAGCTTGATCTCGCGCTTCGCCGTCGCATGGGACGCGCCGATGGTCTCAAGGCCTTTGTCGGAGTAAATGCCGCCGAGAAGGTCGTATACCACGTCGTCGGACAGGTTCTTCGAGACGAGCATGATATTCATGACCGCCGCCGTCACCGTATCCTTGTCCGTGCCGTAAGTATCCTTCGGGATCTTCCACTCGACGTAGAACGGATATTTCGAGGTCAGCTTCTTCAGCGCTTCGCCGTCCACCGGAACGAACACGATCTTCTTCGTCGTGCCCAGCTCCTTGATCGTCGCGTTGCCGAGACCGGAGGTAACGAACGCCACGTCGCACTGGCCGTTCTTCATCTGGTCGATGGCCTCGCCGTAGGAGAGGTAATCCACCTTCGCATCGTCATAGGTCATGCCGTTGGCCTCGAAAATCATGCGGGCGTTCAGCTCGACGCCGGAATTCGGGGCGCCGACGCCGACGCGCTTGCCTTTGATGTCGGCAAACGTCTTGATGCCGGAGTCTTCCGTTGTGACAATCTGCACTACGTTCGGCCAGAGGCCCATCATCGCGCGCAGGTCGGTGGCCTTCGGCTTGCCTTCATATGCTCCAAAGCCTTCCACGGCCTGGATTACGGAGTCGGACATCGCAATGGCGAGCTCGCCTTTGCCGGTCAGGATCGCGTTGATATTCTCGCCCGTGGCGCCCGTGGCCGTCGCCGAGGTCTTGTAGCCCATCTCGCCGATGACCTTCGAGAACGCGCCGCCGATCGGGAAATAAATACCGCTGGTCGGACCGGTCAATACCGTGACAAATTCCTTGCTGCGGTCCAGCTTCGTCTCTTTCTTCGGCGCTCCGGAGCCGCCGGAATTTCCACCGCCTCCGCAGGCTGCGGTCATCACGGCGAGAGCCGCGATCAGGATAGCGCTCATCAGTTTCTTCCACATACATTATCCTCTCCTTGTCATAAAATTTGGGCATATACTTCTAAGCTTATAGCTATTATATCATTTGAGCATAGGATTGGTAAATCTTTTTTGCACGGTTTCTGAAAAATTTTGTATACAAAAGGTTTGCCGTTCCCAGAACTGTACCGCCCGGTCGATCCAGCCCTCGGCAGCGGTGCCTGTTCCCAATCCGAACCCGTGAGCCAGATTGTCGAATACTTCGAATTCTGCGTCCGTCCCGGTCTGGCGGATGGATTCCGTCCGCGTTTTCATTGCTCGACGCAGGCCAGGGCCGTCATTGGCTCCGGCACAGCTATATGTTGGCGGTTCGCTTCCGTAAATGTCGGCAAAGCCTGTGTATTGCATGATGACGGCGGCCGGCTTTGGACAGTTTTTCTCGCCGAAACGCGCCGTTCCTAAAGCCCCCAGAATAGCCGCTGTTCTTGCGCCTGCGGAGCCGCCCCAAAGGGAATATCCGTTGACGTCCGCTTGCCATGCGGGCGCATTCTCGTGGACAAAGGCAATCGCCCGTGCCAAATCCTGGCAGCTTGTCTCGCCGCCAGGTCGGTAAATCAGGGCGAAGGCATGAATTCCCTTTTTGGAGAGCGCCAACGCGCGGGGGAAACTGTCCTGCACCGACCCGACGTAACGAAAGCCGCCGCCAGAGTTCAGGATGGCGACTTTTCCGCCGGATTTTCCACGGAAAAGAAAAAGCCCCGTGTCACGCTTCGTCGGATCGGACAGTTTTTCCTCTTCGGTGTAGATGTCATAGAAGATGGTTTCTCCTGCGGAAGCCTGTGCCCAAAGATGATTGACTACGGCTACGGTGTCTTCGGGGCAAATATTGGTATACCATGAGAGCTTCATCGTTTCCAGCGACGCGCCCTGCATATAATTTCGCTGTACCGGGAAAAGAAGTCTTCCGCAGCCGCCAAAGGCAGGATCGTTTATGACGTCGCGGATTTTGGATTTCATTGTAAATTTCATGGCTTGTCTTTCCCTTGCAGCAAGTCAGTGACAGCCTCCATACCAAACATCCCTTTTCATTCACGATTGCTAGATGCCATGATTATAACATGTTCTTTCCTATACGGCATCTAATACATTTCCGTAGCCCATCGTGCAGCGGGGTCCGGATTTTTTGAGGATCATGCGATTCCCGAAAAACTAAGCCACAATCATGCGACGAACAAGGAAAAGTTTTGCGTTGCTTTCTCTGAAGTGATAAAATATAAAATGATATTGTTAGGGAGAAAAAGCAATGAGACGATATTTCATGATCGGGCTTGCTATCGTGCTGGTGATTTCGTTGAGCGCGATTTTTTATGGCGCGTGGCTTAACGAGCGTGGCGAATACCAGATTACGCGGCGCATGGAAGAGCGTCGGCTGACGCTGCACGGCGCGAAGGCCGCCGTACGCCGCCTC
>JAEEGF011557090.1_pt1 | contig 10196 bp, 9 predicted proteins | sample 9134171 | NCBI WGS metagenome assembly JAEEGF01 (sample SAMN16246542, study PRJNA631951) | gut metagenome | biome: gut microbiome; feature: rumen; material: AP-attached | host: Bos | place: Iran: Karaj | collected 2018-10 | reverse complement strand
GGGCCGAGTACGTGACCGCCACAGGGCGCCTTGTGTGCGAGACGCAGACCGCCATGGTGCTGGCCCTGCAATTAAGGCTTGTGGAGGAAAAGCACCGCGTGCGCATCGCCGCCATGCTCAAAACCAACATCGACACCCACAAGACCCATCTGGTCACCGGCTTCATCGGCACGCCTTACGCATGCCTCGCGCTTTCCGACAACGGCATGCACGAGCTGGCCGGTAAGCTCCTGCTGCAGGAACAGAACCCCAGCTGGCTTTACGAGGTCAAGATGGGCGCCACCACGATCTGGGAGCGCTGGGACTCCATTATGCCCGACGGCCGCTTCAACCCGGCCAACATGAATTCCCTCAACCACTACGCTTACGGCTCCATCGGCAACTGGCTCTATACGAAGCTGGCCGGACTGGAGTTGCTGGAGCCGGGATACAAGAAGTTTTCCGTCAAACCGCAGTTCATCCGGGGCATTGAATGGGTCAAGCTCCGCTATGACAGCGTCTACGGCCCGATCCGGGTGGAGTGGAGCTGCCAAAGCAAGACTATTCGCGTGGAAATCGAAGTCCCTGCCAACACCACTGCCCGTGTGACTCTGCCCGAAAGGGACGAGACGGTTGAACTGGGCAGCGGCGTCTACACCTGGGAGTACGCCACCGAGACCGATCTACATCAGGCCAAGTATAGCATGGAGATGCCCCTGCGCATTCTGATGGAGCACCCTATCGGAAAACCTATGCTGCAGCAGTACGCCCCGGAGATGGCGGAAAACCCCATGATCCAGTACGTCATCGACGAGCCGATCACGGCGCTGCTCAGCTACGCGCCGCAGATCCAGCCGCTGTTTGAGGCCATCATCGGCGCCATGAACGCCGCGGAGGAATGAAAGGAAAACAGTTTTTTGCACAGAAAGACCCATGAATCCGCTGCTCAGCACGGAGTTCTGTATGCCCGACGTGGAGGCCCGCAGCATGCCGGACAGCCGCCTGTATCTTTACGGCAGCCTTGACGTCTCCGACAAGGTGAAGATGACTTCTCAGGGGCCTGACCCTGCCTTTTCCCCGGCGGAGAACATCCCGGCCTCTGCCGCCTGTGAGCTAAGCGGCTGCGCTTATGTGGACGGGGCAGGCTCGTGCTGAAAAGAAACCGTTCCGCCTGCTTCCGGTATCTGCAGGCAAATGGCAAAAATGCCGTCCTGCATGTGGAAGGTGAAGAAGATGCCCTTGTCCATCTTCTGGCCGACGGTCTGGAGCTTGGAACTCTGAGCCTCAAGAGTGGAACAGGAAGCGCAGAAATCCGGCTTCCCGACAAAGAATGGGAGCTGGTATTGAAGAACGGAAAAGAAAAGACCATTTTTTAAGAAAGCTCTGGCTTGAAGATCTGAATTGAGGGAAATACACACAGCAATACCATACATTTGAACTTCGTTTTCAAGGCGAGAGTCTGCAAAGAGACTATGCAGATAATCCTCTGACCGCACCTGTGGCGGGCAGCAAAAAAACATGAATCCAAACAATACTACTGGAACGAATACGCGCGATTTGTTATACTGATTTCAAGAGAAATCGCAGGGGGTGCTGACATGAAAAAACTCAAGAACAAACTGGGAAAATTGGCCCAGCGTATCATCGACAAGGCCATGGGCAACGGCCTGATGCAGGAGGAGACCTCGGCCTCCGGAGAACGCTACGTCACACCGGGGATCGGGCCGCTGATCCGCCAGGCGGGAGCCGAGGGCTGCGTGCTGCTGAAAAACGACGGCGCGCTGCCGCTGAACCGGGATAAGGAAGTCGCGGTCTTCGGGCGCTGCCAGCTGGACTGGTTCTATGTGGGCTATGGCAGCGGGGGCGATGTGAACGCGCCCTATCATGTGAATCTGATCGACGGTCTGCGCAATGCCGGGCTTAAACTCAACGCCGATGCGCTGAACGCCTATGAGACCTGGACACAGCAGGAGGACAACATGGCCGATCACGGCTGGTGGGGCCACTGGCCGATGAATTATCCGGAGATGCCGCTGGATGACGCGCTGGTGCAGAAGGCCGCGCAGACCGCCGAGACTGCAATCGTTGTCATTGGCCGCGCAGCCGGGGAGGATCGGGAGAACACCCTCACCAAGGGCAGTTTCTACCTGACCGATGAGGAGCGTGTCCTGCTGGACGCGGTCACGGCAGCCTTTTCCAGGGTCGTGGTGCTGCTGAACATCGGCAATATCATAGACCTCGCATGGACGGAGGAATACGGGGACAAGCTCTCCGCCCTCATGATCGTCTGGCAGAGCGGCATGGAGAGCGGCAACGCCGTGGCGGATGTCCTCACCGGAGCTGTCATACCTTGCGGTAAGCTCAGCGATACGATCGCCCGCCGCTATGAGGACTACCCCAGCTGCGCCAATTTCGGCGGCAAGGAGTTTAACGACTACGCCGAGGGCATCTATGTAGGTTATCGGTATTTCGACCGGCACCCCGATAAGGTGCTCTATCCCTTTGGCTTCGGTCTGAGCTATACGTGCTTTACCCTGAAGTCCGAGAGCCTGCAGCGCAGGGAGAATGAGACGGAAGCTGTGATCACCGTTACGAACACCGGGACGCTGCCCGGCAAGGAGGTCGTGCAGCTCTGGTGTCAGGCACCGGCAGGACGCCTGGACAAGCCCCTGCGAGTGCTTGTGGCCTTCGGGAAAACGAAAGCCCTTGCCCCCGGCGAAAGCGAGACGCTGCGGCTCTGCTGTGACGACAAGTGCCTGGCTTCTTACGACGAGGAGAGCAGCCGCTTTATTCTGGAGTCTGGCGAATACCGCTTCACGGCCAACGGCACGGAGACGAGCGGCTTCACTCTTGACGAGGAAATCACGGTGGAGCAGTGCGAGCCACTCTGCAAAACCACCGCCGCGCTGCGGGAACGGATCCTCAGCCGTCTGCCGAAAGCGGTTCCTGTGACCGGGATCGGGAGCTATACGCTCGACGACGTGAAAAGCGGGAAGATCGGGCTGGACGACTTTATCGCCCGGCTGAGCGACAAGGAGTTGGAAGCCCTCAGCCGAGGTCACGGCATGATGGGAAGTTCCCTCGGCGTGGCTGGCAACGCGGGCGCCTTCGGCGGCGTGATCGAGAGTCTGCGAAAGAAAGGCGTGCCGCCGATCATTACCTCCGACGGCCCTGCGGGGCTTCGCCTGAAAAAATACTGCGCACTGCAGCCCTGCGGCACGGCCCTGGCCTGCACCTGGAACACGGATCTGATCGAAGCGCTCTCCGCCAAGGTGGGTGAGGAGATGATCCACTATGACGTGGACGTGCAGCTGGCCCCAGGCATGAACATCCACCGCAATCCTCTCTGCGGCCGCAACTTCGAGTACTTCTCCGAAGATCCGCTGCTCTCCGGCAAGATGGCCGCGGCCACGGTGCGCGGCGTGCAGAGCAAGGGAAGGGCCGCCTGCCCCAAGCACTTTGCCTGCAACAATCAGGAGACCAACCGCAACCGCAACGATTCCCGCGTCTCCGAGCGTGCCCTGCGGGAGATCTATCTGAGAAACTTTGAAATCGTGGTCAAGGAGGCAAAGCCCCTGACCATCATGACCAGCTACAACAAGGTAAACGGCGTGTGGAGCCATTACAACTACGACCTGGTGACCACCGTCCTGCGCGGCGAATGGGCTTACACCGGCTGCGTGATCACCGACTGGTGGATGCAGAAATCCAAAAGCCCGGAGTTCCCGAAGCTCAAGAACAACGCCTACCGCGTGCGCGCCCAGGTGGACGTGCTGATGCCGGGTGATATCGGGCATCTTGCGAAGCAGTACAAGTCCGACGGCAGCCTGCTGGAGACACTGGGACAGGCCGACGGCATCTCTCGCGCCGAGCTGCAGCGCACGGCAAGGAGCGTACTGACGCTGGCAATGAAACTGAAAATGTGACTTTTCAACGATTCTGTTTCAGTCAACAGCGAGTGGAAAAGCGAGATTTTCCTTAGCGGGAAGGCCACCATATGAGAATGGCTGCAAACAATGAAAAGATCTGCTGCTGTGGATCAATACAGTGTAATGCTCAGACGATGTGACAGGACATAGTGGGTTATGCATTTCGTGAAAAGTGCGTAACCCGCTATGATCCTTTCATCCAATGGCGGGAAAGCATCGTGGCCTCTGCCGAGAGAATTTCGGTCCGCAGCTGCCAGTGGCAGATGCAGGCGGCACGCAATTTACGCAGCCGGGCGATCCGTCTTGAAAACCTCTGTCATATAAGCGTATAAAGATCCGCCCGGACTCTGCGTCCGGGCGGATCGGTCTCAGTTTTCGGTTTTTCCCCGGAATACCCAGAACTTCTGGATGAAAAAGTTCGCAACGAACAGTCCCCCGTCCACCAGGATCTTCACCAGCGTAGAGCCGTTGTCGCTCTGCACATGGAAGAGCCACACGAAAAAGCTCAGCAGAAGCGTGGAGGCCGCAAGCGTGGGCACTGCCAGCAGGTAATAGCGCAGCAGGGCCTTTCCATAGGGTTCCCGGCTCTGAAAAACCATGCGGTTATTCATATTGAAGTTGAAGAAGGAGGAGAAGATCCGGGCGATCACATTGCAGACAGGGGCGACCGCTTCTCCCAAAAGGCCGCCGAAAAGGGCAAGCCCAAGGCGAAACAGCCCCGTATCCACTGCCCAGGAGAGGACAGAGCTCAGTGCGTAGAGGGCCGGTTGTTTTGCTTTTTTCATACTGCCCCCTCAGAGGAACAGGCCTTTGAACATGACCCGGAAGATCCGCCAGGAATCCTTGAGCGCATTGTAATGGGAGCTGTAATCCTCCGGATCGTAAACGGTGGTGATGGGCTGCTCCAGAAACAGGATCCCGCGCTTTTTCATCTTCAGGAGCATGTTGGTCTCATACTCAAAGCGCTCGCCCTCGATCCGGATAAAGTTCTCCAGAAAGTCCCGCGGAATAGCGCGGAGGCCTGTTTGCGTGTCCGAAAGGCGGATGCCGTAAAAGAGGCGGAACATCCGGGAAGTGGTCTTGTTCCCCGCCACACTTCTGGGCGGCACCCCGGGCTGGTCAAAGTCCCGGCAGCCCAGGATCACCTTGTTTCCTTCCCGCAGCATCCGATCGCCGCAGGCGATGATATCCTGGGTCAGATGCTGGCCGTCCCCGTCGATGGTGATGACGCCCTTTACCTCGGGCAGTTCATCCAGCACGTGCCGGAACGCCGTCTTCAGCGCCCGGCCTTTTCCCTTGTTGCCTTCATGGTGCAGCACCGTGCATCCGGGGAGGGCGGCAGCCTTCTCGAAATGGTTCTGTCCCTCCGGACCGGTTCCGTCATCCACGATCACGATATGGGCAAAGCCGCCGTTCACCAGCTCCTCCACCACCCGGTCAAACTTGTTGTCCGGGTCCAGGGAAGGCAGCACGATGGCCAATGCCTCTTTGCACGAGATATTATCCAATGACATCGCTCTCTTCTGTGTTGTAGTCCTCAACGGAGAAGGCAAACACCTCGTTGCTGCCGGGCAGATACTGCACGAACACGTACATATCCCGGTGGACTTCCTCGTAGCCCGCGGGCATCTGGGAGCCGGCGTCGGCAGAAATGTCCAGGATGTAGATGTTGTTGCCCAGAGGCTTCACGCCGTTGAGCTTGCTGCCGTCAAAGTTGAAGTTGGAGTTGTGCATGTACTCCAGGTAGCTGTGAAGCGTGCGGTCCAGACGGTCGTCCAGATCGCTGCCCTTCAGGACATAAGCCCGCACCCGGGCGTAATCGGTCCAGATCTGGCCCGCGCCGGAGGAGAACTGCAGGTAACGCTCGGTAAACTCTCCGCTGAACTTGTCAAAGCGCTGGTAGAGTTCCTCAGAGACCGGCTCAATGAACTGGGAATCGTCCCGCTCGGGATCGATCACCGCAGGCTGCCCGTTTCTGTCCAGCAGCTGGTAGTCCACCTGACCGAAGATCTTGTCCGCATGGTACTTCACCTTGGTGGGAAGACCCTCAAACTCATCATAGTATTCCGCCAGCACGTCGTAGGGCAGCCCCCGCTCCACGATGTTGGCCTCCGTCAGCGCGTGGCCGTTGAGAAGGACCGTGAAGGACTCGGGTACGACAAGTTCAAAATCGGTGTACAGGCCGTCCAGATAGAACTGCACGCCCTCCACTTCCCAGGGGTACAGGGCCCAGTTTTCAATGGCCCAGTTGACCAGGGTGTTTTCCTCGGGTTCAAAAGGATGCTGAGTCAGATAGACCTGGCCGAACTTGCTGCGGCCGGAGAAAAGATCATAGATCTTCCTGGTTGCGCTTCCCTCGCTTACGCCGGGCAGGCAGTGGATGTCATCCTGGAGGACCTCACGGAGCACCTGGACGCACTCATCATCCGTCTGGTAGGGATGCTCCATCTCCGAAATGGTCCTCTTCAGGCCGTTCTCGCCGTTCAGCCACATCTCGGTGTCCAGCTTTTCCATATAGGCGTCCACCTTGGGACCGATCTGACCATTCTCCCAATACTCGCCAAAGGTCATCAGACTGGTCCAGAGAAAATACACGCCGTAGCACAGCACCAGCGCCCACAGCACCATGAAAACGGCGTAGACGATGGCGCCGACTCTGGTTTTCTTTTTCTTCGTTTTCTTCATCGTTGCTACCCTCTTCTTATCGGAACAGAATGGCATTGGGCAGGCCGCGGGAATAGCCGCTCTCGGAGGAGGGGGTGTTCACCAGCTCGCCGTTGAGGTACATGACCGTGGAGGAGCCGCCGTCCAGGTTCATGGCGTTCACCGCGCCGAACTCCATCATGATCTCCACCAGGTCCGCGTAGGTCGCGCCCATGCTGGAAAGCTGCCGGCCGTTGATGGCCAGCATCAGCACCGCGCCGTCTGCCCGCTGGCCGATGGCCGTGCGGGGGTTCACACCGCTGACCATCCAGCTGGTGTCCTGGGGGATGCCGTTGATGATCAGAGGGGGCAGGAAGGAAACTCCGCCGACGATGCCCATATTCACGCAATCCTCATAGGTGAAATAGCCCACATGGAGAATGCCTTGGGCGTCAAAGCCGGCAAAAGCCTTCTCGTCATAGTAAGCGTCTTCCAGAAGCTGGCCGTCAATAATGGTCAGGCCCTCGGGAATACCGCCGGTGCCTGCGCCGCCTGCGTCCAGAAACGCGCCGCCGTTGATGCCGCCGATGGCGCCGTACTTCTCCACGATCATATCGATGGTCTGACCGCCGCCGCCGTTGGCCACAAAGCAGCGGGACGGATCCAGCACGATCAGCATATAGCCGTTATAGCCCCGGCCGCTGACCGGCATCAGGACATAGCCGTCCCCGTCTTCATCCACGATGCCGTAGCTGTCCGCGCCGGAAGAGGCTTCCGCAGCGGTCTGCTCCTCACTGGTCTGGGGTTCCTGGGCGGCGATATGGATCAAAGAGGGGTCCATCACCTCTTCATACTTGGTAAAACGCTTATCCAGCAGCTCGTCATATTCCGACTGGGACAGGAAGATCCTGGACACGAAACGAAAACGTCTGCTTTCGTCCATGGTCATCACGAATTTTTCCCGCAGGCTGGGATAGGTATCCCGGGTGGCGATATAGCCGAAGCCCAGTGCGGCAATGCCGAGGATCACTGCGGTCACAAAGAAAAAGCCAAAGATCCGGTCCAGGACCAGATTGACAGTTTTCCACTTGCTTCTCTTCTTCATAGAGCTTAAGATCCCTCCATCCTGTACATCGAGCGCGGAGCACCGGGGCCCCCGGCGAGCATTCCGCCGGTTCGGCGCATCTGACACTCAATCTCTATCATTTTATCATAGTCGATTCCTCCTGACAAGATAAAATTGCCGCTTTTCCGCTATCTTCCCGGAAAAAGGGAAAAAACGCCGTTCCGTTTCCCTCCGCTCTTTCGCGATCACAACGGCAAAATCCATCGACCATAATAAAAAACTCCGAGAAACTCGGAGTTTTTGTGCTATGGAGTTTTACGCTTCCGCAGGGGCGGGAGCCGCCTTTTTCCTTCTGCCGGAGCCGGGGATCGCGGCAAAGACCAGCACCAGCAAAGCCGCAAACACCAGGCCCGCAAGGCCTGCCAGCACGACGCCCACGGTACCGGTCCCGGCAATGACGGAGAACGGATCCTCCCTGCCCACGAAGAAGGACAGCGACAGCGCAGCAATGCCGCTGAGCACAGACAGCACCGCACAGACCAGAGCGCCGATCCGCAGCCCGGCAAGACCCAGGATCGCCGTGACAAGGCCGATGAGGACCGCCAGCACAGCCAGGGCAGAGACCATGACGCGGCCGGTGATCTCTTCAGTGACCAGCTCCGTTGTATCGGCAAGGAACTCACGTCCCGCGCGCACAACCTTGAGGGACTCCGCCAGACTCAGAAATCTCTGCCCGTTCACCAGTAGCGGCTCGCCGTTTTCGTCCAGCTTCCAGTAGCTGAAATCGGGATCCAGACGCTCCGCGATGGCGGGCAGCAGCGGCTTCCTTGCCGTATCGTAATAGGTATCGGTGGCAAGCACAGTGTCCAGGCCCTCTTTGACCTGCTCCTCGCCACCTTCGTACTCGCCGAGCTTGGCAAGACCTTCGCTGAGCTGCTGGGCGCCGGCCTCCAGTTTATCCTTGCCTTCTTCCAGGGCGGCGTAACCGGCAGCCAGCTGATTGCCGGCATTGGCCAGCTCCTGATCCTTCTGATCCAGGATCGCCTTAGCTTCGGCCAGCTTCTGCTCCGCCGCGGCGATCTCCGCCTCGGATGCGGCGATTTTCTTCTCGCCCTCGGCGATCTTCTGCTTGCCGGCTTCCACCTGGCGCTGGCCTTCCTCGTAAGCGGCGATCTTGGCCTGGCCTTCCTGGTACTCCTGAATGATGCCGTTCACGGAATAGCCGTTCAGCTGCATGTTCAGCGCGGCTTCCGCCATGGCGATCGCCATGTCCAGCTCGGCAACTTTATCCTCAAACAGCGGTCCCATCGCGGCATAGCTGTCCCGCTGGGCCTTCAGCTCGTCGATCCGTCCAAGGGCAGCCATGGCAGCGTTATAGATCGGCGTCACAGTCTCCAGCTGCGCTTTGCCCTCTTCATATTCCTGCCGGTGGGCGGCCAGCTCCGCCTCGCCCGCGGCGACTTCGGCCTTTCCTGCTTCCAGTTCGGCCTTTCCGGCCTCCACCTGGGCTTTGGCCTCGTTGATTTTGGCCACATTTTCGTTATATTGCTGATGGGCGGCGGCAAGCTGAGAAGCGCCGTCGTTGTACTGGGCCTGGCCGCTGCTGAGCTTATCCTCCCCTTTTTCCAGGTCCTGTTCGCCCTTCTCGTATTCCTCCAGGCCCTCTTCATAGGCTTCCACGCCGCTGAGATAGGCGTCCTCATTATCCCGCAGCTGATTGATACCGTCCTCCAGCTTGTCAAAGCCTTCGTTGGCTTCATCGGCCTCCGCTTCCCAATATGCCTTGCAATCCAGCGTCTGGCGGAAGCCATAGCCCGTCAGCACCAGGCTCAGGACACACACCAGAGCCAGAATGCCGCTGAAGGCACGCAGGAGGATCTGTTTTGCATTCATGTTTGCAACACTCCCTTTATTGATTACGCAAAAGAATTATAGGATATAATATGAAAAGAAGTCTTGATATTCCTTGTGAATAACACAACATACGCCTTGCATATTTCCCTTGCGCGCAAAGAAAAACAGGCCGGATCAGCCTGTTTTTTCTTTGTGTAACGCTTTTTTACTTTTCCAGGTATCTGCGCAGCAGCTCCTGGAGCAGTTCGTCCCGGTCAATCCGGCAGATCAGGGTCCGGGCGTTGTTGTAGTTGGTGATATAAGTCGGATCCTCGGACAGAATATATCCCACCAGCTGGTTGATCGGATTATAGCCCTTCACTTTGAGGGAGTTGTACACGGATGACAGGATCTCCCGCATCTCCGCTTTGCTGTCCATGGCTGCAAATTTTCTGGTAGCATCCTCCATGACTGTCCCTCCTTTCCTCATTTTTCCTGTTTCCATTATAACAGGATTTTTCGTCAAGTAAAGTCGAAAAAGGCTATCTTACGCGATTTTTTTGCGATCAGCGCATCACGGCGTTGAATTTCTCCTTCAGCAGCTTCAGCACTCTCGCCACGGTCTCCTCGGCGTGATCATCCGTCAAAGTCTGGTCCTCCGCCCGCATGGTGAGGGAGAAGGCAACGGACTTCATGCCCTGGGGCACGTGGGAGCCGGTGTACACGTCAAAGAGGCTGCAGGCCTT
>JAEEGF010156444.1_pt1 | contig 10196 bp, 7 predicted proteins | sample 9134171 | NCBI WGS metagenome assembly JAEEGF01 (sample SAMN16246542, study PRJNA631951) | gut metagenome | biome: gut microbiome; feature: rumen; material: AP-attached | host: Bos | place: Iran: Karaj | collected 2018-10 | reverse complement strand
TTTTCTTTGGCAGTTTCTCAAAGACCGACACCACAGCCTACGTGTATATCGACGAGAACGATAACATCGACTCCGTATGCACCAAACTGAAGCCTGTAGCTTCGGAGCAGGCAGTGATGGCTTTCAGCACCATGGCCCGTCATAGTGGCTATGCCAAGAACATCAGGACAGGACGCTACGCCGTACAACCAGGCGAGAACGCCATTACCGTGTTCCGTCATTTGAAGAACGGCCATCAGGAACCCGTGATGTTGACAATTCCTGAGAGCAGGACGACAGACCGATTGGCTGGTGCCTTGGGAAAGAAACTGATGGTGGACAGTGCAGCACTGGCTATTTGCCTGAATGACAACGACTTCTGCCAGAAATGGGGGTACGATACAGCTACCATCGTCTGCCTGTTTGTCCCCAACACCTATGAGGTGTATTGGAACACTACCATTGAGCACCTGATGGATCGTATGCAGAAGGAGCACAACCACTTCTGGAACGACGAGCGCAAGGCCAAAGCCGAGGCTATCGGACTCACTCCAGAGGAGGTGTGCACCATGGCCAGCATCATCGACGAAGAGACGGCCAACAATGCCGAAAAGCCCATGATAGCAGGCATGTATCTGAACCGACTGAAGGTGGGTATGCCTTTGCAGGCTGACCCTACGGTAAAATTTGCCATGCAAGACTTTGCCTTGCGTCGTATCTACCACGATATGCTGACTTACAACAGCCCATACAACACGTACAAGAACGTAGGTTTGCCCCCTGGCCCCATCAAGGTGGCCTCAGTGGCAGGTATCGATGCTGTGCTGAATCGGGTGGATCACGACTATCTGTATATGTGTGCCAAGGAGGATTTCTCGGGTACCCATAACTTCGCCAAGAGTTACTCGGAACACTTGAGGAATGCTGCCAAATACAGCAAAGCGCTGAACGAAAGAGGCATAAAATAACGAATAGTGAACAATGAATAGTGAATAGTGGGGCAATTTTGCAGAAGTTTCAGGAAAAAGTTGTAATTTTGCAGCCGCAAATAATAAGACAAGAGAAAATGGAAGAGAAAATACTGAATGAAAGTGAGGACAGGAAGTCCGTTAGCTTCATTGAACAGAAGGTGATCAACGACTTGGCTGAGGGTAAGAACGGAGGCAGAATGCAGACCCGTTTCCCACCAGAGCCCAATGGCTATCTGCACATCGGACACGCCAAGGCTATCGCCATCGACTTCGGACTGGCCAAGAAATACAATGGTCAGTGTAATCTCCGTTTCGACGACACCAACCCCATCAAGGAGGATACGGAATACATCGAGAGCATCGAGCACGATATCAAGTGGCTGGGATTCCAGTGGGCAAACATCTACTATGCCAGTGACTACTTCCAGGAGCTTTGGGACTTTGCCGTATGGCTCATCAAGCAGGGACGTGCCTATGTGGACGAGCAGAGTGCAGAGGTGATTGCCCAGCAGAAGGGTACTACCACCAGCCCTGGTACTAACAGTCCCTTCCGCGATCGCCCTGTGGAGGAGAACCTGAAGCTGTTTGAATTCATGAACAGTGGCAAGTGTGAGCCAGGCACATTGGTGCTTCGTGCGAAGATCGACATGGCTCATCCCAACATGCTCTTCCGCGATCCGCTGATTTATCGCGTGCTGAACATCCCCCATATCCGTACAGGCAACAAATGGAACGCCTACCCCATGTATGACTTCACCCACGGCCAGAGCGACTATCTGGAGGGTGTAACCCACTCATGGTGTACGCTGGAGTTTGTGGAGCATCGTCCCTTGTACGATCTCTTCGTTACCTGGATGAAGGAATGGAAGGGTGAGACGGATAACATTGAGGATAACCGTCCTCGTCAGACAGAGTTCAACAAGTTGAACCTGAGCTACACACTGATGTCGAAGCGTAATCTGCTGGCACTGGTGAACGAAGGACTCGTCAGTGGTTGGGACGATCCCCGTATGCCGACCATCTGCGGATTCCGTCGTCGTGGTTACAGCCCTGAGAGTATCATCAAGTTCATTGACAAGATAGGTTATACCACCTACGACGCCCTGAACGAGATGGCCCTTCTGGAGAGTGCCGTACGCGATGATCTGAACAGCAGAGCCATCCGTGTTTCAGCCGTACTGAATCCTGTGAAGGTGGTCATCACCAACTATCCCGAGGGACAGACGGAGCAGCTGACAGCCATCAACAATCCCGAGAACGAGGCCGATGGTACACATACCGTTGAGTTTAGCCGTGAGATCTGGATTGAGCGCGATGACTTCATGAAAGAGGCCGAGAAGAAGTTTATGCGTCTTGCTCCCAGCAAGGAGGTGCGCCTGAAGAACGCCTACATCATCAAGTGTGACGAGGAGCATCCCTGTGATGAGGATGAGAACGGCAACGTAACTACCATCTACTGCACATACGATCCTGAGTCGCGTAGCGGACTGCCTGGTTCCAACCGTAAAATCAAGGGTAAGACCCTGCACTGGGTAAGTTGCCAGCACGCCATCAAGGCAGAGGTTCGTCTGTACGAGCGTCTGTGGAAGGTGGAGAACCCCCGCGACGAAATGGCAGCCATCCGTGAGGCCCAGAACTGCGACGCCGTAACGGCCATGAAACAAATGATTAATCCGGACTCTCTGAACGTGCTGAAGGAGTGCTACATCGAGCCATACGCAGCCCAGATGAAGCCACTGACCTATCTGCAGTTCCAGCGTATCGGCTACTTCACGCCAGATACCGACTCCACACCAGAGAAGCCGATCTTCAACAAGACCGTAGGACTGAAGAGTTAATGCAAACAGACGATCTAGAATATTTCGACAGCGAGGAGTTCCGCCAACTCCTGAAGACATACGAAGATTCAGCCAAGTCGGGGCATCCTGTATATATGGATGCCGACGATTTGGCTGACATTGCTGACTATTACCAGTATCACGGACACCATGAGAAGGCCGAGGAGGCCATCAACCTGGCACTGACATATAACCCGCTGGCCGTGGGTCCCATGCTGTATAAAGCCAGAGAGGCCATGACAGCCAGGGATTATGAGACAGCCCGCGAGTATGTCGACAAAATCAGAGGAACCGATGCCTTAGAGGCGCTCTTCCTGCAAGGTGAGATCATGATCTGCGAAGGCAAGGAGGAAGAGGCCGACGAACTCTATCGTCAGTACATGAAGGAAGAGGTAATGGCCGACGAACTGATGGACTACGTGTACGACGTGGCCAACATCTTCAATGAATACAACGTTTTCGACAAGGCTTTTGAGTGGATGCTCAGATCGGATAGCAACATCTCCGACGACTTCAAGGAACTGATGGCGCGCACACTCTTCGGACTTGGTAAGTATCAGGACAGCGAGAAGATTTTCAACGAACTGATAGACCACGACCCCTACTCTGCCCGCTACTGGAATGCGTTGGCGAATGTGCAGTTCATGCAGGAAGACTATAGTTCGGCCATTACAAGCAGCGAATACGCCATCGCCATCAATCCCGACGATGCCGACGGACTGCTCTCGAAGGCCAACAGTCTGCTGAGTCTCGACAACAATGAAGGGGCTCTCCCCTACTTCGAGAAATATTCTGAGAAAAGGCCCGACGACGAGTATGGCTATCTGCATCAGGGTACTTGTCTCATTAATCTTGGACGCTATGAGGAAGCGGTCACTGTACTGAAAAAGGCTGAAGAACTAGCAGACAAAAACTCGCAGTATCTGCCTGAGATCTGTCAAGAAATGGCATTTGCCTATAGCGAACTGAAACAGCCGGATCAAGCAGTAGACTATCTGGACAAGACGAAGGATATGGACTGCGACCACATCAATATGCTGATTATCAAGGGACATGTGTATCTGACTAATGGGAAGAAAGACGAGGCCGAGAAGGCTTTCAAGGAAGCCCTGATACAATCAGACAACTCGCCCAAGGTAATGCTGCGTATCATCGTGTCTTTGTACGACAACAAATACATGCAGTCATCGTACACCCTGCTGAAGAACTTCTTCAACTATATCGTTGACGACGACTGGAAAGACGGATACTCGTATATGGCACTCTGCTGTCTGGATATGAAAAAAAACGACGAGTGCCTACATTATCTGAAGTTGGCATGCGAGAAGAATCCCAAAGAAGCAAGAATGGTGTTGGCCAGCTATTTCCCTGAGAACATGGAGCCCAAGGACTATTACACATACATGGAAAATGAACTGAAAAAGAAAGAATCATGAGCTTTATTACAAATATCCTGAACAGCCTCGGCTGGTATCCCACAATTTTCATCCTGATGTTGCTGGAAAGTACGGTTGTACCTGTACCTTCAGAGTTTGTTGTCACCCCTGCCGCCTATCATGCAGCCAGTGGTTCACTGAACGTATTCCTGGTGATTCTCTTCGCCACCCTAGGTGCTGATATCGGTGCGAGCATCAATTATTTCGTAGCCCTCTACGTAGGCCGTCCTGTGATCTATAAGTTTGCCAACAGCAAGTGGGGCAAGATGTGTCTGCTGAATCAGGAGAAGGTAGAAAAGAGTGAGAAATACTTTGACGACCACGGTGTAGCCGCCACCCTCACAGGACGTTTTGTACCCGTAATCCGTCACCTTATCTCCATCCCTGCAGGACTGGCCCGCATGCATTATGGCAAGTTCATTCTCTTCACCACCATTGGTGCTGGAGGCTGGCATAGTGTGCTGGCAGCCATGGGTTGGTATCTTCACGCCATCGTGCCAGAGGATCAGTTGAATGACAAAATCAGCGAATATGCCGAATACATCAAAATAGCCATTCTTGCACTCCTTGTTCTGGCTGTTGTATGGTTCGTTGTGAAGCATAAAATGAAGAAAAAGCAAAATAACAAGGCTTAAAGAAGGATTTTTCTGTTAAAAATTCGTTATTTTCCAAATATTTTTGTACCTTTGCCAATTATTATCAGCAATTAGTTAGTATATGGCAAGGACAAACAATCATTTGGTTATCATGGCAGGAGGCGTTGGCAGCCGTTTCTGGCCCATGAGTACATCTGAGAATCCGAAGCAGTTTATCGATGTACTTGGTGTAGGAAAGACCTTACTCCAACTCACAGTTGACAGATTTGGAGACTTGGTTAAACCCGAAAACATCTGGGTAGTAACCAATCAGAAATATGCAGACATCGTGAAAGCACAGCTGCCCAACATGCCTGAGGGGAACATCCTCTGCGAGCCATGTCGCCGTAACACTGCACCATGTATCGCTTACGTCAGCTGGCGCATTAAATCGAAGGATCCCAAGGCCAATATTGTTGTAACGCCTAGCGATCATATCGTAATGGATAAGACTGAGTTCCAGCGAGTTATCAAGGAATGCATGCAATTTACTGGAGAGACCGACGCCATCGTCACCTTAGGTATGAAGCCTACCCGTCCGGAAACAGGATACGGTTATATTCAGGCAGACCTGAGCACGAGTTCATTAAGAAACAAGGAAATTTACCGCGTAGACTCTTTCCGTGAAAAGCCCAACTTGGAAACCGCACAAGAATATATCAAGAAAAACTATTACTTCTGGAATGCAGGTATCTTTATCTGGAACGTCAACACGATTGTGAACGCCTTCCGCATCTACCAGCCCTCAATGGCTAAGCTCTTCGAATCACTGCTGCCCATCTATGGCACAGAGAAAGAGCAGGAGCAGATCAATCTCCGATTCCCCGAGTGCGAGAATATCTCTGTGGACTATGCTATCATGGAGAAAGCCGAAGAGATATTCGTATGTCCTGCCGACTTCGGCTGGAGCGACCTTGGCACATGGGGCTCGCTGCACGAACAGAGTAAGAAGGATCTCTATGGTAATGTGAGCATTGGCGATGACATCAATCTGATTGAGAGCCACAACTGTATCGTTCACACCCTGCAAGAGAAGAAGGTAGTGATTCAGGGCCTCGACGGCTATATCGTGGCAGAAAACAATGACACGCTGCTCATCTGCAAACTGTCTGAGGAACAGCGCATTAAACAATTTTCAGGAAACAATTAAATCAAACATAAATAATGGATAAAAAAGTTGCTCTTATCACTGGTATCACAGGTCAGGACGGTTCTTACCTGGCTGAATTTCTGATTGAAAAAGGTTATGAGGTTCACGGGCTCATGCGCCGTTCCTCTTCATTTAATACGGCTCGTATCGAGCATCTGTATCTCGATGAGTGGGTGCGCGATATGAAGAAAGCCCGTCTGGTGAATCTTCACTGGGCAGACATGACCGACTCTTCATCGCTGATTCGTGTGATTTCGAAGGTTCGTCCTACGGAGATCTACAATCTCGCAGCCCAGAGTCATGTAAAGGTATCGTTCGATGTACCAGAATATACCGCTGATACAGATGCCAATGGTGTACTCCGTCTGCTGGAGGCCGTTCGTATCTGTGGTCTGGCCGACACCTGCCGTATCTATCAGGCTTCAACTTCTGAACTTTATGGAAAGGTGCAGGAGGTTCCGCAGAGCGAGACTACCCCATTCTATCCCCGCAGTCCATATGCCGTAGCCAAACTCTATGGTTTCTGGATCATGAAGAATTATCGTGAGTCATACAATATGTTCTGCTGTAACGGTATCCTCTTCAACCATGAGAGTGAGCGACGTGGTGAGACCTTCGTAACCCGTAAGATTACGTTGGCAGCAGCCCGCATCGCTCAGGGTTATCAGGACAAGCTCTATTTGGGAAATCTGAACTCATTACGCGACTGGGGTTATGCAAAGGACTATATCGAGTGTATGTGGCTCATCCTGCAGCAGCCGGAGCCCGATGACTTCGTGATTGCCACAGGTGAGTATCACACTGTTCGCGAGTTTGCTACCCTCGCCTTCAAGGAGGTAGGCATCGAACTCGAGTGGCGTGGCGACGGCGTTGACGAGAAGGGTTACGACAAAGCTACAGGTAAGGCTCTCGTAGAGGTGGATCCCAAGTACTTCCGCCCTGCCGAGGTTGACCAGTTGCTGGGTAATCCTGCCAAGGCCAAGGCTAAGTTGGGTTGGAATCCGCAGAAGACATCCTTCCCTGATTTGGTGAAGATTATGGTTCAGCACGACATGAAGTTCGTGAAGAAACTCTTCCTTAAAGCTCATATGGACGATGCTCAGTAAAGAATCTAAGATATATGTGGCCGGACACCACGGATTGGTGGGTTCAGCTATATGGAATAATCTGCTTCAGCGAGGCTACACCAATCTGGTTGGTCGCTCCCACAAGGAACTCGACCTCACAGATCAGGTGGCAGTAAAGAAGTTCTTCGACGAAGAACAACCCGAAGCAGTAGTTCTGGCAGCAGCTTTCGTAGGTGGTATCATGGCCAACTCGCTCTATCGTGCTGACTTCATCATGATGAACATGAAGATTCAGTGTAACGTCATCAGCGAGGCCTATGCCCATGGAGTAAAGAAACTGCTTTTCCTGGGAAGCACATGTATCTATCCTAAGAATGCGCCCCAGCCCATGAAGGAGGATTGTCTGCTGACATCGCCCCTGGAATATACCAACGAAGAATATGCCATCGCCAAGATTGCGGGTCTGAAGATGTGCGAAAGCTACAACCTACAGTATGGCACCAACTATATTGCCGTGATGCCCACCAACCTCTATGGTCCCAATGACAACTTCCACTTGGAGAACTCCCATGTGATGCCAGCCATGATGCGCAAGATCTACCTGGCTAAACTCATCCATGACGAAGAATGGGATAAGATCGCCATCGATCTGAACAAACGTCCTGTGGAGGGAGTCACCGGCGAAGGATTGTCAACTGTCAATTGTCAATTGTCAACTAAGCAAAAAGTCCTCGACATTTTGGCTAAATATGGTATATATAATAATAAGGTGGTTCTTTGGGGTACAGGTACCCCACTCCGCGAGTTCCTTTGGAGCGAAGATATGGCTGATGCTTCTGTTCATGTATTGCTGAACGTGAACTTCTCCGATATTATTGGTATCGAGAAATACTCCAGTGTCCATTATGGTGCAAGCACCGATGGCGCTGTTGACAGAAACCATTCTGCAGGCCGAGGTGGTGCCATTCCCCAATTAGGGGAGATCCGCAACTGCCATATCAATGTGGGCACAGGTAAAGAGCTCACCATTTGCGAACTTTCCGAATTGGTTGTAAAAGCTGTAGGTTTCGAGGGCGAGGTTGAGTTTGACGCTTCCAAGCCTGATGGCACCATGCGCAAACTTATCGACGTTTCAAAACTCCACTCTCTCGGCTGGACTCACAAAGTGGAGATTGAAGATGGCGTGGCCAAGTTGTTCCAATGGTATCGTGATTCTTTGGAATAATCCATCATAAGGATCGTTTATCAATCCTTGTATAAGAAACAAAAAAAAAGAAGCCCACCGTTTTGGTGGGCTTTCTTATTGATTAAATCTTTGAAAGAAGTGTTTCTTTCCAGCGGGCATAAGCCTCAGCATAGGCAGCTCTGTCAGCTGCCTTCGGCTCAATCACTTGCAACTTCTCCAGCGAAGCAAAGGCCTCGTCGGCATTCGCATAGATACCAGCACCAATACCAGCACCCTTGGCAGCACCTACAGAGCCATCAGTATCGTAGAGCTCGATGGTAGCGCCACTTACACCAGCCAACGTATCACGGAACAACGGGCTCAGGAACATGTTAGCCTTACCAGCATGGATCTTCTTGATGTCCATACCCATCTGTTGCATGATCTCCATACCATAGCAGAATGAGAATACAATACCCTCCTGGGCAGCACGAACCAGATGAGCCTTGTTGTGCTTGTTGAAGTTCAGGCCATTGATAGAGCAACCAATCTCCTTATTCTCCAGAACACGCTCAGCACCATTACCGAATGGGATGATCGTCACACCCTCGCTGCCGATGGACACAGTAGCAGCCAGGTCATTCATCTCGGCATAACCAACATCAGGTGTAATATTACGATGGGTCCATGCATTCAAAATACCAGTACCGTTGATGCAGAGCAGCACACCCAGACGTGTCAGGTCCTTGGTATAATTCACGTGTGCGAAGGTGTTCACGCGCGACTTCGTGTCGTAGCGCACCTCTCCCAGCACACCGTACACCACGCCGCTGGTGCCGGCCGTGGATGCTATCTCTCCGGGGTTGAACACGTTGAGGCTCACCGCGTTGTTGGGCTGGTCGCCTGCGCGGTAGCTTATCGGCGTACCGGCCTCCAGACCCAGCTCCTCTGCCGCTGCCTTCGACACCTGTGCCTGCACGCTGAATGTGGGCACCACCTCGGGTATCATCTCTGCGGGCACTCCGTAGTAGTCGAGCAGCTTGGCTGCCGTGCTTCTCTCCTTGAAGTCCCACATCATACCCTCGCTCAGTCCTCCTATCGTGGTGTTCATCTCGCCGCTCAGCCGCATGGAGATATAGTCGCCCGGGAGCATTATCTTATGTATCTTGCTGAAGAGCTCGGGCTCGTTTTCCTTCACCCACGCCAGCTTTGCCGCAGTGAAGTTGCCGGGCGAGTTGAGCAGATGCTCCAGACACCATGTCTCCCCCACCTCGCGGAACGCCTTCTCTCCGTAGGGCACGGCGCGTGAGTCGCACCATATGATACTGTCGCGCAGAGCCTCTCCGTTCTTGTCCACACACACCAGTCCGTGCATCTGATACGATATGCCGACGGCCTTCACCTCGCTGCCCTTGGCCCCTGCCTGCTGCATTGCCTTGCCCAGCGCGGTCTTCATGTTGTCCCACCACATCTGCGGGCTTTGCTCGGCCCATCCTGTCTTGAGGGCCTTGATAGGTGCTTCCGACTGCGGCCAGAATGCCGTACCTGCCATTTCACCCGTTGCCACATCCACCAGAGATGCCTTCACCGAACTGCTCCCCACGTCCAGTCCCAAAAGATACTCTTTGCTCATTTTTCTTGAATTTTTAATCTGTGTTTTTTCCGTATTACCACGCAAAGATAATAAATTTAGTTGACAAGTTGACGAGTTGACAAGTTGACAAGTTGTTTCTTTTGGGGGATTTGGTGATTTTTTGAGGTTTTTGAAGGATTTTTATCGTTAAAGTTAGCGTTAAGGTTGATTCCCCACAAAATATTCGTGTCCCGTTTGTCCCGAATGTCCCGAAAACAATGTCTTTTCCTGATTTCGGTTGACAGTTTTTTGCTCTTTTCCTGAGTTGGTTGTCAGTTGTTTTCCTGATAAGGTTTACACTTTACTGTTTTCGTTGACATCG
>JAEEGF010145679.1_pt1 | contig 10196 bp, 10 predicted proteins | sample 9134171 | NCBI WGS metagenome assembly JAEEGF01 (sample SAMN16246542, study PRJNA631951) | gut metagenome | biome: gut microbiome; feature: rumen; material: AP-attached | host: Bos | place: Iran: Karaj | collected 2018-10 | reverse complement strand
CAGAGGCAATGCTGGGTGGTATGCGGATGGGATCGGAGGCCGAAGGCCGACCGGGGGTGTTTGAGGGGGCGAAACCCCTTCATCAGGCCCCCTTGGGGGGCAGCGCGAAGCGCGGGGGGTAGGAGGAGTCGAAAGACTCTCTTTTTTTGTACCTATGGGTATAAAAAAAAGAGAGTCGGCCTGTCACAGGCGGACGCTCTCACTAACCACATAATTAATAACACTAAAACTAATAACCAATAGAATGATTCCGTCAAGAGAACCTTGCTTCCTCATTCCGGGTACAAAGGTACGGCTTTTTATTTGATTTGCAAATTTTTTCAAAACTTTTTTTTGAAATTTTTTTAATAAATTTGTAACTCATTGATTATCAATATGCAGTTCAATAGATATTTTCAATTGTACATAATACAAGAAATATGCGTGCGACGCAAATTGAAACGGAGAGAGACGCATTTTGTCTCTCTCCGTTTCTTTTATGGTGTAATTTGCTTACAGTTTCAAAGCAGTTTTTTCCGCAGGCAGGCAATCATATCCACCGTCATGGAGTCCAAATCGTAGGTCGGCTTCCAGTCCCATTCGGCGCGGGCGCAGCTGTCGTCCATGGAATCGGGCCAGGAATTCGCGATGGCCTGGCGGACCGGATCCACGGCGTAACGGACCTTCAGGTCCGGGATGTATTCGCGGATCTTGGCGAAGAGGGTCTCCGGCTCGAAGCTCATCGAGGCGATGTTGAAGGAATTGCGGTGGATGAGGCGGGACGGATCGGCCTCCAGCAGGTCCACGGCGGCCTGGAGGGCGTCCGGCATGTACATCATGTCCATATAGGTGCCGGGAGCGATGGGGCAGACGAACTCCTCCCCTTTCACGGCGGAATAATACACCTCCACGGCGTAGTCCGTGGTGCCGCCGCCGGGAAGGGTCACATTGGAGATCAGGCCCGGGAAGCGGACGGAGCGGGTGTCCACTCCATACTTATGATAATAATAGTCGCTCAGGAGCTCCGTGGCGACCTTCGTGACACCGTACATCGACCGAGGGCGCTGGATGGTATCCTGCGGAGTGCCCACGTGCGGGGTCTCAGGGCCGAAGGAGCCGATGGAACTGGGCGTGAAGACCGCGCACTTCTTCTCGCGGGCGACCTCGAGGATGTTCAGGAGGCCGTTCATCTGGATATCCCAGGCCAGCAAAGGCTTCTTCTCCGCGACCGCCGACAGGAGGGCGGCCAAGTTATAGATGGTGTCGATGTGATAGCGTTCGACGATATCGGCCAGCTGGGCCGCATTCCTTACGTCAGCCAGTTCCGCAGGGCCGCTCTCCAGCAGCTCTCCCTTGGGCTCGGCACCCGTGATATAGCCGGCGACGACGGTGCTCCCCGGGATTTCGCGGCGGATCTTCATCGTCAGCTCGGAGCCGATCTGACCGGTGGAACCTATGACTAGGACATTTTTCATGGCGTTTCAATTTGGTGACACAAATTTAGCTCTTTTCCCATAAAAACGATACGGTTTTCGTAGATTTTCCATAAATTTGAAAGCAGAAAACACATAATGACCTTATACAATGTACGGTAAATTTCAACAGCACCTCCGGGATGAGCTCAAAGCCATCGAGGAGGCCGGACTTTACAAGAAGGAACGCAATATCGCATCGGCCCAAAGCGCGGAGATCACCCTCCAGGACGGCAGCAAGGCCCTGAACTTCTGTGCCAACAACTACCTCGGCCTCGCCGACAGCCCCCGCCTCGTCGCGGCCGCCGAAAAGGCGATGAAAGAGCGCGGCTACGGCATGTCCTCCGTCCGCTTCATCTGCGGCACCCAGGACATCCACAAGGAACTGGAAAAGGCCATTGCCGATTACTTCCATACCGACGACGCCATCCTCTACGCAGCCTGCTTCGACGCCAACGGCGGCGTTTTCGAGCCGCTCCTGACCGCCGAGGACGCCATCATCTCCGACTCCCTGAACCACGCCTCCATCATCGACGGCGTGCGCCTGTGCAAGGCCCAGCGCTTCCGTTATGCCAATGCCGACATGGCGGACCTCGAGGAAAAGCTCAAGGAGGCCCAGTCCTGCCGCTTCCGCATCATCGTCACCGACGGCGTGTTCTCGATGGACGGCAACGTAGCCCCGATGGACAGGATCTGCGACCTCGCGGAGAAATACGACGCCATGGTGATGGTCGATGAGAGCCATTCCGCCGGCGTCGTGGGCCCGACCGGACACGGCGTCGCCGAGCAGTTCAACTGCTACGGCCGCATCGACATCTTCACCGGCACCCTCGGAAAGGCCTTCGGCGGCGCCGTGGGCGGCTTCACCACCGGCCGGCAGGAGATCATCGACATGCTCCGTCAGCGTTCCCGCCCGTATCTGTTCTCGAACTCCATCCCGCCGATGATCGCCGGCGCCGGCATCGAGATGTTCAAGATGCTCAAGGAATCCAACGAACTGCATGACAAGCTCCAGGCGAACGTGGAGTATTTCCGCGACAGGATGATGGCCGCGGGCTTCGACATCAAGCCCACCCAGTCCGCCATCTGCGCCGTGATGCTGTACGACGCTCCCCTCTCGCAGAGATTCGCCGCCAAGATGGCCGAGGAAGGCATCTTCGTCACCGGCTTCTACTATCCGGTCGTTCCGAAGGGCCAGGCCCGCATCCGCGTCCAACTGTCCGCGGCGCACAGGAAAGAACACCTGGACAAGGCCATCGCGGCCTTCATCAAGGTCGGAAAGGAATTAGGCGTGATTTAAGCCGACAGATCGTCCGACGGGCCGTCCAACGGTCCGTCGGACTTTTTTTCGATCTTCCTGAAAACGACGAACTCGTTCAGTACAAAGCTGAAACAGCCCGATACGCAAAGGGCCAGCATGTTACACAGAGCGGGTTCGAACGTTTTGTCCTGGAACCAGCCGAAGGACACCAGCAGCAGGTGAATGCCCTGCATGACGAGCAGTTTGATGAAGAAGACGCCCGTAGCCGCGGCGTTGTAGCCGGCGTAATGGCGGAAGAAGGAGCGCGTGGAGCGCTTCGATATCCGTTCCCGCCACACCCAGAAATAGGCGATGGCGAAATTGGTGATGACGGCCGCCTCGAAGGAAATCACCGGAGACAACCAGAAGGTCCACCAATACTGGTCCGTCATGAACTGGGAGGACAACCACCAGTGACCGCCGAGATCCACCAGCGTTCCGGCGCCGCTGGTAATGGAGAACATCGCGAACCGCATAAGCAGTTCGACGAACTTATTATGATGGGATATCCTCATTATGGCAAAGGTACGAATCTATTTTGCGAAGAACAATATTTTCTAAAAATAGTTGCGTATTTCGCCCTAATTGGCTACTTTTACAAATCAGAAAACGTATGCTTGCAGTCGAACCATATCGTATCGATATTGCCGCCGTGCTCCGTAACAAGCTCGGTGACAAAGCCCCCAAGTGGCTGATCTATCTTGCCAAGAAGCTCCTCCACGAGGATTTTCTCAATATCTATCTCAAGGAAGGCTACACCGGCGTCGAATTCGCCGAAAAAGCCTTGGATTACATGCACATCAAGCTGCAGGTGGAAGGGATGGAGAACATCCCGACGGACCGTCTCGTCACGGTGGCGTCCAACCATCCGCTCGGCGGCCATGACGCCCTGGCCCTCGTCGCCATCTTCGGCAAGGTCTATGACGGAAACATCCGCATCCTGGTGAACGATTTCCTCATGGCCCTGAAGCAGTTGAACGGCATCTTCGTTCCCGTGAACAAGGTCGGCGGGCAGTCCCGCGGCCTGTCCGCGCAGACGGAAGGCATCTTCAGCTCCGACGCCCAGATCCTCTTCTTCCCCGCCGGCAAATGCGCCCGCCGCATCGACGGCAAGATCCAGGATCCCGCCTGGAAGAAGACCTTCATCACCAAGAGCGTGGAGCACCACCGCGACATCGTCCCGATGCACTTCTACGGCCGCAATTCCTGGCGTTTCTATTTCTGGGACTGGGTCGGGAACGTGACCGGGGTGAACAAGAAGTTCCCCCTGGCGATGGCCTTCCTGGTGGACGAGATGTACCGGGCACAGGGAAAGACCTATCGCGTCGTCATCGGCAAGCCCATACCATGGCAGACCTTCGATGACAGCAAGAAGCCCGTCGAATGGGCTGCGTGGATGAAAGATTATGTAGAGAAACTCTAGACTAACCTGTACTGAACCTGCCATTTATGAAGAAAATCATCCCTCCCGTCGACAGGGAACTCCTGAAGGCGGAACTCAACTCCGAACGACACCTGCGCCAGACCAACCGCGCCGGAAACGAACTGTATGTCGTGGGCCCGGATGCCGTGAACGTCATCCGGGAGATCGGCCGCCTTCGCGAGATCGCCTTCCGCAATGACGGCGGCGGTACGGGAGAGCCCCTTGACATCGACAAGTTCGACACCGATCCTGCCTACGGTTACCGCCAGCTGGTCCTGTGGGATCCCGAAGCGGAGGAAATCATCGGCGGCTACCGGTTCTGTCTGTGCGACGAGGCAGTGTATGACCGCTTTGGCCAGCCTATCCTGACCTCTTCCCATATGTTCGAGTTCTCGAAGAAGTTCCTGCGGGACTATCTCCCCTACACCCTCGAACTGGGCCGTTCCTTCGTGTCGGTGGAATATCAGAGCTCCAAGTCCGGCTCCAAGAGCCTCTATGCCCTGGACAACCTGTTCGACGGCATCGCCGCCCTCGGCGTGATGTACAAGGACCGGCTCAAATACTTCTTCGGGAAAATGACCATCTATCCCGACTACCAGCCCGAGGCCCGGGAGATGGTGATGTACTTCCTCAAGAAATACTTCGGGGAGAAGGCGGACCTCATCAAGATCCGCAAGCAGATCAAGATCGACCATCCCCGCCGTTTCCACAGGCTGTTCAACGGCAAGGACTATAAGGAAAACTACAAGATTCTCAAGACCGAGGTCCTCAAGCTCGGCGTGAGCATCCCGCCGCTGGTGAACACCTACATGAACCTGTCCCCGTCCATGATCTATTTCGGGACCGGCATCAACGACGAGTTCGCCGACGTCCTGGACTCCGGCATCCTCATCACGTTCGAGGAAATGTATCCCGACAAGATCGACCGCCACGCCAACTCCTTCCGAAAGATCGGCTGGCGTGCCATCCGGATGAAGCTAAAGCGCTTCCAGCGCAAGGACTAACTTGCTGACCATCACGGTCCCGAGCACGACTTTACCGTCCGGGTCCACCAGATACATCGAAGGAATCCATTTGACGCGGAAATCGTCCGCGACCTTGGATTCCTTCTTCGTTACGAAGTCGCTCAGCTGCATCCAGCCGATGCCGTTCTCCGCCACGAAGGCGTCCAGTTTCTCCGGATCGGTGTCGAAGGAAATGCCGACGAAAGTCACTTTGTCACCATATTTCGCATAGAGTTCCTTCATCGCAGGCACGTCCTCCCGGCAGTCGGGGCACCAGGTGGCCCAGAAATCATAGACGACGTACTTCCCCGCGAAGTCGGCCTGCGTGCGGAGCACGCCGGAACGGTCCTCGAGGGAGAATGCGGGAAGGACTTCACCCTGCTTGAACATGTCGACGGCGTATTCGCTGTCGGCGTCCTTGACGGCGTTCCTGCAGGAAACCAGCGCCAGGGCGGCGAAAACGAGGAGAATCTTTTTCATGGTCTGACGGTGATATGGAAGCAGTTCTGCTTCTTTTCGTACTTTACATAGCATACGCCTTCGTCGTGGAGATCCTTCAGGACCTGCGAGAGGGTGGCGCGGAGATATTCGGGCGGGACGTCGGCATAGGGACGGCCGCGGAGTTCGGGGACCTTGACATACCGCCAATAGGCCAGGTCGAAGGTCGTGCCGTAGCTATGGGTGGAGACCTCGGCGGCATTGAGGTTCTCCTGCCGCAGTTTCCGGATATCCTCCTGCGTGCGGAGGACGGAAGAAACGACCAAACTGTTGGGGTTCAGTCCCTTGGACGCCAGTGAATCCCGGAAATTCCGACCGATGCGGTCCAGCAGTTCCGCGGCGGGCGGGATGAGGAAAGGGATCGAGTGCGAAAGGCCGCCCAGGCTGTACAGGTCATTATCCTTGATCTCCACCAGGCGCGTCTTCATGCGCTCCGCCTCGTCGCGGTCCTTCACCGGAGGGACGCCGACAGCCTGCGCCAAAGCGAGCTGCTTCTCGTTCATGTCATTGAACTCACGGGCGAAATCCACGTCGTAGATGCGTACGGGATGGTTTTCGATGGGGCCGGCATGATGCCAGCGCCAGTCCTTGACCTTATGGACGGTCCAGGAGACAAGGAGGCCCAGGATCAGGGCGAGGATGGCCGATACGACCAGCCAGAATTTGGTCTTCCGCTTCAGTTTCATCGCATAAAGATACGAAGATTTGTCCGAACAGGAGCATCGAATGGATTAATTTAGTATCTTTGTCTAGTCTATATAAAGTAGAGTATTGATATGAGTACGGAAGAAAAACGACAGGCAAAACGGATCCAGACCTCGATCCTCAATCCATACGAAAAGAAAGTCCTTGTTTATCTGGCGGAGCGGATGCCCGCCTGGGTGACGTCCGACATGCTTACTTGCGTGGGCTTTTTCGGCGCCCTGATCGTCGCCGCCGGCTACGCCCTTTCCAACCTGGACATCCACTGGCTGTGGCTGGCTTGCTTCGGCTTCTTCGTGAACTGGTTCGGCGATTCGCTGGACGGCAGCCTGGCCCGGGTGCGGAACACCCAGCGCAAGACCTACGGCTTCTTCATCGACCACAACATCGACGTCATCAACGAGTGCATCATGTTCACCGGCGTCGGCCTTTCCCCGCTCGTGAACATGACCTTCATGGCCGGTGTCCTGGTGGCATACCTGGCGCTCAGCGTGTACGTGTACATCGACTGCTACCTGAAGGGGGAACACCGCCTGACCTACGGCGGCCTCGGACCCACCGAGTTCCGCATCCTCGCGGTCGTGGTCAACATCCTGTTCATGTACATCCCGGCCCTCTCCCTCTGGAAGAAGCATATCGTCCTGTTCCACAACGAGTTCGACTTCGGAATCCTGGACGGCATCGCCGTCGTGGTCTCTTTGATTCTCTTTGCCTTCTACCTGGTGAGTCTCATCCGGGACATCCGGTATTTCAACCGGATCGACCCGCCGAAGCCCTTCGACAAGGACTGACCCATGGTCGTCATCACGCCACAGGACGCAGCCGAGCGGTTTCCCTCCGTCTTCAAGGGGCGGAAGTGGCTGTTCCATCTCGCCGCCAAGCTGACGGGCATCGACAAGGTCAATGCCGTGCACGACCGTGTCGATAAGACGGGAGCGTCCTATGGCCCCGCGTTCGCGAAAGGCCTCATGGAGGATATCGGGATCGATTTCCGCATCGGCAACGCCGAAAGGCTCTCCGCCCTTCCGGAAGGCCCTTTCATCGTCATTGCCAACCATGTCTACGGCCACATCGACGGAATCAGCCTGCTGGACATCATCGGAGAGAGGCGTCCCGCCACGAAGGTGATGGTCAATGAAATGCTGACCTGGATCCCGGGGCTGGCCCCGAACTTCATCGCCGTCAATCCCACCGTGTCCGAACGCACCAGCGCCTCTTCGACCAGCATCAACGGGGTCAAGAACGCCCTGCTGCAGCTCCGGGCGGGAGAGCCCCTGTGCATCTTCCCTTCCGGCGCCGTCGCGGATCTCAAGCCCCGGGAGCACTGGACCCTCAGCGAACGCGACTGGCAGGACGCCGCCATCCGGCTCATCCGGAAGGCCCGCGTCCCCGTCGTCCCCGTCCGTTTCTTCGACCGTAATTCCCGCTTCTACTACGCCCTCGGCCTCCTTGACTACCGCATCCGCTTCGTCCGCCTGTTCCACGAAATGTTCAACAAGCACGGCCAGAAGCCCCGGATGGGCATCGGCGAGACCATCTCCGTCCAGGAGCAGGATCAATATACCGATTTACAAGCATTCAAGGCTTTCCTCCGGAGCAGCGTCTATGACATGCCCCTGCCGGAGAGCTTCGTCAACCGTTCTCAGTTATGAAAGACCAGCAAGTCAGCGTCGTCCTCGTATCCGGCGGCAGCAGCGGCATCGGCGCCGCCACCGCCCGCCTTCTCGCCGAATCGGGCATCACCGTCTATGCCGGTTCCCGCCGCGGAACCGTCGAGAAACCCGCCCCCCGCATCATCCCCATCCGGATCGACGTCAATGACGAGGCGTCCCTGAAAAGCGCCGTGGAGCAGATCGTAGCGGAACAAGGGCACCTGGACGCCGTCGTCTGCAACGCCGGAAACGGCATATTCGGACCCATCGAAGGCGCCACCGACGAGGAAACCCGCTTCCAGTTCGAGACCTGCCTGTTCGGCTCCCTGAAGACCATCCAGGCCTGCCTCCCGGTCTTCCGCCGGCAGAACTTCGGCCGCATCGTCACGATCACCTCGGTGATGGCCATCCTCCAACTCCCCTTCCAAGGCTTCTATTCCGCGGCCAAGGCGGCCCTCCTGTCCGTCAGCGAATCCCTGCAGATGGAACTCAAAGGCACGGGCATCGAGTGCTGCAGCGTTCTCCCGGGCGACGTGGCCACCGGCTTCACCGCCGCCCGCAAGTTCACCGCCGCCGCCCAGGATCCCGGTTCTCCCTACCGCGGACGGATGGACAGGAACCTGAAAAAGATCGAGAAGGACGAGATCGGCGGCATGCAGCCGGAGGTCATCGGCAAGGCCGTCTGCAAACAGCTGAAAAAGAAGCACATGGCCGTCCGCGTCATTCCCAGGATCGACTACGGCGCCGTCGGATTCCTCGTCCGGATCCTGCCCGAGAGGGCCAAACTGTGGCTGCTGGACCTTCTGTACAGCTAGTCTTTTTGGGAGAAATCAAAAATGTTAGTATATTTGGCGGCTTATGTCTAGAGTCCGTCTCATAGCGCTGTTGTCGCTCCTTCTCGCACCCTTCTGGGCTTATGCCCAGACCACACGGGTGTCGGGCAAGGTGACGGATGCATCGACGGGAAAGAGCCTCCCCTTTGCCACGGTCTATTTCGAAGGGACGATGACCGGCACGACCGCCGACGATTCGGGATCCTATGCCCTGGAGGCGGAAGGGAAGGACTCCCGTTACACGGCTACGGCCACCGTAATCGGCTATATCTCCCAGTCCTTCCCGGTCACGGGCGGGTCCGACAGCGAAGTGAACTTCTCCCTGATACCGGATCCGAATTCGACTTTCGAGGTCCGCAACAACGTCTTCCTCCGCTCCCTCCTGTACAATCTGACGGAGAACCGCCGTCGGCACGATCCCGAAAGCCGCGACGCCTGGCAGGCGGGCATCTACAGCAAGGTGGAACTCGCCGTGGCGAACATGGACAATATCGTGGGCAAGGCCATTTTCCGCAAGCGCGGCGAACTCATTGCCGACCTGCAGGACTCCACGGCCTTCAACGGCTACATCCCCATCCTGCTTTCGGAGGCCGTCCTCCGGCGCTACCATTCCCTGGAGCCCGCCGTGGACAAGGAGATCTTCGAGGCCAGCCGCATCTCCGGCCTGGACCAGCAGAACGTCCTCCGCCAGTTCACCGGTTCCTCCACCCTCCGGATGAACTTTTACCGGGACATCCTTCCGGTCCTGAACCTGAGCGTGCCCTCGCCCGCCAGCGCCATGGGCCATGTCTTCTATTCCTATACGCTTACGGACAGCCTTACCATCGGCGGCCGCAAGTGCTACAGCATCGTCTTCACGCCCAAGAAGATAATCACGTCCCCCACCCTGGAGGGACGGATGGAAATCGACGCGGAGGACTACGCCATCAAGGCCGTCCACGCCCGCCTCTCCCCTTCCTCCAACGTCAACTGGATCCGGAACCTGTCCGTGGACAGCGCTTTTGAGCGCCGGGACGACGGTACCTGGTTCTTCGGGGACGAGCAGCTCTTCCTGGACATATCGGCCCATCTGAACGACCGCGTGACCATCGTCTCCGTCCAGATGAACCGCGACATGCGATATACCTCCTTCGAGGAGGGGCCCTTCCCCGGCATGGAAGACATGACGGGCGGCGACAAGGTCGATGTGGCCGAGAATCCGGACAAGGACGAGACCTGGTGGGACGAAGCCCGTCCCCAGGCCCTCACGAACCGGGAGCGCACCATCTTCACCACCGTGGAGCGGCTCAAGGCCAAGAACTCCTTCAAGTGGATCTCCGCCCTGGGGAACATG